>Ga0209343_10001106_pt1 | contig 37220 bp, 32 predicted proteins | sample RifCSPlowO2_02_FD_184026 | JGI IMG/M metagenome (GOLD analysis project Ga0209343, IMG submission 184026) | Groundwater microbial communities from Rifle, Colorado - Rifle CSP2_plank lowO2_0.2 (SPAdes) (version 2) | ecosystem: Environmental > Aquatic > Deep subsurface > Groundwater | place...
TGCTTTACCACGCCAATAGAAAAACATCCTTCACCATCTACAAATCCAATAATCCAACCTAGTTTAATTAGTCTTTCCTGCTGATTGTCTGCACTAGTAGCATTATTACTTGTCGACATTACTTAATAATATCACAAGTAGCTCTAGATACAACAGAGTTCCCAGCATATAGCCAAATATTTATCAGGACATCTACTTTTTATTCTGCGTAGATAGGCAGCTTTTTTGTGTAATTTAATTCGTTCAACTGTTTATTACGTATCTTTAACAGTCCCAGTCCTTCCAGAACCTTTTACAAAGTTCCAGAACCTTAGGACCGTTATAGTTACGGCCGACATTCACCAGGGCTTACAACAATCACCATATAATATTGCTATCACACAACGTCGTTGTTTGACCTTCTGGCATTGGTCAGGTGTCACCCCCTATACATCCTCTTGCGAGTTCGCAGGGAGCTGTGTTTTTGGTAAACAGTTGCCAGAGATACTTTCGCTGCGCCCAGCACCACTTTGATTTCAAATTTTAAGCGATTCATCTACTCTCTTAATCTACGCTTCAAATTATTTGTTTTACCAATATAAATTTGATTCGTGATTAAATGTTTTAGAAGATAAACAGTATACATGTATATAGTATACAACTTAAAATCAAAGTGGTGCTGGGAAGCCTTATCCCGAAGTTACGGCTGCTTTTTTGCCGAGTTCCTTGGGGACCACTCACTCGTTCGTCTTGGTCTAATCGACCTGATCACCTGTGTCGGTTTGCGGTACGGATTCTATATTTTTAAGTTTAGAGAGTTTTCTTGGAAGCGTGCTTTGTATCATTGTCCTATCCCGAAGAATAAAACTTTTTGCTTCTCTTTCATGCGCCATTTAAGACACTCTACGGATTTTCCTATAGAGCACAATCAAGACACAAACTTCAAATCCAATAATGAGCGATACATACTACCCTCCGTCATCCCGTCACAAAATACAGAAGTCAGGGAATATTAACCCTGTGTCCATCGAGTACGGCTTTCGCCATTCCCTTAGGCCCGACTAACCCTTGGCTGATTGACATTACCAAGGAAACCTTGATCTTTCGACGTGGCGCGTTCTCAACGCCATTGCGGTTACTTGTGCCAACATTCTTACTTCCACACACTCCACGGGCCCTCACGGGTCCCGCTTCATCGCAGAGTGGAACACTCTCCTACCACGCCCAGCTCCACTTTTATAACCAAGTTTGTCTCTTCACTAAACCATAATTTTTAAAATTAAAGTAAAGTAATAAATTACACTTCGTTAGAAAAGTGGGGCTGGGCATCCTCAAATTCGGTAATATACTTAGCCCCAATTATTTTCGACGCAAAATCTCTAGATGAGTGAGCTGTTACGCTATCTTTAAAGGATGGCTGCTTCTAAGCCAACCTCCTCATTGTTTAAGAAATCTCACCTTCTTGTCTTACACTTAGTATATATTTAGGGACCTTATTTTGAGATCCGGGCTGTTTCCCTTTTGGCCAATGGAGCTTCGCCCCCATGGCCTAACTGCCAAGCTATGGTCTCTGGTATTCGGAGTTTGATAGGTTCAGCGACCTTTCGGCCTGTCCGAACCTTCCAGTGCTCTACCCCCAGAGAAAACACTTGACGCTAGCCCTAAAGCTATTTCGGAGAGAACCAGCTATTACCAGGTTCGATTAGCTTTTCACTCCTTACCACAAGTCATCCGAAGACGTTGTACGATCTACCGGTTCGGTCCTCCATAGGTCTTTCGACCTACTTCAACCTGCTCATGGCAAGCTCACCTGGCTTCGGGTCTTATGCATTCTACCAATTGCGCGCTATTAACACTCGGTTTCCCTTTGGCTCCATGGTTTTAGTCCACTTAGCCTCGCCCCCACACTTATTCTCACAATGCAACTTTTGTTGCGCGCTTTTAGCGCTTTGTGAAAATAAGTGTGGGGGCAAGCAGTATGCATAAACTCGTTGGCTCATTCTTCAATAGGCACGCTGTTGCAGATATAAATACCTGCTCCAACTCCTTGTAGACATACGGTTTCAGGTCTATTTCACCGCCCTAATCGGGCTGCTTTTCACCTTTCCCTCACGGTACTAGTTCACTATCGATCTTTAAGAATATTTAGCCTTAGCGGTTAGTTCCGCTGGATTCCCCCCGGCCATTCATGTCCTGGGGTACTCAAGAATAACAATAAAAGAGATAAATTATTTTCGTTTACGGGACTATCACCCCCTATGGTGCCGCTTTCCAGCAGCTTCAACTAATAACTTATTTTTTGACTCTTCTAGAAATCTACATTGTTACCTTACAACCCCCAGCACCACTTTTGAAACAATCTCTCAATAATAACTTAAAGATCAGTAAATAATATTTCTTTAAATTACCACGTTAAAATTCCGTCAAAAGTGGTGCTGGGTTTGGGCTTCTTCCTTTTCGCTCGCCGCTACTAAGGAAATACATATTTGTCTCTATTCCTCCTGGTACTGAGATGTTTCACTTCCCAGGGTATGCTCCCAGCCCCACTTTTTTAACCAAGTTCATTAAATTACTAAACTAAAATCTTGCAAATTAAAGTAAAGTAAAAAAATAAAATTCGTTAGAAAAGTGGGGCTGGGTTATCAAGGTTTACTTGATAGGGTTTCCCCATTCGGAAATCTCCGGATCAAAGGTTGCTAAGCACCTCCCCGAAGCTTATCGCAGCAACGCCACGTCCTTCATCGCTTCTTAAAGTCAAGGCATCCACCGTACGCCCTTAAATTTCCTGTTAAGAAATTTGAAAACCACATATTTAAGCTTCTTTCCCCACCGCTGGGTACTCAAAACTTTTTCTTGTTTCTGGCACAAAAGACCCTTAAGTCCAGAACAAGAATTAAATTTTCAAAGTGTCATTCATCCTGGGTCAACCCCGACGCCTTTTAGGGTCGGGATCCTCGATTTTGATAAATCAAAATCGGGACAAAAAAACCGCCTCTCGGGCGGCTAACAGACAAAAAAAGAAGTCTGCTCTTTAGCGCCGCCTTTTTAAACTGTTTCTTGCGTTTATCATACTGATTAAAAGAGTATAGTCTAAAGCAAAAAAGATGTCAACCCAATTGAATTGGGGACATCTTTTTTGAGAAAAGCTATTTAGAAAACTTAAAAATTAACTGCGAAATTACCTCTGAGACACCTCTTCGCCGAGCTTTGAAATAAAGCGTCCGGCTGCATCTTTGGCGCCCAAACCAAAGGCCAGAGCACTGCCCAATGCCAGCATCGCAATGATTCCGGAAAAAAGAATGCTCATATAGTCGCCCAGGCCGAGTTTGCCCAGCGCAATAATGAAAGCGAATCCCCAGACAGCATACTTGGCAACGGCGCCAAGCATATTCGCTGATTTTAGATTCATGGATTTCGCCGTAGCCAGAACCGTCTTGGAGAGACCTTCGGAAACAATTGCGGCAATAATCAAGACAAAGGCGGCAATTATGACTTTCGGCAAGTATCCAAGCACGTCATCTTTCAAGAAAGAAGAAACGTCATACAGACCGACCAAGTTAAGAGAAGGAAGGAGGAAAACGATAATTACAAACCATTTGACCACTTCCCCGACGAAATGCCCGGAGTTTAGATTCATTCCCGCTTTTCTAAAAAAATTATCCGCCCCAATAGACGCAAAAAGGCTGTCTACCTTCAGACTTTTGAAGACCTGTTCAAGAGCCTTGGCAATTAAAGAACCTAAAAACCAGCCGACCATGAAAAAAACAACCGCTACCACAAGCTTTGGGGTAAATTGAACAAAACTCCACCATAGAGTCTTGAGCGATTCGGTAAACACATCACCCCATGTAAGCCAAATATTATTCATCATAATAATCCCTTCCCGCCGAAGCGGATCTCCTCCAGAGGCGGACAGGCTGCCTCGGACGGAAATTAATAATAAAAGCACCAAACAAGACACTTTGCTAAGTTTCGACCTTATTAAAGTTATACCCTGTATTATATCAATAAGCGAGGAGCATAGGCAAAAAAGTTATCCACTTTTTGCATAATGTCCGAGCGCCATTGATATATGGCAGATAGACACCTGCCATATATCAGTTTTTAAACTTTTTTTAAGGCCTGTGTGGATAACTCTAAACAGGCTATGCCTGTCGAGCAATCTTTGCTAGGTTTAGCTCTTTTGCCTGCAAAACAACCTCGTGAGGATAATCCAGGATATCCCGGACCAGCTTGTCATACATATTCAGCCTATAAATAAACTCTTTGGTGTCAAAAACCGCATAAACCAGCTCAACTCCGAGCTCGGCTTCAATCTTGCGGATTCCCTCCTCAATTTTCCCTTTTTTCATTTTATTGCCGACAATCAATAAATCCACCCGGCTATCGTGATTTTTGATAAATATGCCGGAAATTATAATCAGCTTGACCCGTCCGACTTTTTTAAAATTATTCAGAATAGCCTGTTTGTCCAGAGTATCCGAGCTAAGCAATAAATCCTCAAATTCCCCGCCATATTTGAAGAGAGAGTTGAAAGACCATTCTGCGCCGCGTTTCTTGATAAAATTGACCGAAGCCAATAACCGGAGCTCCCGGCGGACGACATTAAGGTTTACCCGGCTTCTTTTTACCACATCCCTGCCGGTAAAACCCTTGCCCCGATTGAGCAGAAAAAGCCGCATAATCCGCACTCTCGCATTACTACCCAATATTTTGCCTAAAACTTCCATTGTTTTATTCTAGTCTTTTTTTTCTAAAAAACAAGCAAAAAAGAACTTAATTTTGTATTTTTAGTGAGCGATTGAAGACTGGCTAGTTGTAGATTGTTCCACCTCCAGAACTTCCTCCCCCACCTCCACCGCTAGATATTGCTGGATTTACCATCAAAGAAAAAGCTTTCGTCGCTGTTTGGGCGCCTTGAATTATTCCAATCATAAATGTATATGCTCCGGGAATTGTCGGAGTTCCGGTTAAACCGGCACAGACACTTGTAGAACAGGGCGACCAAGATATTCCGGGAGGCAGTGCCCCTGCCACTAAACTGACAGAAAAACCTATGCCATTAGCCCCGCCAGTAGTATTAATTTCCACTGAGTATGCTTGCTCTGCTGTGGCATTCGGAAGCGGAGAAGAAGTGGTAATTACAAATGAAGAATCACTGGGCGCAATAGTCATATTGTTCCCATAAACCGGCAAGCCGGCAACGGTAGCACCTGGGGCATTAAAATTAAGCCCAGCAATACCCAAACGCATAGTTACGCCAAGGTTAGTTGTAGTTAGCACATCTGCTGTTAAAGTTAAACTCGTAGAAGTATAAGGGGCAATCGTAAGTGTTGCTGGAATCCATAAGTAATAATAACTGCCATTCCAAGTTACATTTGACGCTGTTGCACCAACCTGAGTTGAACCGTTAAAAATTTTGATGTTTTGGATAAATTTATCTGCAAAAATCGTATCGGAAGAAAGTTGAATATTGTTTAATGTAACACTAACATTATTATTAGAATTATTTGACAGCTTAATCCGGGAAAACATCACGCCCACTTGACCAGGACTAAGGGTGGTGGAGATAGGAGTTGAGGCGTCTAGAGATGCCACGACAATACCGGTGTTAGATACTCCTCCCACATTTACCGTAAATGAAGTCTCCGCCGTTCCGCCTCTGCAGTCGGTTACACTTACTTTTACAAGATAAGATCCAGCGGTATTCCAGGTGTGAGATGTATTGTAAGTCCAATTTCTTTTTTGTTGTGGGTTTGGTGTTTGACAAGATCCACCACTACCACTATCTCCCCAATTTATACTCCAATTTAAATCATCATTATCAGCATCCGTAGCACTGAAATTAAAGTTGACTGACTGACCCACGCTAATATTTACTGGAACTGCAGTCGGTCCCAGTACCGGTTGAGCATTTGTAGCCACTCCATTTACAATCTTGAAATAACTATTGCTGCTATCGCAAATCCCACTGTTAGTTTGGCAAACCTCTATCTTGTATGAGCCTTCAGAAACAGTGTCTTCCAATGTTTTTCCTACATCCCAGTAGATATAGGGAGCAAGCTGATTCTTGGCGATTGTCCACTCCTGCGAATACCACATCGGACAGATTGAACTAGTGCAGGTATTGTATTTTATAAGTTTGATGTCATGGTAGGTCGAAGGAGAATCACCGCAAAACCCTGGCGCACAAGTTACATTACTCCACTCGATCTTCTGCGTTGTTCCTTTTGCCCATGTTTCTCCGCCGTTAGGCGAAAGAACGGTAATTGAATTAGAAGTTACACCTCCCACATTTACCGTAAATGAAGTTTCAGCCATGCCGCCTTTACAATCAGTTACATATACTTTTACAAGAAAAGCTCCAGCGGTATACCATGCATGAGATTCGCTATAACTCCAGTTCTGCCCACTACCTCTGGATGAATTTACTATTGCGCAGGTTGTTGTCCCACCAGGACCTTCACCCCAATTCAGTGACCATGATAGGTCATCGTTATCGGCATCAGTGGCGCTAAAGTTAAATTTGACTGATTGGCCTACGCTAATATTTGACGGAACTGCAATAGGTCCCATCTTCGGTTGGGCATTTGTTGAAACTCCTCCTACATTCACACTCAAGCTCGTCTGCGCTTTTTGTCCACCAAAATTTGTAACCGTAAATGTAGGTGTGAAATTACCGGCATAGTAATACGCATGAGTGAAAGTGGCATTTTGTTCTGCAGTACGAAGTGGAGAACTTGCAATAGGGACATTTTGTGGTCCTAATTCTTCGTCACCCCAAAGAACACTATACGAAAGGTTTCCTATTCCTTTATTTGTATCATAAGCTATCACCGTCCAAGTTCCCTGCTGATTGACATTTAATGATTGCGGACCGGAGACTCCCGAGATGACGGGAGATTGATAAGTCGGTGGTACTGGATCTTTCGGCGGACAAACATGCTGGGCAACTCCATTTACATCAACAAGAGGGCATACTACGGGAGGAATAGTAATAATGGGAGTTGTGGCAATATCATTATCATCTTGAAAATCTTTTACGGCTCGGGCTGTTATGCGTCCATATTTGCCGTCAATTTTACCAAAATAATAATCTTCATCTTTTAAAAATTGCTGAAGTATTTTTACGTCATTGCCTTTTGTGCCAATTTTGAAAGTATTTTTAAATAAATTATTAAACTTGGATACGGCTGAAGAAGAATTGTCTTGCGCTGCATTGCAAGGTTTGCCCGTCATTGAATTAAATAAATCGCCAGGTCTGCACTCGGTGAGCGTTGTAGTCGTGTCGCAAGGTTGGCCGGTCGTCCGACTGAACAAATCACCGGTCATACAACCCGAATTATCCGCGCTAACAGAAGTTATGTTACTAACGTTAAAAAACCCAAAAATAAAGGATAAAATAAACAAAACTAATATGTATTTTTTCATACTTTCATTATACTACTTTTTTGTTTTTTAGCAATTTAGTGCTGGTAAAATCCCCTGGCTTCCGCATCCGGAAGCATTATTAGATTTACCCCTTTCTGCTTGCAAAGTTCTATGATTTTATCGTCATTGACCGAACCGCTGGTAGCAAAAATGGTTTTAATGCCGCGATTAATCAGAACTTCCGGCGCATCCGGAAAAGGAAAGAAACTGTCACTATATGCGACTGCACCATTCAAGTCGGCTTTGGGCACAACATTCTTCTCCTGTTGTGCTTTAAACTCTGAAGCTTCATCAGCGCGGAAAATGGCAAGCTTAGCCGCTCCCACTCTATCCTGCTGCCCAACACCATTTCCCAAAAGTTGCCCGTCTTTCGTTAGTGTTATCGTATTACTATTTGATGTGCATCCAACTGCCCAAGCCAAAATCACATCTGCGAGCACATCATTAGCATCCTCGCCCCCTGCTAAGGGGGAGATTAAGAGGGGGTCTATTTTCGGCACGAAAGTATAATTAGGCTGTTCCATAAATCCGCCCCGCACATAACGGAATCTTTTTGAATCATCCAGCGAGGAGAGTCCCGCTTTTAAAATAGCCGGATTTGCCAAAAGCCGGCATTTGCCTTTTTTTCGGGAAAGTATTTCTATGGCTTCGGCGGAAAACGAAGGCGCCGCGACAATATCAAGGAGACGCCTATTTTCGCCGGCATATTTATGTATCAATTCTTCGGCAATTTTTTCATCAACATTAAAATTAAGCATAACCGAACCGCCAAAAATCGCCCGCAAATCGCCTAAAAGCATTTTCCTGATTGCTTCTAAGAGCGGTTCTTGGGGAAACTCTCTTAAGAACCGTTCTTGTGAGATTCCCGCTCCGCAAGCATTCCCATGTTTTGCGCCGATAGCAATATACGGAATTTTTCCGAAATTTTTCTCAAAACCGGCACCGATGTGCGTCATTGTCTGCATCATTCTGTCTACATCACAAATGTTGTTATAGCTCAAAGGACTGCCGGCAACCAGCTGCCAGTTGATTATAGCTAAAGGGTCCTTGCCCCCGCCGTGAATTCTGTATAAAGACACGGGAGCCTGATAGGCATTTTCGCCGTAAGCGCATTCTAAAACTTTTTTGCCAAAAATGTTTTTATACTTTCCGGCACTATGATATTCGGCGGAAATAGCGCAATATCTGGAAATCATGGCCTCCGCTTTGGCCGCCAGATTATTTAAAAATTCTTCGCGGTCTGGCTCGCCGTTTTTGAGCCATTCAAGCACTTTCGTCCGGTCCACAGAATCACAAATAACAATGCGTCCGCCCTTAGCTCCTGAGCGGAGCATTGTTGGACCGCCGATATCCGTTTTCTCTAGTACCCCTTCCCTCCCTCCCCCTACATAGGGGGAGGTGCCAGAGGCAGAGGGGGTATGTTTGGCAATTTCTTCTTCCAGCGGATACAAATCACAACAAACTAAATCAATATATGGGATACTATATTTCTCAAGTTCAGCTAAATGCTCAAGCGTATTCAATGCCAAAAGCCCACCATGAATTTTCGGATGCAGGGTTACCACGCGGTGCGAGAGTATCGCCGGCATTCCGGTAATTTCAGCCACATCAGTAACCAGTATCCCAGCATCCGATAAATGTTTGGCTGTTCCGCCGGAAGATATTATTTTCCAACCCAAAAAAACCAATTCCTTCGCAAAGTCAGTAATTCCTTCTTTATTATAAACAGAAATAAGGGCAGTTTTTTGTTTCATAAAATGAAAACACCCTTTCGGGTGTTTTCATTTTATTACTTTTCTTTAATGAAAGCAATTTAATGTTTATAAGGGCTACGGAGGCTGACGAGCCGAGTCCTGAGCAAAAATTCAGTAGAATTTTATGCGTGCCTTATAAATATTAAATTGCTGAAGCTTACTTGAGTTCAACTTTACCACCCGCAGCTTCAATCTTCTTTTTTAAGTCTTCAGCTTCAGCCTTTTTCATTCCTTCCTTGAGAGTTGAAGGAGCGGCATCAACCAAATCTTTGGCATCTTTTAAGCCCAAGCCCAAAACCTCCTTGACGACTTTCATTACCGCGATTTTCTGCTCACCGGCCGATGCAAGTATAACCGTAAATGAGTTTTTTTCCTCAACCGCTTCAGCTCCGGCAGCTGCGCCATTTGCCGCCACCGCCACCGCGGCAGCGGATACTCCGAATTTCTCTTCCAGGGCTTTCACGAGCGCATGAAGATCAGCCACGGACATAGTTTCTATTTGTTTTATAAGATCTGCAAATTTTTCCATAATGTTTTTGTTAATTGCGAGAGAAAAATAAATTTTCCAAGAGCATTATCCTTATGACCTAACGCAGGAAGATTTGATTTTTCTTGAGCAATAATTAATTAATAAATCTGAATGTTAACTTTTGCTTTTTGCAATAGCATCCAAAACAACCGCAAAACGCTGTATCGGAGAATTGATAAGATTGACGAATTGCGCATAGAGAACTTCCCGGCTTGGAATCATCGCTATCTCCATCATTTTATCCGCGCCAAGAAATTTTCCCTCAAAAATCCCCCCGATAATATTCAGAAGCCCCTTGTGGGTTTTCTGGAAATTATAAATTTCGCGGGCGGAAGATGTCTGGTCCTTGGAATACGCAATCGCGACTTCGCCGGCAAGTTCCGGGATTTCTCCCTCTGCCTTGCCTTTAAGAGCGCGCTTGAGCAGCGTTTTTCTGGATACCTTATAACCCACTTCTTTGTCCCGGAGACTCTTACGCAACGTTGTCTCGTCATTTACTTTCAAACCATGGAAATTCACAAAAACCAGGGACTCGGAGCCTTTTATCGCTCCTTCCAGGTCTTTAATCATTTCCTCTTTTTTTGATTTTTGTAGCATAAGTTATTCAAAAAACTTTGAAACATAACTTTTCGCAGGGGTTTCGAGGCTGACGAGCCGAGAATTTCAGGATTTTTTAAGCTTCAAAAAATCCGTACCGGAGAAAAATTTATGTTGAAAAAGTTTTCTAATAAATAAAAAACGGCCTTAGGCCGCAAGATATCGACCCACTAAATAGGACTTAATGTTTGCCTACTTTCTCTGCGGTATACCCGGACACTTAAATTAAGTGTAGGGGTATTTTTAATATACCCCCACACTTATAGAAAGTCAATAAGTGTGGGGGTATAGCACAGATGTATTATTTTGCAACTTGAGTTCCACTATTTATATCCGGCGCCTTCTCGCCGCCATTATTAAAATAACTTGAAGCAAAAAGCCCGATTATCCCCAGAACTATCATAGCCGCGAAAATCATCAGAGTTTTTAAGAAATGCCTGGTTAGCATGGGTTAAGTATAGCACAATTCCCTTTCCTTTATACTGTAATTTGTGTAATAATGTAGAGAGTCGAGATTATAAAATATAGTTTAGTATAATTTTTATGGCCAAGAAAACAGGAGGAACGGGAGGAACTAAAAGATCTTCAGGGGGAGGAAAAAAACGAGGATAATTTTTCTAATTACAGGTCTTTACAAAATAGTATAAATCATCCACCCCCAAAAAATATTCTGGGTCTATTTTTCTTATTTTTGTAAGATATTTTTGTACCTCTTGGTTTTCAAAAGTTCTTTCAGTTAAATCTGAAAACCTTGAGCATGTACTTCTATTATCTAACAAATCAGCATATAAACTCTCCCCAACATCATGCAATTCACCCAAATAATCATCAAGCTGGTCTTCACTAAATTCTCCTCCTGCATTTATTAAAACAGGTTTTTGGTCTTCTATTAATATATAGATTTTTTTGTTGTCTCCAAAATTTAACCTATCGTAGTATCGCATAGAAAGATCATTTTCTCTATTTAGTTGTTCATTTTTTATAATGTGAAACTGAGTATAAGTATATATACCTCCTAGAATTATTGTTATAGAATTTATTGTAATAATTATTCTATTGAGATACTTCCAATTTATAAAATATTTTTTCATACATTTTCTCAAATTAAATAATTTTGAATAAAAATATAATATAAAGGGAGGTAATATTATTCATCTATTTTGATTAGAGCCATTCAGCAACACCTCCATGACGAGAACAGGTCCCGCGTCTGTTTTGACTAAAGCTATATGTACCATCACGACATACAGCAGAAGCTCCTGCTGGCACAGAATTAGAATAAGCTGGTGAATGAACTGTGTTTTCGTTTACATTTGTATAATAGTTATCATTTGAAAGAGAGTTAGTATTGCTAGTTGTAGTTTGGGGTTTTAATTGAGGAACATTTAAATTATTTACTGAATTGGTTGGTTGATATACAGGGGTATTGTACCTATAGGAAGGAATTGTTGTTGGTTCAGATTTTATCTGACTATCTGAATTATTATTTAAGCTTAAAACTAGAATAAACCCGAAAATGGTAAGCAGTATAATATATCTCTTTTTCTTATACCAAACTTTTTGGTTAGAGTTATTTTGTTCCATCTATCGTATTATTCTACCACAAAATACTTAATTTCGCAATACAAAAATCAGTAATTTCTATATCCTAATATTGGGCACGAGGGATATTGCTTACTATGTTTCATAATTATAATTACATTACACTTGTTTGCTGATATTAGATCTTAGTTGTTAATTCGGAACGATAATTTCTCCTGTCATTGTTGGGTGAATACTGCAGTGATATTTTGTAGAGCCTGTTTTTGTAAGTGTAAAACTAAAAGATTGTCCGGATATAAGGGTTCCGGAGTCAAAGGAACCCTTTAAATCAGAGGTAATTGTGTGAGAAATATTATCATTATTAACCCATGTAATTTTTTCACCTATCTTAGTTATTAATATACTGGGGTTAAATGAAAAATTCTTTATATTAATAGTGTTACTTACATAAAGATCAGTCGCGTGGATTTTCGCGACTTGCGCATTTGTTTTGTCTAAATTATAAAAATGAAATGCGCGAACGATAACCAAAATAATAAAAATGCTGCCTACAACAATTCCCGTCCATTTCAAAATTTTTTTAAATAAAGTCATAATGTCTTGATTATAACAATCTTTTTAAAAAAATTTCTTAAACAAGTGGATAAGGAAAAAAACAGGTGCTATAATTAAGTAAACAAGTTCCGGGGGGATGAAGGGAGAAGGTGTCGGGTTCAACTCCCGAGCTCCCGTGTCGAAAGACTATATCCTTCCTTTTACACTCTGAAAGGAGGTGCTAAGGGGCGAGGACTTTGTTTTCGCCCCTTTCTATTTCAGTTTTATTTACAAAGAGTAATCCTTTGTAAATTTTTACCAGCGGTAGCCGAGCGAAAGCAGAACTATAAGGAGAACAACCAGAATCACCAGCAGGACATAGGGAAAATAATGCCAGCGGTTGCCTTTGCTCATAAATTTCTTAAACATCTTAAAGCACTCTTGGATTAGCAAAAACGGCAAAACAGCTATCATCCACCAAATTTTAAAAATTATTTCAAGCATAGTATTTTTATTTCTGAATTAAAATTGTAGCGACGTTTTGATACGTATCACAATCCACATACCAAGTAGCCGGCAATTCAGCGCTGGAAAGCTGGACTATTTTGAAACCATAAGCCGGAATATCAAAAATTGACCCGACGCGAATTCTGCGGGCCACCCCGGCGCGGTTGTCAATCATAATGGAAGAATTATTCTTGTATGAAATGCTGCTTGGGCTGGCCCGGCAATTTTCGTTCAGTTGGATGCGGGCATTTCTATATCTTGATAAAGCTTCCGCATAACTGGAAACCGCCGCGGGAGTATTGGCATTCACGCTGCCTGTATTTGTATTTCCGTTTGTATTTGTGTCCCATGCAAAATTATTTGCCGTCCGGTTATTTTCATTCAAGGTTGATGTAAAATTATCATCAAATGTCCAAAATGCGTAAGCGACAAGAGCCAGAACCACAACCAATAAAACCACTAAATTTCCTTTTTGTTCCATTCGTGTATTATAACACAAAAATCCCCCTTTCAGGGAGATTTTTCTTTACCTCACCTCTTCCCCCTCTCCTTAATAAAGAGAGGGGCTGGGCCCGCCTACAACGCTATGCGAGCATTGCGGGCAGGGAGAGGTTGTATTTACCCGCACACTTACATGTAAGATATTGATTACAATGCGCCAAGGGCGCGTCTTGCAAGTAAGTGTTCGGGTTTATTTCTGAATCAGAATCGTAGCGACGTTTTGAGATTTATCGCAGTCCACATACCAAGTAGCCGGTAGGTTTGAGCTGGAAAGATTCACAATCTTGAAACCATACGCCTTGATAGGAAACACCGAGCCAACTTTGACCGTGCGAGCCACCGGAGCACGGTTATCAATCATGATATTCGTGCCGTTCTTGAAGGTACCTTTATCAGGACTTGCCTGACATGTTTTCTCCAGTTGGATGCGGGCATCTTTATACTTTACCAATGCGTTTGCGTAGCTGATTGACGCCGCAGGTGCGCCGACATTAACACTGCCTTCGCTTGTGTCTTCGGTAGAATCCACTATAGCATTATCATCAACCACGACCGGCACCGAACTCTTGCCTACAAACCAAAATACGACGACAACAATCAGAACCACAACCAAGCCAATCCATAAATTCTTATTTTGCATAATTTTTTCAAAAATTTAATTTAGTAATCTCGACCAAATAACATATATATTATACCATAGAAACACATAAAACCCGCCAAAAAGGCGGGTTTTTCCCGAATTATTATACCTTAAGCAAGAACGGTTCTTGCTTAATTGCCTCTTCCCTTTTTTCTTGATAAAGAGAAGGGGCTGGAGAGAGGTTGTATTTAATCCTTCTCTGCTTCGGCTTTCATCGCCGCTTTTGTCAGCTTGCCGACTAAACCATCCGCCTTCAGACCATGGGCTTTTTGCCATTTCTTGATTACGGCAATTGTCTTCGGACCTAGTTTGCCGTCAACTGCCAAACCAAGATTCAAAAGTTTATTCAGGACTTTTTGAAGCTCTTTGACCGATTCGCCTTTGCTTCCGTTTTTGAGAGTAATGGTGCCTAAATTAAATCTTGCATTCGGGCTTGCATTTGCAAGTGCGTTTGCTGAAGGTGTAGCCAGCGTTGCAGATGTGGTAGGGGTATTTCCAACACAAGAAACTCCCGTGGAAGTGCTAAAACCAGTTGTCCTATTTCCACATCCAGGAACTACTGTGCCCGGCGTTGCTGGGGTGGCAGGAGTTGCGGGAGTCGCAGATGTTGCCGAAGTACTAGAAGAAAATGAGCTACTGGTGCTAGGGCTAGTACTACTAGGAGTATTTGAACTTGTAGAAGATACTAACGCGCCTGAACTTGTAGAGCCGATAGCCGGGATGACAGAAACAGCCGAAGTCGCGGCGGATTCCCTGTCGGAACTGTCCAAGGCGGAAACTTTAAAATAGTAAGTAGTGCCGTTGGTCAGGCCGGAAGCCATATAAGAAATGGCGGTTGTTTGCGCCAGATACGGATAATCATCGCCTACTTTTTTATAAATGTCATATTTGGCGGCGCCGGCCGAAGCGGTCCAAGACAGAGTCGCGGTTCCATTACCGGCACTCGCATTCAATCCCGTCGGTGTCGGAGGAGCATCCGCGTCGGTAGGAAGAGACGGAGAGTAGGTTGACAAGTGGGTCGTCGTTCCGGTAAGAGTTACGGCCGGGTCAGCGTCCAATTCGGCAATGGTGGTGGCAGTGGGAACACTCAAGGTAACGACTGTCGGTATTTCCACCCACGAGCCGGCAGTAGAATCAAAATAGGTAATTTTTATGTCTTGCACTTGCGCGAAGGTCAAATCCGCAGAAACCAATTCGGCTTTGGAAACCGTCAATTCTATCGTGGCGCTTCCCGAAAGCGTAGTCACATTTTGATTGGAGCTGTCGCGAGCGGTAATTTCTTTGGCCGTCCCGACAAGTTTGCGGTCATTTTTCGTAACAACATTGGTGGTTGTTTTAATTTCTATCGTGCCGGCAGAAGTGCCCGTACCCAGGGCATTTTTAGGAAAATCAACTTTGAAACCCGCACCGCTCACTATTCCGCCGTCGGAAGGAGTCATGGGAGAGTTCATTGTATTGGGAGTAAAACCGCTAATAACTACCAGGGTAATATCTTTGCCTGAAGCCGGAGCGGTTACAGAAATTCCTGTTGAATCATAGCCGTCGTAAGCCGCCTTGACTGTCCAACTGCCGGCACTTACGCTTAATGTATAATTACCGCTTGCATCGGTGGAGCCTCCGGCCCAGCCGCCATTTCCGTTTTCCGCCCAGACCCAAGCATTAGTTGCCTTGGTTACTCCGCCCGGAAGATATACCGTTCCTGTTATGGTATTTGTCGCAGTGGTCAGAACTAAATCTTGCGTATCTAAATTAACACCATTAACAATCGTGGTTATTTTATTTCCGATATAACCGGGCTTGCCGACGCCAATGTCATAAGTTCCGTCTCTTAACTGCAAAGAATACGAGCCGTCAGCGGCTACTGCGGCGCCGTTTCCGCCATTCGGCCCGGATGCCCAGACCCACGCATCCAGTACATTATCGCCGGTAACAGTGCCTGAAACTGTCCAAAGTCCGCCTAGCGTGATTTCTATAATTCCATCATTGGCAGTACCGCTTGTATCGGTAAAAGTTCCACCGCTGCTTACTGCAACAGAGACCTGCGGCAATGGACCATATCCGGGAATACCGCCATCCACATAATATGTAGTTGTTCCGGAAGCCGGTCGTTGAATATCAATTTGATATTCTCTGCAGCTTGCTCCCGAGCCGGTACACTCTGCGGTTACCACAGGAGTATCCGCAAATCCGCCTCCCGTATCGCTATGCACTCCCACGAAGGCCTGCGTAAATGAAGAAGCGGGAGAAATTCTAACTTTAATAGTTGAAGCGGTAATGGCAATTGTGCCCAAGGCCGTATCGGCGCTAATCGTGCCTAAATTCGCCGAATAAATCTCCCCCATTCCCGGGAGTCCGATATGTATCCAGCGACTAGCTCCGCCGGAAATCCTGGTTGAAAAAACGCCCGCCGAATCTGTTCCGTCACCGCCAAGCATTGCTCCTTTTTCACCCTCGGTAACAAACACGAACGCCTGCTGTAATGGGGCGCCACCCTTTGTGACAGTTCCGGAAACTGCATAATTAGTTGAAGAAACATTAAAATTAACAGTCGGATGAACAGAACTTGTCACGGCAATATTGCTTTGCTCTCCCAAGAATCCGAAACTTTGAGAATTGGCGCCAACGTGATAATTATTTCCAGGAGTTACATACATTTTGTAATATCCTTGGCTGTCAGTCTGGGCATTGCCTCCGCCCGGACTTCCTTCACTCCAAGCATACAAAGAAGAGTTGGCTAGACCGTTGCCGGCGGAATCTTTCACATAACCTTCAATAAAATCGGAAGGCGGCGCGATTACTATCGTCGGGCCCTTGGCCGGATCAGCCAGTTCGTATGTATTATCTACATCAACTTGAACCTCAACCGGGAAAGGCATATTTGGTCCGCCCACGCCGATTTTCCAGGTGCCTGGCGTTACGAAAAGAGTAAATGTGCCATTGCTGGCGACTTGAGTGCCGGTTCCTCCCCCTCCTTCTCTTGGCTTATACGCAAAAACCCAAAGCATATCTCTTTCATCACTGCCAAAACTACCCGAAGGTTTTTGAACCGTTCCGACAATTCTGTGCGTGGCGGATGGAAAGGTGAAGTTTTTTCCGGTAGGCGTGAGAGCGGTATCGCTTATTGTAACAGATAAAGCGTCCGGGTCCGTAAAGGCGGAAGAACCCGTTGTTGTGCTGGTGGGATCCGGGGGAATATGCGCCTCTATTCTATAAATACCGTTTATGGGAACCGCAATGGAGTAAGTTGTTTGGCAAGCTGTTTGTCCGTTAGTGGGACCGGTTCTAAAAATTGACATATCCATGGGCTTGAAATCGGCATTTCCGAAATCCACCTGTTCCGGCATGGCAAAAAGCACCACATCTTTATTTTGGCCGGCAGAGGCGCACGAAGAACCGAAAGTTACCGTCCCGGATATTTTTCTGCTGGTGGCAGGCATAATAAGGTCCTGGGTTGTTGCAGTACTTACTTGTTTGCCTGTCGCGCCAAGATGGACGCCGGTAATATCATAAGCCCAAGTCCAGCCCATTGAAGCTACCCCGGTAATGGTAAAAGTATCAGTGCCACTATCATAAGTCATGGTGTTGCCGCTTGAGCCGTCTGTGCTATAGACGAGTTGGCCCCTCATCCCGGATACAGCGATGCGGATATTAGCGGCATAGTTATCGGGCATCGCGGATGTTTTGGCTGTATCATACCAAACTTTAGCCGTATAATTGCCGGCAATATCAAAAAAGGAACTTTGATTCATATCGCTCATGACACCGCTAACCAGGACATTGACCGGTCCGCCTTGAGCGCCGGTCGGAACATCCACCACAATTGAAGTGGCAGACCAACTAGTGAATGAAGTAGCTTCTATCGGGGGCACCGGTCCCGTCATTGAGTCAAATCCGCCGGAGAAAAATACTTTGTGGTTAGAATCAGTATGAGAGCCTCCCGGGTCTGTTCCGAAATTAGTGCCGGTAATAGTTAATGTGTCTCCGACTGCGCCGCTGGAAGCGCCACCAACATTATTGGCAATGCTAGCAATCACTGGCAGAACAAGCGCGTTCACGGTCAATGACCCGCTTGAATAAGCAACAAGGCGATTGAGTCCATTAATATCCGTAATGGTATTGCTGGAAGAAATAACCAATGATGTTGTTCCGGATAAACTTAATCCTTTGATGGTTGCTTTATCGCCTTGAAAATCAACAAAGGGAAGTCCCATACCTCCGCAAGTGAGAGCCACTCCGCCGACGGTATAATTTGAACAATTCATCGCCATCATACCGTCCACTTGTTCGCTAAATTGAATAATTATTCTGTCAGTGTAAGCGGTGGCAGTGGCGGTTGGAGCAACGATATCATTGCCGGTAACCGCGACTTGAGCGGAAGTATTTCCGGCCGGGTCCACAAACTGAATCTTCACGCTGGCGTTAGTATTGTTGCCAACATTAACCGCTTCAAATTGAACAGGTGAACCGCCGAGCACCCCAGACCCTAAAAGAGTCGTGCCATCAGCGGCATAAATTCTTGCAGTGTTTCCTGTAGTGCCAACAGATACTCCCGGATTAACCATTATCAGATCTGACGTCCCGGGAGCATTTTGGGCAAATCTATAATTCCCCGCCACAGGGTCGGAAGGAACCGTAGTATCAGCTGTCAATGAATTGACTCCGGTAAGAGAAGTAAACACCGGAGAGCTTCCGCTAGACACGACACCATCCGCAGCCATAGAAACCGCAATTGCATCGGCAGTAGTGGCGTCCGACCAAGTTGCGCTTGTTGCGACTGTAATAAAATAAAGGGAAGGAGGGTTAGCCGGACTTTCCCCGAATAAATTACCCGGATTGGTCAATGAGCCTATCGTGGTAGGAGCGCCGATATTGACGGTCGACTGGGAACCGGCTTCCACATCTCCGGCTCCAAATAAACCGTCGCCTTCGTCTTTAAATATTTTTATATTCGCCAAATTGCCGGATGCCACGCCGGTGGCGCCTGCATCAACAATAGTCACAGTCACGCTGGAAATGCTGTCAATCCCGTTAGTAGCCGAGATAGCGAATTCAATAATCGGAATATTGGAACTTGAGGCTTTTGCCTTTTGCCCGGCAGAAATCATCTCTGTCGGCTGCATGCTTATAACTGCTGCTTGCGCCGATGGCGCAAACATCAAAAGTCCTGCGACTATTAAAAAAGGCGCGCCAAAAAAATAAAACAGGGTGTTTTTATATTTTTTCATATAAATTATATTTATTATTAATAACAATAGTCAACGTCAAAGATTTATATTAAAATCGACATTTGTTTTTATTATACTCCTAAAAAAGCATTGTCAAAGATATTTTCGGGAAGTTATCCCCAACACACAAACTATACCTTAAGCAAGAACGGTTCTTGCTTAAGGTGTTTCAGAAGAAAGATAACTATTAATAAAATCTTCAAAAGTTTGTGTACCCTTAAAATAAAATGGAAATGCTTCTTGATTTAGAATATTTTTTTCAATACGACTTATTCCGACATAATCCTGATAGCTTGAGTATGAATAACTTTTTAAAAAATTTATCCATTTCTTTGAATGTTTTTTATCTATCAATTTTTCCCAACCAGAAAAATTTATATCAAGTGCATTTAAATGAATATATCCAAATAGTTGTTTCATATAATTATCATTAGCTCCAACCAATTTAGATTTAAATAGTCCTCCGAATAATGCTCCCTGTCTTTGATATTTAATATTAAAAAACATTGAATACCCTACACCTAACTTTCTCATAAACTTAGTAATTCCTCCATCCACTTCTTGCCGAACTAATATATGAAAATGATTTATCATCAAACACCATGCACCAATTGAAACTAAGGGTCCACCTTTATCCATTATAAAAATTTCATCAAAAGTTTTATGTTGTTGGTTTATCAAATTATCAAGACGAAAAGATTGTGAATTAGAATTTGAAACAAAAAGAAGCATAACAAATCTTTTAAGGTCATTTTTTGATTTAAAAATAACTCTTTTATCTATGCCTCTATTATATATGTGGTAATACTCGCCGGTAATAAATGGATCTTTTCTAAACATAGATAAATGATACCAAATATTACCACCTTAAGCAAGAACCGTTCTTGCTTAAGGTAAGGTATTTTGGTAAAGTTATCCCCAACACAAAAAACACCCGTTAGGGTGTTTTTTGAATACCCCCTCCTTGCTCCTCCCCCTACTGTAGGGGAAGGCTGGGTAGGGGTTTTACTGAGCGTTCATCTTTGCTTTGGTTTTCGGACCGATGAGGCCGTCAACTACTAAGCCATTATCCTTTTGCCATTTCTTTATTACGGCAATTGTTTTCGGGCCTAGTTTTCCATCAACTACAAGACCAAGATTTAATTTATCATTCAAGAATCTTTGAAGTTCCTTGACTGCGTCGCCCTTGCTCCCACTTTTGAGAGTTTTGGTGCCGAGGTTGTAGGAACCGGCAGCTGCAGAAACAGACGAACCAACGACATTTCCGGCGCAAGATACGCCTGAAGCCGTGCTAAATCCGGATGTTCCACTACCACAGCCCGGAATGTTATTTGCAACAACAGCATTATTGACGCAAAGCGCGCCGGTTGACGTATTGTACTTGTTTCCTCCTGAACAACCCGGAGTGGAAGTAGTCATAGTGGTTGCGGGAGTCGTTGAAGTAGCCGGAGTAATCGTCAATGTGACCGGAGTAGAACTCTGAGCCACGGTTGAAGAAGATGAACCTCCACCACCTGAATTTAACCCTCCGCCGCCGCCGAAACTACAAAGCGTCGCAGCCGGCGTAAAGATTACAGTCTGCGCACCGGTAACCGTAACGGAGTTCTGAGTGTTGTTACATGTCTGAGCAATCCCTATGTCATTTGTCAAAAGATACCTTTGAGGAGATATCAAGCCAAATGTGCTGGATGCGGGCACGACAACGGTAAGAGTCGTCGCGGCCACTGCGATTGATGTCGCTGTTGAACCGCTCAAAATCGTAAGATTGATTGAGCCGTCCAAAGATACAGTCTGGTCAGCGCTCCAAGTCAAATCAGCCGCGTTAGCAACAGAGCCGACTCCGACAGCCAGAGACAATGCCATTACCAGAAAACCAATTTTTAATTTTTTAATCATTTTGTTTTCCCGCACACTTACTTGTAAGATATTGATTACAATGCGCCTTTGGCGCGTCTTACAAGTTAGTGTTCGGGTTTTATTGTTTCACTATCTACAGAACCGACCGGTTATGAATAATTTTCCGTAGTGTTTTTAATTAAGAATTGGTTTAGTTCGGACCGACGTTGTTGAGCAATATCCAATAATCTACATCATCAATCCTAATTTTTAGAGTATGTGTAACAGCTAAGTTATCACCTGCATCATCTGAAAATAAGGCTGTATCACCTTCAGTAATACCAGAAAGTTTAATAAGATTCGGTATCTCTGCACTACCAAAGTCCTGTGCCCAGATGAAAGCTGAATTAGCATGATAAGTATTACTGTTAGCATCAAGCACCAAAGGAAACATTTCGTTTGATGCAGTAGCGAAACTATTTGAAACTTCAAATTCTCCACCACTCAAATAACCACTGACACGCTGAGCAGTTGCCTGAACAACTTTACCATATACACCGGATGCCCATGTTCCACCTGAACCGACTGGAGTAAGAACACTATTTACTCCAACTATATTTCCACTTGTTCCCATTGTACCGGTAGTAACTACATCCAATCCATGAGCTTCAGTAGTGACTGTCCCTAGGGCTGCTGTAAGGTCAATAGCATTAACATTTCCTACACCACCACCCCGAATCGTAATCAAACCTGTTTGAGCTGAACCACCGATTGTCATTGTGCCTGTAGTTGTGGCGGCACCAATTGTGTAATCAGATGCTCCAACACCATTAATAGTTACATCATCCCCAGAAGCCACTGCGAAGTCTCCAGCTCCTGTGGTAGTAACAAGCATTCCACCTGTTCCTGTATTTACATTTACTGCAGTTGCATCGGAAATGTTACCAACCGTAATAGTTCGTGCGGCAGCACCTGTACCAATGCCAATATTCTGAGCATCAGCATCATTACCAATACTGATAACACCAGCGGAAGAGTTCAATTCAAGAACTCCATCGGCATCAACTAAAACTGTGTCATCTGAGTTGAGTATAACGTCCCCTGTACCGGTAGTATTAGCCGTAAAGTGACCAGTACCAGTGTTAACAGTGACAGCAGTTGCTCCAGTAACATTACCAATTATAACAGTTCCACCTATTGCACCAGTAGCGATATTTACAGCTTTAACAGCTGTTGCTCCAGTTGCGATATTTACCGTATTTGCACCTGCGCCCGTAGCTACGTTGACCGTAGACGCACCTGCGCCTGTACCAACATTCACAATTTGCGTCGCAGAAGAAGAACCAAGTGTAATGGTCCCTTCACCAGCAGTACCGCCGATAGCGATAGTTCCTGAAGTCTGAGCCGCGTTGTAGATAGTGTTTGAAGCAGCGGCAGCTTCTACCGTCAGCGCGCCATTACTTGTTACCGTCAAAGCAGCCACAGTTAGAGTAGCACTTGCAGAACTTGCTCCGACTCCTACGACGAGGAGAAGAGCCATCAAAACCAAACCTAAACCTTTAAATATTTTTTTCATAATTCTAATAATAATTTTATCCGCCCTAAAGCGAATAAGCTAATAATAATAACCAAACTAATAAATGGAGTACAAACTCCGTATTTACTTGATTACCTAATAATGCCCTTAAGGAAAACACATTGTAAGATAATCAAGGCGACAAAAGCGTATTCGACACGCCAATGTATCAATAATTATACAATATCCGCAAACATTAGGACACAAGAGGGGTGTGGATAACCCCCACACCTTTCCTGGCATCGCTTTTTATTCTGCCAAACAAGCCATCTCTATAACTTAATTTTTCCTAAGAACCTAGAAGTATATTAGTATTTTCAGTGAAAAAGCAGAATAATGCCAGAAAAGGTGTAGGGGATAAACCCAAACACACCTTTTACCTTGAATTACCACCCCTTGATCCCCTCCTCCATAAGGAGGGAAGGATTCCTCTCCCCCTGCAAAGGGGGGTGCCGAAGGCGAGGGGGTCTTTGATTGAGGAGCTGAGGTGAGGTGAATTAAGAACCCCCTCCTTACCTCCCCCAAAGGGGGAGGCTCCCTTCCCTTTGGGGAGGGTTGGGGTGGGGTTGAATTAATTAAGAACCTCACCCTACCCTCTCCTTGTTAAGGAGAGGGTATTTGAGTCCTCCCCTCCTAATTTAGGAGGGGTTTGGGGTGGTGTTAGTTACTTCCCCTGCGCCACTAGGGTTTCGGCAATTTTACTGGTTGGCATAAGCGGACCGTAAAAGACAATGTTGTCCTTTACGAGATGCAGAACTTTTGGCGCCCAGAGAGCCTCGGCTATAGGCTGAAGTTGGAAATTGGTCTTGGTCTCATCCGCCGGGTCTTTGGTAACCTGCAAAATATAGCCGCCTTTAAGCTGTAAATCAGGAAAAGTGCTTAATTTGCCGACATAAACCTCTCCGGTTGACAGATAAACGACCGAATAATCATTGGCATGATTCGCCTTATACTGCAAAACACCAGCCACTAAAACAACCAGCACTAGAACGACTACGATTACAAGATTTCTTTTAGACATCATAATTTCTTTGGATTAAGGCTAATAATAATATGTTTATCATTATATACAAGTTATTATTTTAATACAATACCCCCTCCTTTATCCTCCCCTTTGGGGAGGGTTGGGGTGGGGTTGAATTAATTAAGAACCTCCTCCTTTATCCTCCCCCGAAGGGAGAGGGTTGGGGTGGGGTTGAATACAAAAAGCCACCCCGAAAGGTGGCTTTTTGTTGAGCTAATAGATATTCGACCTTCTAAAAGCTTGAGTTAAGAACGGTTCTTAAGAAACTTCCCCAAGAACCGTTCTTGAGACTAGAAGTTATTTACGTTAGAAGTACTTGATGGGTAATTGTAGAAGAACCCAGGTGTCGTTGTTCCGTGCAGGTATCTGTTTGATACAGTTGTAACCGCGCTTCCAGCGACATCAATACTATTTGCAGCTAAGGCATTTCCAGCCGTATCAGTCCAACTCAACAAATCAGCTGTTCCGAGAGCCAATGTAGCTGAAGCGGTTGACGCAGTAGCAGCATTAAACTGTAGGAAGATTTGGAAGGTTGAAGTCATTCCAGCCGGAATCTGATAACCGCCGGTGAAGGTAATTGTTGAAGTACCTCCAGCCGTTGTGGACGAGAATGCACCGTTGGTTGTAGTTATAGTGCTTCCATTGGCGTCTTTAACACGAATACCATCAGCATTATAACCAGGGTTAGCGTCAGGCAATGTTGCGTTTGCCAGAGTAACACTTATAGGTAATGCATTTAGAGTGATATCACCCTTGGCATTTGCCGTTACCGTTACAGAGCCAACATTGATTGAACCAATAACAAGGGTAGAAGTAGAATCAACCATTGCCATTGTAGGAGCCGAACCGACTAATTTCATAGTAGGAGCGGCTACAGCAGTCACGATAGCAGTATCACAAGTTGCAATAGCGGCCGTACATAGAGTGCTGGTCGTATTGCCCGCTGTGTACTTGATGTATTCAAGAGCGATACGAGAAGTAGAGCCGGAAACAACACCGTTTGTACCAACATCAGCGTAAGAGACGAAGACATCCTGTGAAAGTCCTGAACCGCCGTTTGGAACAGCCAGAGCCAGACCGGTCAAGTATGCAACGCCGCTGACAGGAGCAGCCGTGAGATTGCCAACCTTAATACCTGTAACAGTTGAAGGAACCAATCTAACAGCTGAAGGAGTACCAACAGAAACTACAGTAACTGTAACTACAATATCCGGCGCAGCAACCGAAGTAACTGTACCCAAGCCGTTTGATGTAGCGGCCACTAACTGAACAACGTCACCTACCGCGAACTTAGTTGCGTCAGCTGAAGTTGTAAGGGTAAGAGTCTGTGAACCAAGTGAGTTAGCACCAGTATCTGTAGTTGCCGCAGAGAAGTCCTGACTGTTAACCGTGAATTTCAATTCTGAAATTGTCGCAGAACCGCCGGAAGCAAGAATCTTGAAGACTGCCTTCGTAGCGTTCGTTGCGCCATTGGCAGCCGGAACAAACTGTTGGGCCGTAGATGGAGCGGTTAACAATGTAGGTGGGTTTGTAAGCGTGCCGACAGCCAAGGTAATAGTTTGGCCAGTTACCGCTGCGGCATCACCGTTTTGGCTAACCGACACATTACTGCTTGAACCGAGAGAAGTTACAACAAGCTTGGTCAACATAGACGCGCCTCCAACCGTAGAACCCGTGCTGGCCAATACATCAATTGTCTTTGTCGCGCCTGGCGCAATTGTAAAGTCAACTGAGAATGTATTGGAAGCTGAAGGCTGGATTGGCTGAGCACCGGAACCTGAAGTCTCCGAAGTTCGGAGATTCAAGAAGTTTGTCAATGCCGGTGTCGTGCCGGAAGTCATAGTTGCGCCTGCGCCGGTAAACAATGTCACCGCCAAGCTCGTAACACGAACCGATTCGGATGAACTCTGGTTCTGAAGAACGAACGAGCCGAGCTTTACGTTATCCGAGTTCGGACTGACACTCTGACTGGCATAACCGGTATTCTTTGAAACAGCCAGAACTCCGGTCTGAATAGTCAGATTTACTCCGCTTGTATTCGTTCCCGTAGTAGCCGGGAAAGAGACATTGGTTTTTGAAGTCTGCCCTTGCGCGTTGTTCGTCAACCCGTTAAGAGCCGCGGAAACAGTACCGCCGGTGTAATTGATACTATCGGAGTTTTGTAGGTCTCCTTTAATTTCAATGTAACTATCGGTTCCTGCAGGAATAATCATCTGTGAACCAAGGGTAAAGGTAAGAGCCGTGCCACTATAATTTGCGCTTGAACCAACCTGTGAACCGTTAAAGTAGACAGTTATATTGTTCAAGGTAGTTATATTGACACCGGAAGCTACCGTACCGCTGGTAATAGCAGGCTTCACGACTAAGCTAGAAACTTTTACATCCTCACCGTAGCCATGAACTTTGAATTTACCAATAGTGACGTTTGTCGCGCCGCCAGTGATATTCGTGAGAGATTGGAATGTCGGGTCAATAGTTACCGAAGCTGAACCGGCATTGATGGTGATTTCCGCACCGCTATTTGCAGTGTAGGTAACACCAGCCGGACCCAGAGCGGCAATATTTACGCCAACTTGACCATCGTAAAGAACGAGGTCGGAAGCTTGCTGGATAGAAGCCGTAACCGTGTAGCTTGAACCCTTGACAACGTCTGCGCGCAAATCAACGGTGTGTGTCCCGGTTGAAAGGCTGACAGGCGCTGCTGCAAAGTCAAACATCGCGTAGTTGGAGCCGGTAATCGTCCCCATCGTAGCGGCAGTGCCTACTTGGACACCATCAACAAAAAGTTTGATGTTGCCAAGAGCATCGGCCGGAGCGGAACCCGTCAGACGGAAATTCGCGCCCTTGAGCCAGACTGCGCGCACATTTACTTGGACGGGAGCTGACCAGACAGTATAGGCGGAAGTTCCGGCATTTACTGTGGCTGTTCCACCCGCTGAAGGGTTAGCGGCAACATATACGGAAGCCAGGTTGCCAACGCCGTAGGTCATTTCATTACCTTTGACATTAGCCGTAACGGAAGAATTACCAACCGCTATGAAACTAACAAGAGTGATGCCAAGACTTGAAGCATTGGTTACAACAGCCACATCCGCTTTCACGGACAAGGTCTTGGAACCATTAACTGCAACACCTAGGCTATTCATTGTTAATTGGCCAGAGTTATTGAAAGAGTAACCGTCAGTCAGACGAGTTGCTCCATCATATAAGTAGACACTGGATAATGTATTTTGGTCGGAAACACCGGTGCGCTGAAGCACAACCGTATTTAGCGTACCTACGCCAGAAAAGGTGAAGTGCGCCAGGTCAGCTGTAGCTTGACCGCCGATAATGTATCCGGAAGCCGGGTTGTCCGAAGCAAGAGAAGCTGAAACAGGACCGGTTTGACCAGCGACTGCGCCGGTTGAACATGATGCGCCGGTCGTCGGACTGTATCCGGAAGCTGAAGTACAGCCGGCTGGGAATGTATTAGCTTGAACGCTATCACATTTAACACCGGTCGTTGAACTGTATCCGGAAGCTGATGAACAGCCGGCCGGAAAGTTTCCTGAAACTGCGCCACCCAATAATGCTGCGCGAGTCAAAGGACCAACAACTCCGTCAGCCACTAATGAGCGGCCTGATTGCCAGGCCATAACAGCAGCTTTAGTTAAAGGACCAAAACTACCGTCCGCCGTAGCGCCGACGATTGTCTGAAGACATTTAACTTGGTCGCCTTTTGAACCTACTCTCAAGGTGCTGGTAATTGAACAATCAGCTGCGGCAGGAGTTGCATCAAAAGCAACGACTCCGACAAACATAATTGCGACAATCATAGCTCCAAGAAGGAATTTTGATTTTAATAAATTACTCATAAATTTTTTTCTAATTTTCTACGCCATTAATTAGTTTCGACAAAACTAAAAGCGTAATTTTCCTATCGCTATTTTCACCCGCTAATAATTAATAATTAAAACAATGATAATGCAGCGGATAAATAAACAGCGAACAGAGATAAACTAACATTGAAAACAGAACTATTCAGTTTTCAATGGACTATCTATTTTCACTAATATCATTTGAGATTTTTTCGACGAAATCGCAAACGATAATAAATGAAAATAAATAACTTGCGAATACAGAAAACACATATGTGCGGTCTGTAAACACAAGGGTATTATAATATATAGCTCTAAGATAGGGCAATATATTATGTGGATAACTCCCACACCTTCTTTAAAGACGCGCCTTGGGCGCATTGTACTCAAATCTTTAAAGAAGGTATGGGAGATAACTCGCCTGCCTGCGCAGGCAGGGTTTTTAAGCCAATAACCACACACCCATCTTCGCATAGTTTAAGGGGAAAAGCAAATGCAAGTACCCCCTCCTTACCTCCCCCAAAGGGGGAGGCTCCAAATCTCTCCCTCTCCCACCCCCTCTTTGAATTCTCCCCCAAAGGGGGAGATGAGTTTTTCCTCCCCTTTGGGGAGGCTAGGAGGGGTTGGGAGGGCCGGGGTGGGGTTATATCAAAAAATACCTGCTCCCCGCCTGCGCCGAGGCTTCGGCGGGCAGGCATCTCTTTTTAATCATATATGTTATAGAGAATATCTGCTCCACCTCTTTTCGCCTATTTTCCTAAGGACGCCGTCCCGGACCATAGATACCAGCTCTCTTTGGAGTGTCTTTTTGCCGCAATTAACCAACGAGCCTGATGCTTTATCTTTGATGTCCTTTATAGTAGCATTTCCGCCATTAGCTTTAATGCTGTTTTTTATTTCTTCCCGTCTTTGTTTCTTAAGGACATCAAAATTAGTAGTGCTTGGTTTTGTATTGGACATAGCTTGAGTCTTATCAGACAGAGCTTTCATTAAAGTGCTTCCCTTTTGGACACCGATTCTCGTGTGTCCTTTATAGACTCCACTCTTCCCCCTTGATAAGGGGGAGGTTGGGTAGGGGTTATTTTCTTTGGTAAAAAATTCTGCAAGCCAGGTAGGTTTCATATCCGTATATTCTTGTATAGACCCTTTCAATTCAAGAAATTCTTTTTTAAGAATAGAGCAGTTCATTTCCGAAATAAAATTCATAGCTGAAGCAATATTTAAAAAGGACACAGTCTCAGCAATTTTATTGCCTGCTTCAGCCGGAACAGAATGCATGTCCGATATAATCTCCGTCCCCAATGTCCTTAATTTACCTCTAATCGGCTCGTCCTTGTCTATTATGTCCGTGACCATATAAAGCGCGGTAATAAGCTTATGAGTCTTAGTATAAGAAATAGAAAAGGAGATGTCCATTACAGAAATGTCTGTAATGGACGCGGAGTCTTTTAGTTTCTTTTCTTCTCCCAACATCTGTCCGTTATACTATAGGACAGCAGAAAAAGCAAGAACAAAAAAGCGAATAATAATTTTTAAAATGCAATCTATCTAGCAAAGCTTTGCCAGCGAACTGCTCGTCAATCAAGAAAATAATAAGAGGGTTACCTCTTTTATTTTCTAATTTCCTGCGCAAGGCATTTAAAAAACAATTATTCGCTTTTTTACTAGAACCTAGAACCTAGAACCTAATCTGTGCTAAAATAAACTTATGGCTAAAAATGGCGACAAGAAAAAAGATGACAAAGAATATCCTTCGGGACTGAAAACCCAGACCAAACACGGAATTATCGCAGTTGTTTTTTTTGTTCTGGCATTGTTTTTTTTAATGTCGGCTTTTGATGTGGCGGGAGTCGCCGGAAAGTTTACTTATGAAAAACTTTATCTTCTACTTGGCGTCGGCTATGTCCTTCTGCCCACCCTCTTAGTTTTACTTGCGAGTTCATTTATAAAATCGGAAACGCCGGATATCGGCTGGACGCGCGTCATCAGCGGAACAATGTTTCTTCTCTCAAGTCTGGGGATGATGGATGTCGCTTCGGGCAGACATTCGGGCGGGTTGCTGGGAGAGGTCTTATCCACGCCTTTCGTCTTATTGTTTGATAGCTATGCCAGCCTGGTTTTTCTCGGAGCGCTTTTAATAATTTCAATTCTAATGATGTTTGACGCGAAATTGAATCTACTGCCTTTTTTCAAAAATATTCGGTCTTTTTTCGCCAAAAAGAAAAAGGGAGAATTCACTTCTGCTTTGAATGAAAACGAAAAAGAAAAAATTAAAAAAGCAGAAGAACCCCCTTTATCCCCCTTATTAGGTGGAATGATGGAAACCTCCCCTGATAAGGGGAGGCAGGAGGGGTTAAAAGAAGAGGAAGAAGACATCCCGATTAGAAAAAGAAAAAGCGGATTAGGCTCTTACCTACCCCCGCCATTATCATTGCTTGAAGAAGACCAGGGCAAACCCAATACCGGCGACATCAAAGCCAATGCGAATATTATCAAGCGCACTCTCGCCAACTTCGGTATTGAAGTGGAAATGGATGAAATAACAATCGGCCCGACCGTCACGCGTTATGCCCTGAAGCCGGCCGAAGGAGTAAAACTTTCCCGTATCGTGGGCCTGCAAAACGACCTCGCGCTCTCGCTTGCGGCGCACCCAATCCGCATAGAAGCGCCGATTCCGGGCAAATCTCTGGTCGGTATTGAAATTCCGAATAAATCAAAATCAATTGTCGGCCTGGCGACTCTCCTTTCCGATGATAAATTCCAAAATTCTTCCAAACCCCTGACGACGGCCCTGGGCCGCAATATTTCCGGCAAGGCGGTTTTCGGCAATCTGGCGAAAATGCCGCATATCTTGGTCGCCGGCACGACTGGTTCGGGAAAATCAGTCAGTATCCATTCCATGATTACTTCCCTTTTATACCGGAACGGACCGGATGATTTGAAATTCATATTAATAGACCCGAAGCGCGTAGAACTGACTCTTTATAACAATATCCCGCATTTGCTTACGCCGGTTATTACTGACGCCAAGAAAACAATTCTGGCCCTGAAATGGGCAGCCAAAGAAATGGACCGCCGCTACGACATTTTGGAAGCAGAATCCGTGCGGGACGTGGAATCTTACCACCTTAATGTGTTTGGTAAAAAGAAAGTTAAGACCCCCTCTGGCTCCCCCTTAGCAGGGGGAGAAAATGAGGACTCCTCCTCCCCTGATAAGGGGAGGCTAGGAGGGGTTGACCGCTTGCCGTATATCGTGATTATTATAGACGAATTGGCGGATATAATGAGCACCTATCCTAGAGAACTGGAATCTGCCATCGTCCGCCTGGCGCAAATGTCCAGAGCAGTGGGCATCCATTTAATACTCTCCACCCAGCGCCCGGAAGTAAATGTTATTACGGGACTGATTAAAGCCAATATTCCGGCCCGTGTCGCTTTGAAAGTTTCTTCACAAGTGGATTCGCGCACGATATTGGATGCTGGCGGGGCGGAAAAGCTCCTGGGCGCCGGCGATATGCTTTATTCTTCGGGCGATGCCCAGCCGGAACGCCTGCAAAGCGCGTTTATTTCCGAAACGGAAGTCAAAAAAGTCGTAAAGTATCTCGCCGATACATATCGGGATGAAGTGTCCGAAGAAATAACTCTGACTGCAGGTTCTATTTCGGCCGATAAGAGTATTTTTGAAAGTGCGCTCCAGAACGAAGAGGAAGACGATGATGAAATGTATGAAGAGGCTCGAGCTTGCGTGATGGAAGCTGGAAAAGCATCCACTTCTTATCTTCAAAGAAAATTAAAATTGGGATATGCGAGAGCGGCGCGGCTGATGGATAAATTGGAAGAACGCGGAGTAATCGGCCCGGGAGACGGCGCCAAGCCGAGAGAAGTGCTGGAGAAAATTACACGTGATGAAAATGGGGGGGATGTGATATGATTTTAAACGCAGGATTTTCTTTTTCTTGGGTCCTCGGGCCGGCTACACTCTTTTGTCTTTATTTGTGTAGCCTCAACCAGACCAGCTTGAAAAAGTAAATCCTGCTTAAAAAATCAAGATGAATTCAAATGCGAAAAAAATACTACAATGGATTGGCCTATGTCTTTTTTTTATTTTGATTGTTATTTATGCTTTTTACCGCTCGGAAGATTTGATTTTCGGGGTCCGGATAAAAAATGTAAACCTGGCAGACGGCGCCACGGTTGCGGAAAACATTATGAAAGTGACAGGCAATGCAAAAAATGCTATAAATTTAACCTTGAACGGCCGGGAAATTTCAATAGACCAGCAAGGCGATTTCAACGAGACAATTGCGCTCTTGCCGGGGTATAATATAATCAATATCAAAGCGCAAGATAAATTCGGATATATAGATGAAAAAAATTATAAATTAATGTATGTGAAAAATTAAGATTGCGGGCTTTTTTTTCTCGGGTCCTCGGAAAAAATCCCCAGACCAGCTCGAAAAAGTAAAACTGCAATATTATTAAAAAAGAAGAATTATTTATGTTAAAGAAAAAAGAAAAAAAAGAAGACAAGACCGTAGGAATGGCGGTGCTGGAAGACACATTGAAAGCTATCCAGACAAAATTCGGGGAGGGTTCAATAATGAAATTCGGTAATTCCCCGAAAGTGGATATTAATGTCATTCCGACCGGTTCTATCGGGCTTGATATGGCGCTCGGCGTCGGCGGAATTCCGCGCGGGAGAATTATTGAAATATTCGGACCGGAATCATCCGGCAAGACGACTTTGTCCCTGCATATTGTGGCGGAAGCGCAAAAAAAGGGCGGGGTCTGCGCATATATAGACGCCGAACACGCGATGGACCCTGATTACACGAAGAAACTCGGAGTAAATATAAATGACCTGCTTATTTCCCAGCCGGACAACGGCGAACAGGCGCTGGAAATCGTGGAGAGCCTGGTGCGAACGGGAAAAATTGATGTTGTCGTCGTGGATTCTGTCGCCGCGCTCACGCCCAAAGACGAGATTGAAGGCGATATGGGAGCGTATCATGTCGGTAAACAGGCGCGCCTGATGTCCCAAGCGCTCCGCAAGCTTACGGCGATTGTCGCCCGTTCTAAAACCGTTGTTATTTTCATAAATCAAATCCGCATGCAAATTGGAGTGATGTTTGGCAATCCGGAAACGACTCCAGGAGGAAAAGCGCTGAAGTTTTACACTTCCGTCCGGCTGGATATCCGTAAAATCGCCCAGATAAAAAAAGGAGAAGAAATTGTCGGCAGCCGCACGCGGGTAAAAGTAGTAAAAAATAAAGTCGCTGCCCCTTTCAAGCAGACGGAATTTGATATCATTTACAATGAAGGCATTTCCAAAGAAGGCGAGATTATGGCGCTCGGGGAAAAATTTAAAATAATAGAAAAAAGCGGCAATTCGTATTTTTTCATACCCCCACCTAGCCTCCCCCTTCCTAAGGATGAGGAGAAAGGAGAAAAAATCAAGCTGGGAGTGGGATATGATTCTACCCGGACCTTCCTGAAAGAAAATAAAAAAATCTCCGACCAGATTTTAAAAGAAATAAAAAAGAAATTTGCAGAGGAAACGTAATCTGATTTCAGAAAAGAATTATAAAATTTTAGAGCACGAATATTTCTTTGCTAAGAAATTTCTCAAGACTCGCGCCGCCGCGCTCCGTAGCCTCTAAAATCTTTTAATTTTTTTTAAAAAAAATTGATTTTATTAATTAATCTGATAGCATATTGCCCATGTCCCAGCTTCAATACAGCGAAATCCGCGAGAAGAAAATAATAATATATGATGACGAGCCCTGCGAAGTGGTGGAGTCCCATGTCGCCCGCACCCAGCAGAGGAAGCCGCAAAACCAGGTAAAACTGCGAAGTTTAATATCGGGAAAAGTTTTTCCCGCCACTTTCCATGTAGCGGATTCGGCGGACGAAGCGGATATCATGAAGCGGGATGTTACTTTCTTATACGCCAACAAGGGAGAATTTTGGTTCTGTGATCCAGCCGACAAGGCTAAAAGATTTAAACTCGATGAAGCACTGATAGATACCGCGGCAAAATTTTTAAAACCAAACGGAAATGTCACCGCCCTGGTCTGGGATGACGGAGAAGATCCTTCGACAGACTCAGGACTAGGAAAAGTTATAAAACTTTCTCTGCCAATAAAAATGAATTTTAAAGTAAAAGAAGCTCCGCCGGCTGTCCGCGGAGACACCTCCAAGAGCGGAAATAAAGTCATTACTTTGGAAAACGGCGCAACTTTGAACGCTCCGATGTTTATAAAAGATGGAGACACTATCAGTGTAAATACCGAAACGGGAGAATATGTGGAACGGGTTTAGATACGCGAGATCCTGAGGCCAGCAGGCTGAAGAGTGAACACATGTAGACAAAAAGGAAATTATTTTTCTGGCTGTGACTCAGATGAATCATCTATTTTATGACCCGCCTTAGCAGCAAGTTCTCGCATCGCTTTTCCAAATAATTCTTTATAAGGGCCGGTTTGTATAGATTCTCTGTCTAATATGCGAAACATGGCTCCCCATGTATTTGGTCCGGCAGGCGTCCCTTTTATTAACCCTTTTGCTATTCGCAAAAAAGCATCCTCAGAAACTTCTTTGGTCGGAGGTAACACCCTTGCAAGTTTATCAAACTCAGCATCACCATAATGTAACTCCATACCATTAATTTGTTGAAGCGTTACAGATAATTGCTCTGGCGCTCCCCCCATACTTTTTATAGCATCACTAGGCATAATTTTATAAATTAAATTAATAAAAAAAACTTTTTATTTAACCACGAAAGGAAGTAGCCCCAGAAATCGCGCGTGTTTGATGGCATTTGCCAGAGCGCGCTGATTTTTGGAAGTTACGCCGGTGCGTTTGTGACTCATAATTTTTCCGCTGGGATTTAGAAATCTCTTCAAGATTTCAATATCCTTGTAGTCTATATATTTTATATTATTGGCTGAAAAATAATCTTGTTTCATAAATTAAAATGGGATATCTTCAGGATTAATGTCTTCTTCCGGATATTCTATGGAATCAACCTCTTCAGCGGAAGATTTGGAAACGGCACCGGATGCTCCGGCACTTGACCCCGCTCCTCCCCCCTTCGAGCCAAATTGCGTGCGGTCGGCAACTATTTCGGTGCGATATTTTTTCTCCCCGCTGGTCTTGTCATCCCAGCTTCTGGTCTGCATTCTGCCTTCAACAAGTATTGAGCTTCCTTTTTTCATATACTGCGCGACTGTCTCCGCCTGGCGTCCGAAAACCACGACATTGTGATAATCAGCTGACTCCTGACGCACGCCGTTTTTGTCCTTCCAGACGCGATTGGTCGCCAAAGAAAACGAGCAAACTTTAACTCCCGAGGGAAGCGAACGAAGTTCCGGGTCGCGGGTAAGGTTTCCTATTAATATTGCCTTGTTTAAATACATATTTTGATTAGGTTCTAGCTTCTAGGTTCTAGAAACTAGTACTAACACCTAGTTAACTAATAATTATACTGCGATTAATGCGTCTATTTCTTTATCAATTTCTTCTTTATTTATAGGAACGACTGCCCCACTGTCTCCATTTTTCCTCATTACAGGCCTTTTGTGCATTTCCCCGCGCACGAATCTTTTTGCGGCAATAGTATTTTCTTTGACTGTTTTTAAGAGCAAAAATCGGATAAGTTTCGGGTCAAGGTCAAGTTTCTTTTTTAATTCCAAAATTTTATCCGAGTCCATCGTAAATTTAGACCAGCCAAAATACGCCGTGTTAAACTTCTCGCGCACGTTGGCTGCAACTTTCAGCATGGCATAAGCAAGCGGTATCTTTTTAGGCATTTCATCGGAAATGGCAACGCCCCCCAAGGACGACACAAGCTCTTTTAGATTGCCATAAACAGCCGGCACATCCTCTTCGGGAATAGTAGGCACTAAAAGATAGCCAAGTTCATAAACCTTGGAATTTGCGTCTTCTGATATTTCTTTTTCGTCTTTAACTTCCTCTTCCGGCATGAATTCCATACTATCAAAAATCTTTTAAAAAGTAAACACTATTCTATATTCCAAAAACTCGCTTGGCGTTCGCAACGATAGCCTGAGCTACTTCTTCTTCAGGCAGATCTTTAATCTCGGCGATTCTTTTCACGACTTCTCGGACATAAACGGGTTCATTTCTCTTGCCGCGGTACGGTACGGGAGCCATATACGGAGAATCCATATCGTTTAATATCATATCAAGCGGAACATTTTTAATTACCTCTTCATAATTACAACCTTTTCCGCTTTTTTTGGGAGGATAAGTTATCGCGCCGGTAAAAGAAACCATAAAGCCAAGCGAGATGAATTTTTTTGCATTTTCCAAACTACCCTCAAAAAAATGAATAACGCCTTTTACTTTTGCATATTGTCTTAGGATTTCCACGGCATCAGCGTATGCATCTCTATTTTTGTCCTCATAATTATTTCTGACGTGGAGCATTAAGGGTTTTCCCGTTTCATTGGCAAGTTCTACCTGCTCGATAAAAGATGCTTTTTGTTTTGCGACGGATTCTTCGGTGCATCGATAATAATCCAGTCCACATTCCCCTATGCCCACCACTTTCGGATTTTTTAAAAGTTCCCGGTAAGAATTTTTGTCAAAATTCTCGCCGCGAGAGGTAAATTCTTTTCCCCCTTCGCCCAGTTCTTTTTCATCGTGATACGACGCTCCGGTGTGAATTGGGTGCAATCCGATAATCGCATATACGCCTTCCGGATATTGATTTGCCATCTCTACTGCTTTGCGGGAAGTATCTATCTGTGTGCCGACGTTTATGACCCAAGTGTCATTCTCCAGAGCGCGCTTTATGACTTCATCCCGGTCCTCGTCAAAGGTTTTGAAATTAACGTGGCTGTGTATGTCTATGTATTTGGGTTGCATAATTAACTCAAGACCCCCTCCTTTCTCCTCCCCCTTAGTAAGGGGGAGGAGCAGGGTGGGGGTATCTAATCTTTTCTTAAAAATAACGGCTTCTCCGGCTTCTTGTTTTCTTTGATTAATTTTTTGAGCATAATATTTGTTTCCGGCATAATCGGATTAAGCATTCTGGCGATTCGGTATAAATGAAGAACCGTGCTGGAAATTAATTCTTTGCCTTTTTTTTCGTCTATTTTTACCACCTTAAACGGTTCTGTCTTTTGAATAAATTTATCTAATTCCCCTATTTCATTCCAAACATAATCTGCAGCCTGTTTGATATCAAATTTTTCAAAAAATTCAAAATATTCCGTGAAATCGGATTTTTCAGGAATTTCTGGACACTTATCTAAATATTTTTCCGAAAGAGTTAAAATGCGTGAAGCCAGGTTGCCCAGTCCATTTGCAAGATTGGCATTATATGCTTCTTTTATATTTTCAGGCGTCACATCGCTGTCTTCAAACGGATGGACGTGGCGCAAAAGAAAATAGCGCACAGCTTCGGTGCCGTATTCTTTTGCTAAATCAAGAGGATTAATCACATTTCCGAGAGACTTGCTCATTTTTTGCCCTCCAGAAGTTATAAATCCATGATAAACGACCTTGTCCGTATTTTTTATGTCCGCGGACATGAGCATCGCCTGCCACATTATGGATTGGAATCGAACCTGATCTTTTCCGGCCATTTGAACAACTTCTCCCTTCTGCCAGAATTTTTCAAATAAATTTTCTTCCGGCTTGCCCGCCAAAGCTTTAGCGT
>Ga0209343_10001111_pt1 | contig 37036 bp, 42 predicted proteins | sample RifCSPlowO2_02_FD_184026 | JGI IMG/M metagenome (GOLD analysis project Ga0209343, IMG submission 184026) | Groundwater microbial communities from Rifle, Colorado - Rifle CSP2_plank lowO2_0.2 (SPAdes) (version 2) | ecosystem: Environmental > Aquatic > Deep subsurface > Groundwater | place...
CATATTAAGGACGTTACAGACGATATTATAAACAAAGTCATTGAATGCGCTCATAACATCGGGACATCCGATGTCCCAAAGTGTAACGAACAATGCACCGAGGCCTTTAAGATTATCCCCCAAGAGCTTGCCTTTTACCGTAAAATGAGTATTCCTTTGCCCCGTTTATGCCCCAACTGCAGGCATTATCAGAGAATCAAGCAAAGAAACCCATTAAAACTGTGGCCAAGGAGATGCGAATGCGAAGGTCAAAAGTCAAAAGATAAAGGACCGAATCAATATACGAATACTGCTACTCATATCCATGGCGAGCATCCATGCCCCAATGAGTTTGAGACAAGTTACGCGCCGGAAAGGCCGGAGATAGTATATTGCGAAGCGTGTTACAATTCTGAAGTTGTATAATGAAAGCATGCGGAGTCCCGCCTCAATTCAGATATTAATTGGGTTTTGAGATGCGATAAGTCGTAGGCGTTGCCGCGAGATAACCCTAATTTTACTGCTGACTTCGTACGGAATTGGGGCGGGACGAAAGTTGCTATAATAGTGAGGTTGTATAAATGTACATCTTAAACGTGATCGCGTTTAAGATGTACATTTATGAAGTATTTATGCAGGAGCAAGAAATAATTTATTCCAAAAATTTGCCGCGAGTTTGGCGGGATGAGATTACGGTTAAGGACTCATTGACGCAAACCCTAATTTTCAGCGGCAAAATTCCTGAAAAAGTAAATTTAAAAATACGGCTTGCAGAAAAAGGGGCGCGGGGAGAGATTACGTTTGTTTATTTGGGCAAAGAAAAAAACAGTACGCAAATAAACATTATTCTGATTCACGAGGCGCCGGATACTTATGGAAGAATTTCGTTAAAAGCCGCGCTTTTTGATGAATCGCGTTTGAATTTTCGCGGGATGCTGGAAATCGGGACAAATGCCAAAGGCGCGGATTCGTATTTATCGGCCAAAGTGCTTTTGGTCTCGCCTCAAGCACGCGCGGAAATTTATCCGCAGCTGGAAATAAAAACCGACGAAGTAAAGGCATCGCACGGCTCAAGCATCGGGCGGATTGAAGAAAATCAACTTTTTTATCTGCAGAGTCGTGGAATAAAGAAAGAAGCGGCGCAAAATATTATTTTGTCGGAATTTTTTAAAGGGATCCCGAAAGAAGTTTTTTCTAAGTTTGTCCCCATGGTATAGGAAAGAAGTGTAAAAGGCGTCACGGGCAATGAGAATGGATTTTGGCAAAGAAAAAAGAGTGGTTTAGAGTGACGCTCACAGCACTTGTTTGCTAGGTTGTCGCGCTGGACTTCCCCAGCTCCTCCTTGTCGAGGCACGCACGGCACGTCTCGAGAAGCAAGGTCTTTTCTACGGCATTGTACAAGCCGGTCTTGTCCAGCTCCTCCTTGGAGTCGGCGATCTTCTGGCCGGTGAACTGCTCGCCGCAGATGCAACAGGTCTCCGTAAACTCCCGAATGTACTCCATGGCACACCTCCTTCAAAAGGTTTATTGAACTGATCACAGTATAGCATGGAAGTATGATACTTGTCAAGTTTTTGCCACCATGGCATTTTCAATATTTCGGTAAATCCGGCAGTGATGCAACGGAAAAAACGGCTTAAAATATAGAAAATTCCTACGGTTGGTTATTGAAAAAGTAGAGGTATCACGGGCAATAATAACATCCTTACAAACTTGAGAATGTAAGTATGTTGTTGGAAAGAAATATAAAAAGTTCCATGGAAATAAATTATAAAAAAGATTTCCCGATTTTTGAAAAACGTGGCGGTGAAAAGCCCTTTGTGTATTTGGATTCGGCGGCCATGGCGCACTCGCCCCGCGCGGTGATTGAGGCGGTCGTGGCTCACGCGGAAAAATTTCGTTCCAATGTTCATCGCGGGGTATATGCTTTGTCCGAGGAGGCGACCGAAGCGTATGAAGGAGCGCGCGAAATTGTGCGAAAATTTTTGAATGCGCGATCAACCGGTGAAATCGTATTTACCCGAAATACCACCGAGGCGTTAAATCTGGTCGCTTCATCATTCGGCAGAAACTTTTTGCAGGTGGGCAACCATATTTTAGTTTCTCGCGCCGAACATCACTCTAATTTTCTTCCTTGGCAGCAATTGCGAGATGAGAAAGGAATTATTCTTGACATTTTAGACGTAGATGAGAACGGCGAAATTACGTTTGGGGCGATTGAGCGTGCTGTAACGCCGCAAACCAAACTTGCTGCTTTTTCTTTTGTCTCAAACGTACTCGGAGCCATCAATCCGGTTAAAGAAATGGGAAAATTTTTTCGCGAGCGCGGGATAATATTTGTGGTTGATGCGGCGCAGGCCGCTCCGCATATTCCCATAGATGTTCAAAACATCGGCTGTGATTTTTTGGCATTTTCCGGATATAAATTGGGTGCTCCTACAGGGATCGGATCCCTGTATGGAAAGGAGGAGATACTTGAAAAAATGCCGCCGTTTTTGCGCGGAGGGTCTATGATACGCGAGGTAACTGTTGAAAAGGCGGAGTGGAATGATCTGCCGTGGAAATTTGAGGCAGGCACCCAGAACATCGAGGGCGCAGTAGGGCTCGGTGCGGCTATTAAATATATAGAAGGGATTGGATTTGAAACAATTCGTAATAGTGAAGAAATTTTGCTTAAAAAAACTTTGGCGGTTCTGGAAAATATAAAAGGAGTCAGATTCTTTGGCCCGAAAAATGTTTTGTGCCGCGTAGGCGTTGTAAGTTTCGTGATTGACGGCATACATCCGCATGATCTGGCATCTATTCTTGATCAGGATGGCGTGTGTATTCGCGTGGGGCATCATTGCGCTATGCCGCTTCATCAATGGCTCGGAGTTCCGGCAACCTGCCGCGCGTCATTTTGGGTATATAATGAGCCGGAAGATGTTGCGCGATTGCGGGAGGGAATTGAGAAAGCCATCCACACTTTAAAGTATTAAGTATTCAGTATTTAGTATTAAGGGTTTCCGCTTTCGACTCCTTAATATTTGATTCTTAATATTTGATACTCGTTTATGCCAAATTCTATTTATCATGATTTTATTTTGTCTCATCACCGCAATCCGCAAAACTACGGCCTTGCGTTGAATTTTGATATAGAAATAAAAGGGTCAAACATGATTTGCGGGGATTCAATGTATGTACGCCTGAAATTTGACGGAGATTCTGTCATGGGTGTTTCATTTGAGTCGGATAGCTGCGTGGTAAGTCGCGCCGCCGCATCACTCACCTCTGAATATATTAAAGGCAAAACGCGGGATGAAATTTGGGCAATCCCGCCAGAAAAAGTCGCGGAACTTTTGCAAATTTTATTGACTCCGTCACGAATGAAATGCGCCACGCTTTTTCTTGATACTATACGTAAAGCGATTTAGAATAAAAATAACCCGCTGCACAGGGCGCAGGCATGGAAGATTTTTCTGTTTTGAACGCAGGAGGGACCGGGGCTGGTGCCGGTTTGATTAATGGGAGCAAGCGATATTCATCCAGTTCGGCGGCATAGGTGTGACCAGTTTTCAAGAATACTCCTTTGATTACCGCCACTTTATGCTTAAAGATTCTTGTATAGTAATCAAATGGTTCGCTTTCACCGATGGTTTCAACTATATCTCCCAGTGGCGATTGAAAGATTAGTCCCCTGGCTATGGATTTCTGATGGGCGTAGTTCATTGTAGTCCATCCGCCGGTTAGAGGAGCTGGTAATATAATACGTTATAATTTAAAATGAGTCAAGATACGCAAGAAAATCAATCTTCGTCGGATAAGGAAATCCCTCAACATGCTTGGGATGATTCTTCTGGCGAGAAGAATCAAAAATCCGTAAGAATCGGTAAAATTATTGTGGACAGAAATTTATGCATTGGTGCCGCGTCTTGCATAGCGGTGGCACCAGGAGTTTTTCAATTGGATTCCGAAAATAAAGCTGTAGTATATAATGAAAAAGGAGCGGATGATGAGACAATTTTGCTTGCCGCAAAATCCTGCCCCACTCGGGCCATATTGGTGTTTGACGAGGAAGGAAATCAAGTTTACCCATAAAACGAATGGGCACGAATTTTTAAACGAATCAGCACGAATCACGAATAATTTTTGATTCGCGTAAATTAGTTTTTGATTCGTGAAAATTCATAAAATAACTATGAAATATCAAGAATCAATAAAAAAGGTCCTAACAAAATTTATATCCACCATTTCTGTAGATGCGCATTGTGATATTCCCTGTGGAGTTTACGATCCTACTCCGGCTAAAATCGCGGCCAAAACAGTGCAGAAAATGGTAATGCAGATAAATGAATTAAAAGCGCCGGACATGATGGACGAGCTTGCCATAAAGTCCTATTTTAATTCAATTGGACGTAGAGTCGCGGTAAAAGAAAATCATGCGGAGTTGTGTAAAAAAGAGCTCCAAATTCTTTGGTCGGATTTTTTTAAGCCCGAACATGTTGAAAAATACTCCAATCTCCACGATATGTTCTGGAAGGCATTGAAGTTATGCTCCAAAAATAAGCAGGAAATCAATACGGACGCGGCAGGCGATTTGGTAAAAGCCGTGGATGAAATTGCAAAAATGTTTTATGAGATTAAAAATTCGCCCGATAAATATGATGCGTATAAAAAAATTACTGACACGTTGTTTTGATTTTGTGCCAATCAAGCGCGCCATTTTCTTGATAAAAATTGAAGGTGAAAGCATGTGGCCCGTATTAATTCCCAGGCGGCAGTATCTGGCGACAAATATGCTGCCGATCCGGCGTGGAGATTTGGCGGTATTTTATAACCCGCAAAATAAGCAAGAGATTTTTGTGAAGCGGATTTCCAGAATTTCTAATGGCAAATATTATATGGAAAGTATGGTCTCGTGGGGAAGTTCTTGCCGCGATTTCGGATGCGTTATCCGAAAAAACATTTTAGGCAAAATTTTATGATAGAAAAGATAAAAGCAATACTCGAGGAAGTCCGACCGATGCTCGCCCAGCATTTGGGCGATATTGAATTTGTTAAATTTGAAAACGGCGTTGTTTATGTAAAAATGCTTGGAACTTGTGTTGGTTGTCCGCTTTCGCAAATTACCTTGAAAGCTGGGGTAGAAGAAATTTTGAAATCAAGAATAAGCGGGGTAAGCAGAGTAGAGGCAGTCGTGTAATTGATCCATTAAAATATCCCGCGAAAGCGGGATTTTTTAAAAAATTATAGTCGTTGCGGAAAATCGGAAATTATTCCGTCAACTCCAAGCCGTTTCATCCGCCAAATGTGCCAGCGGGAATTTACAGTCCAGACATGTATGCGCATTTTGGCACTGTGGGCAACATTCACCAGATCCGGCTCCTCCAAAATATATCCATATGGAGGGTGAATCGCATGTGCGTATTTTTCTTTTGCCCTTGCAACAAATTCTCCATATCCAAGATATTTAATTTTTTTGGTGGTTGCCAAGAGCGCAATGGGAATATTCGGATACAGCACTTTCATTTTAGTAAGATCTTCCCAAGATGAGCTAGAATCTGGGTCGTTATCATCCGTATCAAACGCTGAAACAATTACGTTTTTTTCCATTTCCCAGGCGCTGGCAATTCTTCCAATTTCCTGCGCAACTCCGGCCTCTTTTGCCTCGGCATTTATAAAGATGAATTTTTCGTCGAAACGATCCAATACTTGGGCAAATGTGGGTATGGTTTCGCCATTATCTGTTTGAAATAATTTAAGATCGCGATACAGGATGTCTCCGACTTTGCCGCTGCCATTTGTGGTGCGGTCAATGGTCTCGTCGTGTATAACCACCGGAACGCCATCTTTGGTCCTGCGCACATCAAGCTCTATGGCGTTGGCGCCGCATAAGAGCGCAAGACCAAACGATCCAATAGTATTTTCTCCATAGCGCGGGAATCCCGGCGCGCCTCTATGCCCGAATTTCAGCATTTCCGGCCTCGTAAATTATTAAGATACTGGCATTAAAATATCACCTCTGATTTTAAAAGTCCAGATTTATGGGTATTGTATCTGATCCGAAACTTTTGTAAAATATTTATAGTAATAATAAGAGACCGTTGAATAAATACCCTAAAACGTCATTCTGAGGGAGCAAAGCGAGTCCTGAGCGACAGCGAAGGAACCCTCTGCAATATAGTTGGATCCTTCACTACGTTCAGGATGACCTCCGGGGTCAGATTCTTAGCGGAGTTTACCTTTAGATTCTTCACGGAGTCTGCCCTGGGATGTTTCGCTTCGTTCAACATGACAACTGAAGGGTTCAGAATGACGGACGAAGAACTCAGAATGACTTAAAACAATTATTCAATGGTCTCAATAAATATCATGGGTGATAATGAAGAAAAAAATAAAAATCTACAGGCCCTGAATGAAAATCAGCCCACCACCCGGCAGGTTGCGGTATTTACTGTTGTGTTGAGTTTTATCGTGTCTATCATCGGCACGGTTTTGGCTTTGGGGGTTTTTGGTCCTTTGTTTGGAGTGGGAGAGGAGGGCGGCAGTCCGCTTGTATTCAATAAGCCCGGAATTTTGGAAAGGATCGTAGAAAGGGTTTCCGAACCCAAAGAAATACAGGAAACCGTTTTACGCCAAGATGAACTGGTGATAAATGTGGTGGAATCGGTCTCTCCGGCGGTGGTCAGCGTGGTTGCGACTAAAGATGTTCCGGTAATTGAGCAGTTTTTTATTGATCCTTTCGGAGGCGATCCATTTTTTGAGAGATTTTTCGGGGACGGAGGTTCCGGATTTCAAATTCCGCAACTTCGACAAAAAGGCACGGAAAAGCGAGAGGTGTCTTCCGGCACCGGATTTATTGTATCGGCTGAAGGACATATTGTGACCAATAAGCATGTGGTCTCCGATGCCGAAGCGGAATACACGGTGCTTTTCAACGATGGTAAAAAGGGTCCGGCCAAAATCTTGGCGCGCGATCCGATACATGATATGGCGGTTTTAAAGATAGAAGGATCCGGATATCCGGCACTGCGTCTGGGCGATTCATCCCAGATTAAGATAGGACAGACGGCAATTGCCATTGGAAATGCGCTTGGGGAATTTCGCAATACGGTTTCGGTCGGAGTTATCTCGGGTTTGCAAAGAAGCATAGTCGCCGAAGGAGGATCTACCGGTCCGGAAACATTGCAGGAATTGATTCAGACCGATGCGGCCATTAATCCGGGTAATTCCGGCGGCCCGCTTCTTAATTTAAGAGGGGAGGTGGTGGGAATAAATACGGCCGTGGCGCGCGGTGCCGAGAATATTGGTTTTGCCATTCCGGTAAATAAAGTTAAGCGCGCCATTGAAAGCGTACGTGCCAGCGGCCGGATAATTTATCCGTTTCTCGGCGTGCGCTACGCGCTGATTACTAAAGAACGGGCGGCGGAGGAGAAACTCGGCCGTGATTATGGAGCGCTTCTGATTGCCGGGGATAAAGAACCCGCAGTAACATTGGGAGGTCCGGCGGATAAAGCCGGACTCAAAGCCGGGGATATTATTTTAGAAATAAACGGCGAGCGTATTGATCCGGAACATGCGCTGGCTGGTCTTGTGCAAAAGTATCAGGTAGGGGATGAAGTTACGCTTAAAGTTTTTCGGGAAGGCAAAGAGATGGAGGTGAAGGTGAAGTTGGATGAACGGAAATAATACACTCGGTATCATACGTTTTTTAACGGGCTTCAGCCGCTCCAGCGGTGGCCTGCAGGGTCGGCGAGCCACTCGCGCGAATTCGCGCGAGACCAAGCTGGCGCGCTTTCCATTGCCTCACTTATTTTATTTCTTTACGGAGGAACGGAGGACGAAATGTGCAACACTCGGTGTTTAACATCCTTGGAAAGTTGCGGAAATATGAAAAAAGTGCTATAATATTCATGATGAAAAGTTTCTCCGCAATCATATTGGTTTTGCTATTGCTGGTCGTTGTTTCTTTGCCCTTCTCCGTGTCAGCTGCAACAAGTCCGGGCATAAAACCCGGGAGTTTCTTTTATTTTTTTGATACTGCTTTTGAAAAAATAGGATTATTTTTTACATTCAATCCGGAAAAGAAAGCAAGGAAGGCGTTGGAGTATGCTGATGAGCGATTAGCCGAAGCGGAGGCGGTTGCCGGAGATGATAATCTCGAGGCCGTGAAAACAGCAGTAACAAATTATGAGAGCAATATGGCTTTTGCGGCGGAAAAAGCAAAAGATGTTGGAGATAAAGAAAAAGCCAAAGCGTTGTTGACTTCAATTGCCGATAACACCTCAAAACACCAGGAAGTTTTAACGGCTGTTTTGGTAAAAGTGCCTGACGAGGCAAAGGAAGCAATAATAAGGGCAATTGAAGCAAGCCGAAGGGGGCAGGCGGAAGCAATTAAAAAAATCGTCGAGCTAAAAGGCGAGGTTGAACAATTAAAGCAAGAAGTAACTGACTTGAAGGTTAAAGACGAGGAACGAGAAAAAATGATTGAGGAGCTGAGTAGGCGGAAGCCACAAAGCACGTCAACGCCAGCATTTATGCCAGTTCAATCTTACACTTCTAAAACTTCAGAAATTACTCCAGCTCTTAAATCAGAAGCGACCAAGGCCCCAACAAAAACTGACGAGCCACAGGTTACACCTCTAGTTAATCAAACACAAGATAACAATACCAGCGCGACCACACTGCCACCTTCGCCAACGCCTCTCCCCGTTACGCCACCGCCAGCAACCCATCAGATAGAAGCACTTGAAATTACATCGGCGGGTGCCGTGCCTGATGTAATTTCGGCCCGAATTGAATGGCAAACAAATAATCCAACCGAAAGTAAATTATATCTTTCTGGCGGTGGTCTAACCTCAAAACTATTCGCTTCAGAGGCCGGTTATGCTACTAAACATTTTGCGAGCATAAACCAGCTTACGCCTATGACTGATTATTCCTTCCAAATTACGGCTATCGGCAATGCGGGTTTTGAAAGTTTTTGGGGAAGCTTCAAGACAAAAACACCGCCACCAACAATAAAATTTAACCAAATATCCCAAAATGTGAGTTTGGGAGTTCAGGGTTTCAAAATTTCTTGGATATCGGGTTATGTTGACTCTTGTTCAGCATTTGGAGCGTGGAGTGGCTCAAAACCTATAAATGGCGAAGAAATTTTATCATTCAATCAAGCTGGAGATTATACCCATACATTGACTTGTGCCGGAAAAAATGGAGAGAGTGTCAGTGGAAGTATTGTTATTACGGTTTTAGAGATGCAACCTACCATTAAGGTGTCTCTTTCTCCTACTAATCCCTTGGGTAAAAATATCGCCAAGGGAGAAAAAGGAGTTACGGTTTTGGGACTCGATATTGAATCAAATAATGAAAACGTTAAAATAAATAATCTCAAGATTAAGTTGGTTGGGACATCGTTTAGTAATTTACAAGATTTGAAGGTTAAAGTTGGAGGACAGCTATACAGTGTGGAATCCACGGACGGAGATATTAAAATTTATGTTCTGAACTACACATTAAGTCAATTATCTATCCAGGTTCTCGTGCAGGCCGATATCGCACCGACCGCAAATAGTGATTCTTTCCATGTTGAGATTATTGAGGTATGGAGAATAAATACAGTTACTGGGGAAAGCGCTAAGACTTCTGACGTTATAACTGGAAATACATTCACCATTTATTAACCGCCGATTACTAATAATTCGCCAATCTTATCGTTGGCACCAAATACAGTTTTTGGATTGACCAACAATCAATGCGAAAGTGGATGTTCTTGTATCGGAACAATACTACGCTTTGACGCAAAAAATAATCCTTTCTCAATATTAAAGCTCGCCATGACATTTGATGGTGTAAGCGAATCGGATATTAAAAATGTAAAACTTCTATGGGGTGGAAATGTCTATTACAATTTATATCCCACAGCCACGAACTCAGCGACTGGTCAAAAAATCGCATATATTGAGGGGAATAAGATTATTTTTCAAAACTTTAGTCCATACGAATTAACCCATGTTAATCCAAACGAAATTCTAGACCTAACCGTAAAATTTGAATCTAATCCGACTGGAATTGGAAAAACTATTCGCATAGATTTAGTGAATCCGCTCACAGATATTACAGCTTCGAATTATGAAACGGGACTGGTTTTATCAGTGGACGGCTCGGCTGTTGGTAGCACCATATTTATTAACAGATAGTAGATTAAAATGCTCTTGAATGATATTCTTTGGAACTTTATTGTTAAGAAAGATAGTAGTTATTTTGAGAAATATCTCGATTTTATTAAAACCACAGTTCAACAAGACGAGGAACGGGTAAAGCAAGAGGAAGCGAAAATCAGTAAAGTAGTTACAGAAAAAGAAGAAGTTACCGACGAAAACAATTTCATATCCGTGGATGATTATTTGGCCGATTTATTTGGAGATCACAAGCAACTGGAACAGATAATGTATCGATCTTTTGTGATTAGTATTTTTGCTTTTATAGAAGCGAAAATTGTTGATCTTTGTAAACATATCAAGGAAGAAAGGGTACAGTTATTTTCCTACACTGATTTGTCTGGTGCACGTGGAATTGGTCAAGCAGTTAAATATTTAGAAAAAGTGTTGATGTTGGACAAGTTTCCTATCAACAATAAACTCTATGATGAATTTAATATTGCTCATAAAATAAGAAATTATCTTGTGCACGAAGAAGGAAAAATCAAATCAGAAGATACAATTAAGATAAAAATAAATAAGACGCATCCAAATATATTGCATATTGATCAATCGGGGGAGATAATAATTACATTTGAATATGCAAAATCACTCATTGCGCTCAATAAAAATATTTGTAATGAAATTTCACAGAATTTGAAATCTCATTAATTTTTCCGCAACCATTTCCCGGTGAGCGGGCCCCGGAAATATCCAGATTTTGTAGGGAACTACGAGGCGAGCAAAAAATGGAGGGGAGAGTTGAAATCAAGCGAAGGATCGCGCGGTGGATGCATGCTACGGAAAGCATTTGTTTAAATCCGAAGCCGGACGCTGGAATTTTTATTTCGGCGGTACGAAAAGTATATAAAGGAGTTATGGCAGAATACGTAACTAATATGTGGCGAAGGGGTGTGGATAGATTTTTTGGAAAGTTAGTGCTCTAAAGATTAAGATAAGTATAGATGGGGCTTGCGCGCCGAACTCAATCACTTGTAATTTAAGTTAATTTATGTTATAATAAAGAAAATGAACTACGACAAGAAAAAATTTAAAAACGCAGTTGTTTTTTTGGCAAAAAATGGAGGTTGGGACGTGGGCAAGAAAAAACTTGCTAAACTTTTATACTTTATTGATTTCACTCTATATGAACTTCGTAAAAAATCTTTAACCGAAATGCCATATGCTAAAATGGATTACGGTCCAATGCCCGAACCAAAAACTTTTTATGCGGCACTGGGCGATCTGCAAAAGACTGGAGTAATAAATATAGAGGAGCGAAATTCTGTTGGTCTTGAAAGAATTGTAACTCAAGAAAAAGTAGATATGGATGTTTTTGACGAAGAAGAATTGAAGGTTATGAATCAGGTTGTGGAAAAGTACCGTGCCGAGAGCGCGGGAAATCTTGAAAAAATAGCTCAGTCAGAACCACCCTATAAAATGGTTGAATACGGGGAGCAGATCCCTTATTATTTGTCATTTTATCGTAACAGTTTTGGTGAAATGGACATCGATTACACGAGTTCTGATACACGTCGGAATATTTGATGATATCGCTTTATGCGTAAAGAAGCGTTGGTATCAAAGTCTCGGCACGGAAATGCCGAGAATTTCGCGTCTTTTACAGCAAGATAGCAGACTCCCCGGAGAGGGGACTTATTACTATATAAAATTACAACCGATTCAAAATCGGACTTTTCACGCTAGAATAAACCTCCCTGACGAAAACATGGGTAAGCGGGGAGGAGCAAGGATTATTTATGCAAAAGAAACGCTCGAAGTCGTTAAGATACTTTATGTGGGTGGCCACAAAGACCATCGTTATACCGATAATCATTTCATGACCACTTTGATTGAACAAAGATATTCAGAAGAGAGGTTTATTGAATATATAGACAACCTCGATTTTAATAATCACCCAAAAGAATAAGCTTACGTTGGTCAGGTTTATTAATTATAAAAAATCGCCAAAAGGCGACGCCTTTGGCGAATTAGTGGTTTTGATTGCTGTGGATCACCGAGTAAGCAAAATTGAAAGCAAACTTTTTCCTGTCATCTCTTGCGGTTTTTTTATCCCCAGAATTTCCAGCAGAGTGGGCGCAATATCCGTTAAAATTCCGTCAATCTCGGATTTTTTTTGTAGGATTTCTTCTTTGGTACGCAGTTTTTCGCGCCGCAATTCTTTTGCCACCAGAAAAAACGGCACCGGGTTTACCGAATGTTTGGTGGTGGCTTCCCCGGTTAGAACATTTCGCTTGCGTTCAATGTTGCCGTGATCCGCGCAAATCGCGAGCAGGGCGTCCGAATTTAATACAGCATTCATAATTTCTCCCAGACATTCATCCGCGGTTTCCACAGCCCGTACCGCAGCGTTAAAATCTCCGGAGTGTCCCACCATATCCGTGTTGGCAAAATTGGCTATTATCACGTCGAAATCGGTGAAACGCTCAAGAATTTTGGCCGTGATATCCCGCGTGCGCATTTCCGGAATTTCGTCATAGTGAGCCGCAACCAGCGAAGGAATTAAAATTCTTTCTTCATGCGGAAATGGATTTTCCTGTCCGCCGTTTAAAAAATACGTTACGTGCGCATACTTTTGGGTTTCGGCAATGTGAAGATGCGAGAGTCCGGCCTCGGCCAGTACCCGCGCCAACGGCCAGGCAATATTCAGTGTGGGAAATGCCGGCAGGGCGCCGGTTTCTTTTTGGTATTCGGTCATGGTGACCACCAATAGATTTTTAACGGACCCGTGCGGGAACTTGGCGAATTCCGGATCCGCAAAGGCCTGCGAAATCTCGCGCATGGAATCCTCGCGAAAATCGGAAAAAATAAGAGCGTCGTTTCCGCGAATAAGTCCGATCGGATTTCCGTCCGCTCCGGAGATGGCGGCCGGTTCCACAAATTCATCCGTAATATTTTGCGTATAGGATGCGGCAATATGCTGGGGGATTGAGGTTATTTTTTCTCCCAAGCCCTCGGTTAAAAGTTTATACGCTTTTTCCACGCGATCCCAGTTTGAATCGCGGTCCAGCGCAAAAAATCTGCCGATAACAGATGCCAGGCGCGCTTGGGGCCATTCTTTTTTCATACGTTCCTCCAGCATCCCGATAAATTTGGCGCCCTCTTGCGGGTAGGCGTCTTTGCCGTCGGTAAAGACGTGAATAAAAACTTCCGGCACATTTTCACGCTTGGCAAGATCCAGCAGGGCGTAAAGATGGTCAATATAACTATGGACCGAACCGGAGGATATGAGTCCGGCAATATGCAGGCGCGAGCCGTGTGTTTTTACATGCGCGGTTGCCTGCAAAAAGGCCTTGTTTTTGAAAAACGAGCCGTCATATATGGAATAGACGATTCGCGGCAGATGATGGTAAATTACGCGTCCCGCGCCAATGGTTAAATGTCCGACCTCGGAATTGCCGGATTCGCCCCAGGGGAGCCCGACCGCGACGCCGGATGCTTGTAGCAGGGTGAAGGGGAATTTTTTTTCCAACTCATCCAGAATCGGTTTTTTAGCAACTTCCACCGGATTGCCTACTTTTTCGGTTGATACCCCGAATCCGTCAAGGATTAGTAATATTAGCGGTTTGGGTTTTTGCATGCAAGTAATTGTATCAAAATTTGACTCCGGAAACAATCTTTGCTACGCTATATGTTATAGAATATAGAAATGTAATGTCGTAATAAATTCTGGAATATTATTAACAACCTAAGGACTTGAGAAAAACGCAAAGAAATGAGCCAAATGCTTAATAAAAACTCGATAGATTCTCTGTCAGCCCGATTTTTAATCCTAAACATGCTATTCAAATTTCTCTCATTCCGAGGCAATAAGTTTTTATTCTCCGGTTCTTTGGGCCGGTAATTAGTCATTTCTCTTTGGTTTTTCTCGGATTATTTTTATGAATCCGTTATTTTTGATTGGCGTATCAGTTGCCGTACTTGTCATTGGAATTGTAGGCGGATACTTTTTGCGCCAAGCCGTTGCCCAGCGGCGCAAATCATCAATTGAGGCAAAACTCCGAAAGTTCGTTGAGGATTCCAAGGCCGAGGCCAAAGAAATTCTGTTTGATGCCAAGGAAAAGGCCGGGAAAGTATCGGATGAGGCCAAAAAGGACGAGAAAGAGCGCCTTTCGCAAATTCGTAAATTGGAGGAAAGGGTTTTAGAGCGTGAAACCGCTACTGATAAGCGGCGCGCCGATTTTGAGCATAAAGAAAAGGACTTGGAAGATAAAATTGAGCGCCTGAAGGGCATAAAAGTTGAGATTGAGGAAGCCAAAGTCAAGGCATTTAAGGAACTTGAAAGAATTTCCGGGCTTTCCAAAGACGAAGCGGTGCAGACGGTTATGCAGAGAGTGGAGAAAGATCATGCCGAGGATTTGATGGTGCGTGTGAAAAAAATGGAGCAAACCGGAATGGAGGAATTGGAACGCAAGGCCAAAAATATCATCGCGGCTCTTATCCAGCGTCTGGCCACCCCCACGACTTCGGAAGTGACTACTACTACGGTTGCGATTCCTTCGGACGACTTAAAGGGTAAAATCATCGGCCGCGAAGGTAGAAATATCAAGGCCCTGGAGCGCGCTGCCGGAGTTGAAGTCATTGTGGATGATACGCCCGGATCAATTGTGATTTCTTCTTTTGATCCGGTCAGGCGGCAAATTGCCAAAGCATCGCTGGAGATGCTGATCCAGGACGGAAGAATTCAGCCAGCGCGGATTGAGGAGACCGTAGAAAAAGCGCGCGAGGAAATTGAGAAACAAATTAAGGATGCCGGAGAAAAAGCCGCGTATGAGGTCGGAATTTTTGATTTGGATCCGCGGCTTTTAACCCTGGTGGGACGTTTGAAGTTTCGTACAAGCTACGGCCAGAATGTGCTGCAGCATTCGATTGAAATGACGCATCTGGCCGGAATGTTGGCTTCCGAAGTGGGCGGGGATGTGGCCATTGCTAAAAAAGGCGCGCTTTTGCACGACATCGGCAAGGCCGTGGACCATGAAGTAACCGGAACCCATGTTGAGATCGGACGCAGAATTTTACAAAAATTCGGGGTGGACACTAAAGTTGTTCAGGCCATGCAGTCGCATCACGAGGAATATCCGTATGAGACGCTGGAATCCATAATTGTGCAGACCGTGGATGCGATTTCAGCATCGCGTCCCGGAGCGCGGCGCGATACGATTGAGGCGTATCTGAAACGTTTGGAGGAGCTGGAGCGGATTGCGGCTGCAAATGAGGGGGTGGAGAAGGCGTATGCTATTTCGGGAGGGCGCGAGATTAGGATTTTTGTGACACCGGAGAAAATCAGCGATTTTGAGGCGCGCGAACTTGCGCGGAAAATTGTCTTGCAGGTGGAGGCGGAATTGAAGTACCCGGGGGAGATAAAAGTGCATGTGATAAGGGAAACGCGCGTAGTTGAATATGCGAGATAGGCGCGGTTTTCGAGGCGATTCTTTTTGAAAACACGAACAGCCGCCCCAGCGGGCGGCTGTTCTCAATGATCGGCCGATTGCTCCGACATCGGTCGGAGACCGTGCCAATCGGCCTCCCAATGGTTTTCAAAAAGAACCGCCTCGACCGCCGCACTTATTTTAAAATACCGCGTCATGGGGGAAAATAGGATTTTCATAATGTAGCGCTTCACGCTTTTTGTGTCTTATTGTGAAAAAGATTGCATTTATTTGTCAAAGAATGTAAAACATGTTATTTTTTACGCAGTTCATTTCTGGAGAATCGTGATGAATTTTATCGTTGTGGCGGCAATTTTCCTATTTTCATTTGCGGGAATCGCCAAGGCGGAAACGCTTAACGTATTTTTTGGTTCAGTACTTCGCGCCGGGGATGTATGGGGTGATGTTATTGAATGGCAGTACCCCATGGGTGAAACCGTAAAATACGCCGTTAAAGTCACCAAAAATGAAAATGCCGCAACTGCGTTTTGGCATTATCCCAAGGGAGGACTTGCGTTAAGGATTGAATATACTTATGATCGGATTGATTTTAACCAGCCGCTTGAACTTGTTCGCGGAAAAACCTGGGTCTGGGACAAAGACGCGGGAGAAATGTGTTTTGTGGATGAGCTGGAATTTAATTCGCGCGAAAGCCGGAATCTTCCTTTGACCATGACGCATATTTCATCTCCACCGTGTAGCCAACCAGCAAATATGAATCCGGATTTTTGGGAATTATCCGCGAAGTTTGACGATAAGGGGCGTCCGGTAAAAGGAATATTAAAAGACATTCCGAGCGGAAACATTATTCAGACGCATGTTATGGAATATGACTTAGCGGGAAATGCGACCAAAGAGGTAACTCACAATTTCAAAGATTATCCGAACATTGAAAGCGCATTTCTTTACAATCATCTGGGCAAAATTTATAAAATCATCCAAAAATTCAAATAAGTACTATAGAGGCGAAACCTCTATAGTAAATCAATGGGCAATTGTGATTGCCCATATTTTTTTGGCGCCGGCGTCTTTCAAGACGCGGGCGGCTTCTTCCAAGGTTGAGCCGGTGGTTTTGACGTCATCCAATAGGATTACTGTTTTATTTTTGATTTTTTCCGGAAGCGTCACGCTAAACGCGCCGATTATATTTTGTCGACGCTCGGCGGCGCGAAATTCTATCTGGGGCTTGGTGTTTATGGTTCGCCGCAATACGCCGCTACATATAGGAATGTCCAATGTATCTGCTAATGACTTGGCAATAAGCAAGGACTGGTTGAATCCGCGCGTGCGTTCGCGTCTTGAATGAAGCGGCATTGGGATAATCACGGAATTTTTGGGAAAGAGGATTGTGAAATACTGCATATATGTATACAGCAATTTTGCGAGAACATTACTTATGGCGTAGACCCGCATATATTTCAGGTTGTGGATAAGTTCACGGACTGGCTCTTCTCGGTATAAAAAAGGCGAAATAAATGCATATATGTAAGTTTTGTCGCGGCAGGAAAGGCAAGTTCTGCCTTGCGGAATGCGTCGGGTGCCCGGTGAAAGTTTTCCACAGCCAAAGCATTTGGGCGGCACCCGGATAAGCGATTTCTCACATAAATTACAGAGGAATTTGCCCTCTTTTTGACATTTCGCGCATATGGGCGGGAACAAAAGGTCAAGAATTTCACTTTTTAGCAAGGAAAATGTAATCATGGGATAATTTTTTGATACATATGACACAAAATATGTATCTTCTAGATAAGCTCGGGGAATAATTCAACACCTTCTTAACATTTAATATTAGAATAATAAAGAAATATGCGATATAATCAAGATGGTGGTTGAGATTCCATTCATTAAAAAATTAACTCTCCCGCAATTCTCTTTGCCCTTTTTATCCAAAGGCAAGCCGAATCGGATTGCCGGTCTTGATATTGGCACCTATTCGGCCAAGGTGATACAATTGAAGTACGAAGGCGAACGCGCCATCCTGGAAACCTACGGGGAACTGCTATCGGCTGGATATCTCAAGGAGGGTTCTCCGATCGGCGGCGGCGGATTTTTGCGTTATACCGAGGAAGATGTGGCCGGACTTATCAAGGATCTGTTGAAAGAATCTAATGTCGCAACCAATGAGGCTGTTTTTCCGGTTCCGGCTGCAGCAAGTTTTGTAACCCTGATTTCTTTTCCCAAATTGTCTGAGCAGGAAATTGAGAGCGCAATTCAATTTGAGGCCCGAAAATATGTGCCGATTCCGATTTCCGAAGTTTTGCTGGACTGGGAAATTTATCAGCCGGATGAAAATCATGAAGAAATAGAAGTGCTTTTGGTCGCTGTGCCGCGGGAAACATCGGATAAAATTCAAAGGATTGCGGGGCTGGCCGGTATTACCTTAAAAGGGCTTGAAGTGGAGACGTTCAGTTTGATGCGATCGCTTGCCAGAATTGAGCCGCTTCCCACGGTTATTGTAAATATAGGGCATTTGTCCACGTCCATGGTGATTACGGATTTGGGGCGAGTGCGCCTGTCGCATAATTTAGATCGCGGATCATATGAATGGACAAGGGCTTTGGCGCGGGGGCTGGAAGTCAGCGAGGAGCGGGCCGAAGCCATGAAAAGAGAGGTCGGTTTATCCGAGCGGATTGAGGAGCGCGAAATTACTTCGGTAATCTCCCCTTTGGTTGAATCGCTTTTTTCGGACATCCAGCGGATGCTCTCGCTATATAATCGTAGAGGGTCGCGACGCGTCCAGAAAGTTAATTTGACCGGGGGCGGATCAAATTTGAGGGGATTGGTGGAATTTGCGGCATCTAAATTCGGAGTTGAAGTTGCGCGGGGGAATCCTTTTGGCCGGGTGGTGGCGCCGGTATTCATGCAGCCGATATTCCGCGAGATTGGACAGAGTTTTTCCGTGGCAGTAGGAGCCGCCCTTAGAGAAATAACTTCTCATTAAAATTCTAAGCACGAAATCCGAAACCCGAAACAATATCAAAATTTTAAATCCCGAAATTTAAAAAGTTTGGAATTTAGAACATTCGAATTTAGAATTTGTTTAGAATTTCGATATTCGAATTTCGAATTTTAAGCGACAGCAAGCGTGCCCAACTTACTTCTTCGTCAGGAACAGCTTCCGCGCACAGCTCCTCTGCCTCCGCCGGGCGCGCCGGTTATGCTTTTTTTCTTGGCATTTTTCATATTTTTGGCAACTGCTGGCGGATATGGGGCGCTTACGGTGCTAAATAAGCGTCAGCAAGATACGCGTGACACTTTGCGTTCCGAAGTGCAGTTGAAAGAGGAGGATTTGAAATCTCCGGCAACCGAGGAAATATTTCTTTTGGACGCGCGCCTTAAAAATTTAAAATCCCTTTTATCAGGACATTTGTTCGCCACCAATATTTTAAAATTGATTGAAGATAAGGCCCATCCGCAGGTGCAGCTCAATAATTTCGCTTTTTTGGCCAGTAGTCGCAAAGTGGATGTTGCCGGCAAAGCGGCCGATTATACGGCGCTGGCGCGCCAGCTGATAATTTTTGAAAATGATCCGGAGGTGGAGAAAGTGGAATTTGGCGGATTAACCCTGGGCGAGAAAAATACCGTGAGTTTTACGGCATCCATAATCGTAAAACCAGATTTGCTTTATTTAAAACCGCAATAAATTAATATTAAAGTTTATGCTATAAGCGAGTCCGATGTATTTTTGAAACAATGGGAGGCGCGATTTGCTTGGTTCTCCGCCATGGGCGGAGAAAATCGCGCCGACCTTTAGCGAGCGAGCCGCCGGAGCGAGCGAGTCGTGTTTCAAAAATGCGTTGGCGAGCGAAATTGACTAAACCCGTAATTCTAATAATTTTCATCCTCGGAGCGGCGCTCATCACTTTTTTTTACTTGGTGCCCGAATGGCGCGAATTTCAGGACCTGCGTGCGGAAAATTCACAGCTTTCCCAAGTCAACGAAGAGTTGAGCGAACTTTTGCAGATCCGCGATTCGCTTTTTTCGTCCATGGGTTCCATATCTCCGGATGATTTGGCGCGGATTGATAAATTGATTTCCAAGGGGCCGCAAGGTCCTGAATATATCGCGTTTTTGGAATATATTGGATTAGCGCGCGGGGCGCTAATTAAAAGCATGTCGTTGAATCCTCCGCTTGTCCTGGTTGCGGCCGCCGGGCAACCCATACCCGAGGGCGCGCCGGATTCAGCTCCAACCGCGTCTGCAGTTAAAGAAATGCCGCTGGCAGTGACTCTCGCCGCAACCTATGAGGGATTTAAGAATTTTTTGTCTGACTTGGAAAAAAGCGTGCGTTTTACCGATGTGCAGGATATTACGTTTGGAGACGCCAGCGGCGAATCCAAAGAAACGCCGACGTTTATCATAAGAGCGAAAACATACTTTCAGTAAATACATTTTTAAAAGTTTATGCTATAAGCGAGTCCGATACGTTTTCAAGACAATGGGAGGGCAAAATTGCTCGGTTCGTTCCGAGTTTATCGAGGAACGAAATTTTGCCCGACCCTTAGCGAGCGAGCCGCCGGAGCGAGCGAGTCGTGTCTTGAAAACGCATTGGCGAGCGAAACTTGAATCGTCAACTTCTCATCATAATAATTTTGCTGGTTGCTGTTGTGGGCATAGGATATTGGTGGTTTACCTCGGTTTTTTTGGCTGATGAAGAAACACCGTTGGTTATAGACGAAGCCATGGAAAGCCGTTTGGTTTCATATAGGCGGCTGAAGAGCGTGGCATTTGATATGACCGCGTTTCAGGATGAATTTTTCCGCGAACTCGTACAGCTCCCCGAACTGCTTGAGCCGCTGGTGCCGACGGGTCAGAATTTGGGCCGTTCCAATCCTTATGCGGCGTATGTGGGTGGTGCTTCACCTGTGCCGGCGTCCGGTCCGACACCGAGATAAAGGATAGCGAATAAATTATAAAGTTTATGCTATAAGCGAGTCCGATACGTTTTCAAGACAATAAGAGTTCGGAATTGTGAGCGTTTGCAATAATAAAAATTTAATAAGCGAGGAAAGATGCATTTGAAAACACTGGGAGGCCGAGCGGCCACGGATTTCCGCGAAACGGAAAGAGCGAGGCCGACCCGTGATGAGTGAAATCTCGGCGGGATTTCGCGAAGATTTTCAAATGTATCTTTCCGAGTGATATTTTGGCCCGATCATTATTAGACATTTTGGTTTCCCGCGGCGTGATTGATTTGAATGAAGCCGCGCAAGTGCGGCTGGATGCGCAAGACAAGGGGGTGACGCTGGATGAGATTCTTTATGCGCGCGGAGTTCAGGAGGGGGATGTTGCCGACGCTAAAGCCGAACTCACCGGCTATCCGGTAAAATTACTGCAAGGATCATCGGTGGAACTTGAGGCCTTGCATGACATCCCGGAAGAGTCCGCCCGGCACTATTTTGTGATCCCTTTGGGCAAAGCCGAGGGATATTTTGACGTGGGTATGCTTTATCCGGAAGATGTGAATGCGCGCGAGGCCATAAAGTTTATCGCCTCGCGCCTCAATCTTTCGCCGCGCATGTTCATCATAACTCCTACTGATTTTCAGAATGTTCTGCAGCAGTATAAAAATCTTACGGGCGAGGTTTCTAAGGCGCTGGGGGAATTTGAGAAAGAATATGAATCGCTTGAAGATATTATAGGCAAGGGCAAGGGGGCGGAGACCAAAATCGTGGAGGACGCGCCGGTTACCAAGATCGTGGCCGTAATTTTGCGCCACGCGGTTGAAGGCAGGGCATCCGATATTCACATTGAGCCGGGCCGGGATCAGCTGCGCGTGCGGTTCCGGGTGGATGGCGTGCTGCACATTAATTTGACTCTTCCCCATGGGGTGCATGCGGCGCTGGTTACCAGAATCAAAGTTATGACAAATTTAAAAATTGATGAGACCCGGGTTCCGCAGGACGGCCGGTTCCACGCCAACATTCTTAATCGGGAAATTGATTTTCGCGTATCCACTTTTCCCACGTCTTTTGGAGAAAAGGTGGTGATCCGTATTCTTGATCCTTCGGCCGGAATTTCAAAACTTGAGGATCTGGGTATTATGGGAAGAAATAAAACCTCGATTGAAGAGGCGATCAAAGCGCCTTTTGGCATGATTTTGATCACCGGTCCGACCGGTTCCGGAAAATCCACCACGCTCTACGCGCTTCTGCAGATGTTAAATGAAGAGGGTGTGAATATCGTAAGTTTGGAGGATCCGATAGAATATTACGTGCCGGGCGTTAACCAGTCCCAGGTCCGCCCGGAAATTAATTATGATTTTGCCACGGGCTTGCGCCATATTTTGCGTCAGGACCCGGATATAATCATGGTGGGGGAGATCCGCGACAAAGAAACCGCAACTCTGGCAGTGCATGCGTCGCTCACCGGACATTTGGTTCTATCCACCCTCCATACCAATAACGCTACCGGTGTAATTCCGCGTTTGATTGATATGGGCGTTGACCCCTATCTTATTCCCTCCACCGTAATTTTAATGATGGCCCAGCGTCTGGCAAGGCGCCTGTGCCCGGATTCGCGTAAAAAAGTAAAACTTGCGGGGAAAATCAAAGACACTCTCCTGAAAGAGGTTAATGAAATTTCCGGAGAGAAAGGAGAGGAGATGCGCAAAAACATGCCTGCGGAAATTTATCAAGCCGCGGTGTCGGCATCTTGTCCCAAAGGAACGCGGGGACGCATCGGAATTTACGAGATGTTTGCCATGACGCCGGAACTTGAAAAAATAATTCTTAGCGGAGCCACGGAAAATAAACTGGCCGAGGAAGCCCGGCGCCAGGGCATGATTACTATGCGTCAGGACGGAGCCATGAAAGTCCTGGAGGGGACAATGGGGATGGAAGAGTTGCTGGAAGTGGTGTAAAATGTCTTTGGAGATTGCGTCTGCGCTGTTTATGTTTTTTCGACACGATTCGGCCGCTCCTGCGGCGGCCTCACTAAGGGTCGGACGAAGTTTTGCGGCTTTGCCGCAAACCGAGCAACTTCGTCTTCCCATTGTCTAAAAAACACAAGCAGCACAGCCGCATCCATTTAGGACTTTTGTATTACACCACTAATGTGGGTTGGGGAGTTAAGCCCGCTTAATCGTTCCGCCCGACCACATTTATTAAATAGGAGATTTTAGCGCCATTTATTTGTAGGTTAAAATTATGGCAGAAGCAAACAAAAACGTTTTTCTTATAGATGATGACCCATTTATTCTGGATATGTACACGCTTAAATTCAAAGAGCATGGATTTGGCGTGGATTCGGCGCGCAACGGCAAAGAGGCATTGGAAAAGTTAAAAACCTTAAAGCCGGATTGCATATTGCTGGACATCGTGATGCCGGAGATGGATGGTTTTGAGGTTTTGCGCGAGCTTAAAAAAGGCAAAAAAGGCGGATTACCCAAAGTGATACTTCTGACCAATCTTGGCCAGAAAGAAGACGTGGAAAAGGGTATGGAATTCGGCGCGGATGATTACGTCATCAAGGCGCATTTTACCCCGAGTGAGGTGGTGGAGAAGGTGAAGCAAGTCCTACAAATTTAAATGTCTACTTTCACAAAATTTGAAGACCTATTCAGCGCGGTTCTGAAGGAAAATGCATCGGATTTGCATATTTCCGTGGGCCGCAGTCCGACTCTGCGCGTGGATGGCGCTTTGGTGCCTCTGGTAAAACATGCGGTTATGACTCCGGCGGATACCGAGGAATTTGTGATGTCGCTCCTGAACGATGAACAGCGTGAGCGTTTTTTGCAGGAAAAAGAGCTTGACTTTTCATATACTTTCAAGGATCGGGTGCGGTTTCGGGTAAATGTTTTCCATCAGAAGGGATTTATGGGATCGGCCTTGCGCATAGTGTCAACCAAGATCCGCTCGCTTAAAGAACTAAATTTACCGCCGATTTTGGAGGAATTTGCCCAAGTCCAGCAGGGTTTTTTTCTGGTGGTGGGACCGACCGGACACGGAAAATCTACGACTTTGGCCGCGGTCGTGGATTTTATAAATCATACCCGGGCTGATCATATAATTACGATTGAGGATCCGATTGAGTATCTTTTTATATCGGATCGCGCCATTATTGATCAGCGTGAAGTGGGTCTGGATACGGCCGGGTTTGACCGGGCGTTGCGTTCGATATTTCGCGAGGATGTGGATGTGGCCATGATTGGCGAGATGCGGGATGCCGAGACCATGGGAACAGCGGTATCGGCAGCTGAAACCGGCCATTTGATTTTATCCACTCTGCACACTAACAATGCCGCGCAAAGCATTGACCGCATTATTGATACTTTCCCCTCTTTCCGTCAGGGGCAGATTCGGGCGCAACTTGCCTCCACCTTGATTGGCATTGTTTCCCAGCGCCTGATTCCGCGGATCGGCGGGGGACTTGTGCCCTCAACCGAGATTTTGATTGCCAATCCGGCTGTCCGCACCCTTATCCGCGAGAATAAAATTCATGAAATTGACTTGGTGATTGAGACCAATCTTGATCAGGGCATGGTGAGTTTAAATCGTTCGCTGGCGGATTTGGTGCGCCGTGGCGAAATTTCCATGGAAAACGCGATTTTGTACTCTTTAAATCCCGGGGAATTAAAAACGCTTTTAAAACGGTAATCGCGAACAGCGTGAACAAAAGCGCTTTTGGCGCTTGACGCGAACAGCGCGAACAGAAAACGTAAACTGTTAGTGCTGTTCGTTACTGTTTGTGCTGTTCGTGGATATATGTCAGTTTTTGAATATAAAGCCCGCACCAAAGAAGGAGAACTGCGCTCCGGCGTAATTGATGTTTCTTCCAAAGACGCGGCGATTGAACGCCTGCATCAGGGAAATTTGGTGGTGGTGGAAATCAAGGAGCAAAAAGTCAGCGGCGCCGGTTTTTCGCTCCCGTTTTTTCGCGGCAAAGTCCCGCTAAAAGAGGTCATGGTTTTTTCGCGTCAGCTATCCACTCTTTTTGAAGCCCAAGTCCCGATATTGGACGCGCTTAAAACCCTGGCGGGCGATACCTCGTTTCGTCCGGCTCTGCGCGGAGCCGTTTCCGAGATTTTAAAAGACGTTACCGGAGGTCTGGCGCTCTCCCAGGCGCTTTCCAAACATCAGAATATTTTTTCCAATTTTTATCTTAATTTGGTGCGCGCGGCCGAAGAAGCTGGAAAATTGCAGGATACTTTTACCTACCTGGCAGATTACATTGAGCGGAATTATTATCTGACCTCCAAGGTTCGTAACGCCTTGATGTATCCGATAGTGGTGTTGGTTGCCATGCTGGCGGTGATGGCGGTGATGACCGTGGTGGTGATTCCGGACTTGGCGACTATCTTTAAAGAAACCAATCAACCCTTGCCGTTTTACACGGAAATGATTTTTGCCGTTTCATTTTTTCTGCGTGACTGGGGAATTGCGGTTATTTTAGTGATTGTTGTCGCTATTTTCCTTTTTTGGCGCTGGGCCGAGACCCCGGATGGCCGTGTATTTTTCAACCGGCTGGAAGTGCATCTGCCGCTGTTTGGCGAAATTTTCCGGAAACTTTACATGGCGCGGGTTGCCGATAATCTGCAGACCATGATTGTGGCCGGGATTCCTATCCTGCGCGCGCTGGAAATCACTTCCGAAGTGGTGGGAAACGTGATTTATAAAAAAGCCCTGCAGGACGCTATGGTATCGGTTAAGGGCGGCAGTACGATTTCCGCGGCTTTTGAGAGGGTTCCGGAAATTCCGGTGATGGTGGTGCAGATGATCAGGGTGGGCGAGCTTACTGGGCGGATTGATTTTATTTTGGCGAACCTGGCGCGGTTTTTCCGCAAAGAGGTGGATTCCATGCTGGACAATTTGGTAACTTTGATTGAGCCGATTATGATTCTGGTTTTAGGAGTTATGGTGGCGTTTTTGATGTTGGCCATTTTCGTGCCGTTGTATAATTTGGTGGGGGCGTTATAGACAACCGCTCGCTTATGCGGCTTCTCGGCAACATGATTTTGAAACACGTTCGTTCGTCCAGCGACTCACTCACTAAGCATCCGGCGATTCGGTCTCGCTTCCAGCGGGACACCGTGCCGAATCGCCTCCTGATTGTTTCAAAATCATGTTGCCTCGGCCGCATCGCTCGCTTAAAATTTTTTTCTTAATGTATCCATTGTAGTGGTAATCAAGCCGTTTCGCCCTCCCATTATTTTGAAAACAACATTACTGCGCTTTTTTATCTAGTTTATTTTAGGGGTTTTCCCGGGGTAGGCGTTTCGTCGAGGCGAGTTCGACTTCGTGCCCTGTGGATAATGCGTATTTTACTCGCCATTTTAAGAGAATATAATGAATAAAGGTCGAGATTCTTTTATTTCACTAAAAATTAAAGGTCAAAATCGTTATTATTTAATCTAAAAATATTATTTCCCGAGCTAAGTCGAGGGAATACGTTTGTGTATCCAGGCCTTACTCGAGAATTTATTACTTAATGTTTAAGAATAAAAAAGGTTTTACCCTTATTGAATTATTGGTCGTAATCGCCATTATCGGGGTATTGGCGTCCATTGTGCTGGCGTCTCTGAATAATGCCCGTTTGAAATCCAGGAATGCGCGGCGTATCACCGATATAAAACAGTTGCAGTTGGCGTTGGAACTTTATTTTGATGGCGCGGGCGGCGGACAATATGCAGGTACTCTCGCTACTCTTGTCACCGGTAACTATATTCCAAGTATTCCTATTGATCCGCTGGGAAACACTGGAGCGCTTTGCAGAACTGCGATAGGTTATTGTTTTTGGGTTCCGGCGGCTGGTTCAAGAACCACTTATCATCTTGGCGCAAATATAGAAGATGCAGCCAATAGTGTTCAGTTGATGGCAAGCGATAAGGATTGTAATTCAGGAACCGGAGCTGGATGCACAAGCGGTGTTACATATTCCGGTGGGTTTAATGGGAATCCCAGCCCCGATATTATTTACGATGTTCAACCATAGGATTATATGTTTGATTTCTATTTGATTTAATTTTGAAAATCAACGGTCAAAAAGTTACGAAGAACTAATAGTCATTTTGAGCAACGTGAAGGATCTTAAGACAGAATATAAAGATTCTTCATTTCATTATTTCATTCAGAATGACTTAAATAGCACAAAAACTAACTATGTTTAAGAATAAAAGGGGTTTTACCCTTATTGAATTATTGGTCGTAATCGCCATTATCGGGGTATTGGCGTCCATTGTGCTGGCGTCTCTGAATAACGCCCGTAGAAAATCGCGCGATGCGCGCCGTATCACGGATATTAAACAGATACAGCTTGCTTTGGAATTATATCTTGATGGAGCGGGTTCTGGACAATATCCGGCATCCAATACGACCTGCGATGGAACTGATAGTTTGGGTCTTCAACCGTTAGTAACGGGCAGTTATATCCCGGTTATCCCCCGTGATCCTACCAACGCGGCAACTTGTTATCAGTATGCGGATGGTGTTATTGATGGGGATATAAAAAATTATCATCTGGGTGCAGTACTTGAAGATGTTCAAAACCAGGCATTGGGCGGGGATAAAGATTGTGATTCTACCGATAATGCTCCGGTATGTAATTCCGATGCCACATTTACTAATGGTTTTGACGCCAGTGACGACGCGACTAATAGGATATTTGACGTGGGGCCGTAATTCCATATTTGCTTCTATCGCTGTTTTCTCGTGATCGCATGATTTTCAAATCTCGGACTTCCCGTAAGGGAAGTCCGAGATTGTTTATAACAGCATTAAATTAACATCTATTCCACGATCGTGGGGTTAATGTTAATAAAGTGTTTAACATCAAGCGTTTAGTAAATGTGTATATTGACATGTTTTTCACGTGAGGGTATTATTGTAATATAAATTGTTACAAACGCATGCGGAATATTATTAACATTTCATTGCCGGAAAACTTAGTTAAGGCCGTAGAAAGCGGGGTAAAAGCCGGGAATTTTGCCACGCGCAGCGAATTTTTTCGCCAACTTGTGCGCCTTTGGCTGGAAGGTAAATTAGCCGCGGACCTGGAGGAAAGCCGTCGCGAGCTTAAAAGTGGAAAAGGCGGATTATTGCGCTCTCTCAAGGATTTGCGCTAATTTTAATTTTTCTTGTGCGCATCTATTATTCGTCAAAATTCGCCAGCGAGTACAAAAAACTTCTGAAATCCATTAAGATTCTGGCCGAAGAAAAAGAGCGAATTTTTCGGCAAGATCCCTTTGATTCGCGACTCAATACTCATAAATTACACGGCCGCCTAAAAGAGTATTGGGCTTTTTCGGTTGGCAGCAAATATCGCATTATATTTGAATTTGCAGAGAGCGATATTATTTGGTTTCATTCCATCGGCGATCACTCGGTTTATCAATAGTGCATGATTTTTTATATTATCATTGTTTTTATTTTCGGTCTGGTAGTCGGCAGTTTTTTGAATGTGGTGATCTTGCGCGGAAATCGCGGCGAGTCGTTTACGCGCGGCCGTTCACGTTGCGAATCATGCGGTAAGGAATTGGCCTGGTTTGAGCTGATTCCTTTGTTAAGTTTTGCCCTGCAGCGCGGCCGGTGCCGTTCCTGCGGCGCCGCGCTTTCCCGGCAATACCCTTTGGTGGAATTCGGAACCGGACTGTTTTTTACTTTTGTTGCAATTTATTATTCCCCGAGCGGAGTCGAGGGGTTACCTTTATGGTCAAATCCGCGTTTAGTTTTTGAATTGACGTTTGCTTTTGTTACTTTATCCGCCGCCATCGTCATTCTTGTATCCGATATCCGCTGGCAGATTGTTCCTAACGGACCTGTACTGATTTTATTCCTGGCGGGTTTGGTATTGACGGCTTGGCGCGCGGCGGTAAGCGGAAGTTTTGCGTATAATTTTGCGATTGAATTCGGTTTTGCGTTTTTGGTTGCGTTCTTTTTCTTTGCGCTATGGTTTTTGTCTAAAGGCGCCTGGATGGGGTTTGGAGATGTAAAATTAGTATTTGCAACTTCGCTGATCTTAGGTTTTCCGGTATCGGTGGCGGCGGCTCTGTTTTCATTCTGGATCGGCGCAATTTTCGGGATTTTGCTGCTAATTTTTAAGAAGGCCAATCTTAAGACCCATATTCCGTTTGGACCATTTATACTTTTGGGGGGCGTTGCCGCATTTTTTTACACCGAAGAATTTTTGTTATATACTGGATTCAGCGGACTATTATGAAACACTCTAAAGCGCAAAATTTAAACATAAAGCACTGGTTTTTAATCGGTATTGCCGCTCTGCTAGCCGCTTTTTCAGTTATATGGGCCGAGCAAAGATATGAGCGCGAGCTTGAGCGTGACCTGAAAGTTATATTACAAAGCAAATCCGCAGTAAGAGACAAATATGCCCTGCTTGAAGTTGATTTTGGGAACGGCAAAAAACGCTATTTTCAAGGTGATGTAAACGGATATCAATATACGCTTTCTGAGGTGCTGGATTCCGCGGCAAACAACGGCAAATTTTCTTTAACTCTGCGAAACGGTGATATTGCGGAACTTGCTGGGATTTATGACAGCGGCGGATCGTGGAAAATTTATCTGAATGACCGGGAACAGAATATGTCGGCGGATGCGCTTGTGGTAGAGGCGGGAGATATGTACGCGTTGAGATATGAATAAAATACGCGAATGCGGAACGAATTTTTCAGCAAATATCAACGAATAATTCGTTATGATTCGTCATTCAATTTGTTTATTATTCGTGTAGCAGTCCCACCCGTGGGTCTTTTTTGATTTTCCCATAATTGGTATAATTAAATCATGGTTTTTACACAAGAAAAGAATGCGGGGTTTACTCTTATGGAAGCCGTGGTGGTGTTGGGGCTTATTACTCTGCTTTCTACCGCAACCCTTATCAATTTTACCGGAGTGAACGATGCGCTTACTTTGCGTAAAGAAAGATTCCAGGCGGCGCTTGCCATTCGCGAGGCGCAAAATATGGCTTTGGCTATACGCCTGCTTTCGGGCGGCGTTGCCGCGCCCGCCTATGGAGTGAATTTTTCAGCAAACAGCAGCACCTATTTTCTTTTTGCGGATCGGAATAACACCCGGCGTTATGACAGTTCCCCTTCTCCCTCTGATCAAAAAATCGGTTCTGACCGGATTATGGAAAAAGGGATAAAAGTGGGGTCAATTGCATCGCAGTTGAACGGCCCGCCGCCAGCCGTGAACATAACTTTTGCCAGCCCCGAAGCCGATGCCCGTTTTGTGAATAACTCCGGAACTAATCTGGGCGAATGGGTTGAAGTAACTCTGACCAATCGTTCGGGCAGTTTCACCACGCGTATCCGGGTAAGAACGAGCGGACAAGTTACATTGAGATAAATTCAAAATTCAAAAATCAAAAGTTAAAATGACAATTCAAAATTCAAAATTGACACGAAGTGTCATTCTGAGTGAAACGAAGAATCCAAAAGATCCTTCGGTCGTTTCACTCCCTCAGGATGACGACATGTCCGTAAATTTTAATCTACGCCCTTTGCATTTTGTATTCAAGAAGGGTTTCACGCTCATTGAGGCCTTGGTTGCCATTGCTCTTATCGCCGGAGGGCTTGTGAGCGCGCTTTCGCTTACCACCAAAAGCGTATTTGACGCGAGCCGTATCAAAAACGATTTAATCGCGGTTAATTTGGCACAAGAAGGGATTGAGATGATGCGCCTTATTCGTGAAAATAACGTTTTGTGCGATTTTTTAAACGGCCCCTTGATTCCGCAGGATGTTTGCGCCTGGGATAAAGAACCGCGCGCCGCAGCATGCACCGCCGGCGGCCCCAAATTAAGCAGTAACAATGGATATACAACGGATACGAATGCGGTAACAATTCCGATGGGTTGTACGGATCCGGCAGTGGGCGTTGCGCGAACTTTGATGATGCCGCAGCTTGGCGGAAGTTGTGCCGCGCCATCCTCAATATTACGAATTGATTCTAATGGTATATATAATTATAGTTCCGGAATGCCAACTCCTTTCCGACGTTGTGTTTATGTTTGTAATCCAACCAATATGGGCGGGCCATTGGGTTTGGATGGCAAAGCAGTATGCGGTGTTGCGCCGGACGGGGATATTCCATCTGCTAGTCAGATGGATGTAATCTCGGTTGTGGCCTGGACCGAGAACGGCATATTGAAATCAACCCGCCTGGAGCAGAGGTTGTATAATTGGCGTTGATGCGGTTTTCTCGGTTATTTTAATTTCAGACACGATTCGGCCGCTCCTGCGGCGTCCTCACTAAGGGTCGGCGCGGTTTTCTCCCGACTTCGGTCGGAAGAGCCAAGCAAACCGCGCCTCCCATTGTCTGAAATTAAAATAGCCGAGTCCGCATCACTTTTGGGGACTGGTTTTGAAAAAATCAAAAGTTAAAATGACAATTCAAAATTCAAAATTAACGTATATCAAATCTATCGCGAAGCGATACCCTAATTTTGATTTTTGCATTTTGCATTTTGAATTTAAGAAAGGTTTTACTTTGTTGGAGATGCTTATTTCCCTTTCCATTTTTTCCGTTATCATAATGATGGCGGCGGGCATTATGATTTCGGTGCAAAATGCGCGGGAAAAAGTTGGAACCGTCCTGCTTATGCAGGATAATATTCGCTTTACTTTGGAACTTTTTTCCCGCGAAATCAGGACCGGAGCGCTGTATCAGACGACAACCAAGGGAAGAACCGCCTGCGGCGCCGCGCGGGTTCCTCTTAATTCGGAGTTAAGTTTTACTCACTGGAATCAGGGTTTTCCCCAGCCGCGCACTTATTTTTTGTATGATACCGACAATAATGGCGCGCCCGATACCATCATGCGCGTAAAGCAGGGATCATTTTCCGCGTCCGATTGTTCTAATCCTTCGATAGTAACGCCATTTACCGATACGGACAATATGGCGGTGGAGAGATTGCGTTTTGATTTGTTCGGCCAAACTCCGGGCGCATCCGACGGCCAGCCCTGGGTTAGGATAATACTGCGCGCGCGCTCAAGGGGAGTTAAAACTCAACTGCAGTCGGTGTTAAATATTCAGACCACCATGTCGCAGAGGTTGAGAGATTTATAAAAACTCACAAAACCCAGATATGCACAAAACCCATTTAGCTAAATTTCTAATTACCTAATTGTCTAATTTCTAATAAAATGTCCAATAAAGAAATTAAGAATTTAGGCCTTAGAAATTTTATTAGGTGAATTAGGAATTAGGTGAATTTGGAATTTTAGTTCTTATTTGTGCTTTGGTTCCTGTGTTTTGTGAGTTTTGAACCCTTTTTGATTTAATAAAACATTGTGGGTATGAATAAAAATTTATTCAAAAAAAAAGAAGGCATTGCGTTGTTGCTCACTGTTTTCATCCTGACCGCCGTATTTTCTATCAGCATCGGCGTATTTAACGTGCTTTACGGCGAGATTTTGATTACCGGCGCAGTGGAGAACTCGTTCCAGGCCATAAATGCGTCTGACCACGGAGTAGAGCGTTCGGTTTATCGCGATAGAAATGTGGCTCCGCTTGCCAACGGCTATGTGGAAAATCGGACTTTAAGTTCCGGCGCGTGTTATGATATGGCGGTTATTAAATTCGGTCCACTTACGCAAATCAGCGTGGTTGGGTGGTATTTATGCAATAACCCGACGCGCGGGGTAAAAAGGGCGTTTAGGGTTACCTATTAAACACGAACAGCACTAACAGTAACGAACAGCACTAACAATTTATGTTTTTCTGTTCGCGCTGTTCGTAAAGCTGTTTGCGCTGTTAGTGCTCTATGGATAAAAATACAGCTAAAGAAAGAATTCAAAAACTCCGTAAAGAAATAAATTATCACCGCTATCTTTATCATGTTCTGGATCGGCAGGAAATTTCGGATGCGGCGAATGATTCGTTAAAGCATGAACTTGCCAGATTGGAAGAGAATTTTCCGGAGCTCATAGCTCCGGATTCTCCAACCCGGCGCGTAGGCGGGCATCCTTTGCCCGGATTTAAAAAAGTAAAGCATGGCGCGTCCATGCTTTCTTTGAATGACGTATTTTCGGAGGAGGAATTAAAGGATTGGGAAGAAAGAATTAAGAAATTAACTACAAACTACAAACTACAAACTACAAACTTAGAATATTTCGCGGAAATCAAGGTGGATGGATTTGCCGTATCCTTAATTTATGAGAACGGAATTTTTAAAACCGGCTCTACGCGCGGGGACGGAGTTACGGGCGAGGATGTTACGGAAAATTTAAAGACCGTTGAGTCAATCCCTTTGCGTTTGCATGATCCGCGGGAATTTGCGGAAGAAAAAGAAGTAAAGAATATTTTTAAGAAATTTCCGCTGGTGCGAGCGGCTGTTTCCCGAATTCCTAAAATTCTTGAAGTGCGGGGCGAGGTTTATATGACAAAAAAAGCGTTTGCGGCGGTCAATCATGAACAGCAAAAAAAAGGATTGCCGGCTTTTGCCAATCCCCGCAATATCGCTGCCGGATCCGTAAGGCAGCTGGATTCCAAAGTTACGGCCTCGCGCCGTCTGGATTTTTTTGCCTATGATCTGGTTACGGATCTTGGGCAAAAAACTCACGAGGAGGATCATCTGATTGTCAATCTTTTCGGGTTTAAGACACCTTGCCCCGTTAGAGAATTAGTCAAAATTGAAGCAGCAAGCGAAAACAATTCCGCAATCAAGGGTAATTTAGTCGGCGTCAGATCATTCCGCATCTCTAACGGGGTGGAGTTGGCGATGCGCTGCCGAAATTTGGCAGAGGTAATGAAATTTTTTGCCGAAATCGGAGAAAAAAGAGAGCGCCTTCCGTTTTTGATTGACGGAGTGGTGGCGCAGATAAATGATGGCGTACTTTTTGAGCGGCTGGGCGTGGTTGGTAAAGCTCCGCGGGGCGCGGTGGCTTTGAAATTTCCCGGCCAAGAAGCGACCACGGTGGTGGAGGATATAGTCGTGCAAATCGGCCGGACCGGAGTGCTTACTCCGGTGGCGGTGTTAAAACCCGTGGATGTCGGGGGAGTTACGGTTTCCCGCGCCACGCTACATAATATTGATGAAATATCACGCCTGGATGTGCGGGTTGGGGATACGGTTATTGTGCAAAGAGCCGGAGATGTGATTCCGGACATCGTAAGGGTATTTAAAAATTTGCGGCCCAAACCCAGCCGGGAATTCCGTATGCCGCGTATGTTTTGCGGGCAGAAAGTTGTGCGGCGGCCGGGCGAGGCCGCGCATAAAATTCTGCATCCGGAAAAGTGCGAATTGGTAATGCATGAAAAATTCTATCATTTTGTTTCCAAACACGCTTTTGATATTCAGGGGCTGGGACCTAAAATTATTGATCGCTTGCTTGAGGAGGGTTTAGTTCGCGACCCGGCGGATTTATTTTTACTTAAAGAATCAGACATTACATCTTTGGAGCGATTTGCCGAAAAATCCGCCGAAAATTTAATCCGCTCAATCCATGAAAAAAAAGAAATCGAATTGCCGCGTTTTATTTATGCCCTGGGAATTTTACATGCGGGGGAAGAGACCGCGATTGATTTGGCCGAGAATTTTGGTACGCTTAGTAAGTTAGAGGCGGCATCCTTTGCTGATTTGAATGCTATTTCGAATATAGGCCCGGTTGTGGCCAAGAGTATTTATGAATGGTTTCAGGAACAACGGAATAAAAAATTGGTTAAAAAAATATTGAAAGTAGGCGTAAAACCCAAGCCCCACAAGCTACAAGCTAAAAATTATAAACTTAGAGGATTAACATTTGTTTTGACCGGAGGGCTTGCATCCGTGTCGCGGGACGAAGCCAAAGCGCGTATCCGGGAGTTGGGCGGAGATATTTCCGAATCGGTCAGTAAAAAAACTTCCTACCTGGTAGCAGGAAGCGATCCGGGATCCAAATTGGCGAAAGCGGAAAAAATTAGAGTGAAAGTCATTGAGGAAAAAGAATTCTTGAAACTTATCAGTTAGGATGATATTATTAAAACATGACCATCGCGACTATTGAACGGCAACTTAATGAGTTAAAAGAGCGGCAATCTAAGCTGGAGGCGTTTTTTTACGCAGTTATTGGAAACAAGACGGAAGAAGAACTGGAAATACGTCCGGATTATTTGCAGCGAATTGATCAAATCCGCCACAATATGCGGGGCGGAAAGGGTATTACCGCGATTCGCACAAAAAAGGAATTAAAAAATTTTTTCAGAAATCTTTAGCGAGATTTGAAATGAATAGATTATGCGTTACAAACTTGAGATTTCTCAAGAAGCGCGGCAGGCTTTAAAGAAATTAAAGCAACAAGACCGAGCGCTTTTAACAAGAGTAGAGAGGTCAGTTGAAAAGGTTTTAGAAAATCCGGAAATCGGCAAACCTCTGCGGCACAATTTAAAAAATAACCGGCGTGTGCACGTCGGTTCTTTCGTGTTGATATATGAGATTGCGGGTGAATCAGTTCTCTTGGTGGATTTTGCCCACCATGATAAGATTTATAAAAGGATTTGATCCTATATGTCAATTAATATAAAAGATGTCCAACATATCGCGCATTTGGCTCGGATTGAATTAACGCCCGAAGAAGAAACGAAATTTGAAAAAGAACTTTCGGCTATTTTGGGATTTGTGGAAAAATTGAATGAAGTTGATACGGAAAACGTGCAACCCTTGACCGGAGGCACATTATTGGAAAATGTGATGCGTAAAGATGAGCAGATTGATAATGACTTGCAAGGGAAAGAAGCGGCGTTATTGGACGCGGCGCCGGAGAAAGAAAGAGGATATGTGAGGGTGAAGGCAGTGTTTGAATAGTTTATAGTTTGTGGTTTGTAGTTACCAAACTATAAACTATAAACTATAAACTACAAACCACAAACTACAAGCTTGAAATTAAATGAATTAACAATCACGGAGGCGGCGGAAGGAATTCGAAAAAAGAACTTTACCGTAACCGAGCTGGTTTTGGATTGTTTGCGCGCGATTAAAGAAAAAAACAGCGAATTGCATGCGTATCTTGAAGTTTTTGACGACGCGCTGGATGAGGCCAAAAAAGCGGATGAGATACTCGGTGCCGCGAATCACGAAGAGCGAATAAAACTCCCGCCGCTTTTTGGAATTCCTCTGGCAATCAAAGATAATATATTGATTGAGGGTAAACGGTGCACCGCCGGATCTAAGATTCTTGAAAATTACGTGGCAAATTACAATGCCACAGTCATCCGTAAGCTAAAAAAGCAGGGCGCGATTTTTTTGGGCAAGGCCAATTTGGATGAATTTGCCATGGGCTCTTCCACAGAAAATTCTGCATATGTATCAACTAAAAATCCTAATGATATTTCCCGCATACCTGGAGGGTCGTCCGGCGGATCTGCAGCTGCAGTTGCGGCCAACCTTTGTGTTGCGGCTTTAGGTTCGGATACTGGAGGTTCAATCCGTCAGCCCGCGTCTTTTTGCGGGATTGTGGGACTTAAACCCACATATGGAGCGGTTTCACGCCACGGTTTAATTGCCATGGCATCCTCTCTTGATCAAATCGGCCCTCTGGCGAAATCAGTTGAGGATGCGGCTATTTTATTTGATGCGATCAAAGGAAAAGACGATTTTGATTCAACCGCGGTCAAAGATAACTACAAACTACCAACTATAAACTATAAACTTAACGGCGTTCGGGTCGGCATTCCTAAAGAATATTTTGGGAAAGGACTTGAGAGCGAGGTAAAAAGAGTCATAGAAAATGCGGTTGGAAAAATGGAGCAAGCCGGAGCTATAATTAAAGAGATCTCTTTGCCGCATTCCGAATACGCCCTGCCTACCTATTATATTGTAGTGCCTTCCGAGGTCTCGGCGAATTTAGCGCGGTTTGACGGCATTCGTTATGGCGTTAGCGCAGTTACCAGCCATCAGCTATCAATTAGTAACTTGTATGATGTGTATGCCAAATCGCGTGCCTTTGGTTTTGGGGCGGAGGTCAAACGCCGCATTATGCTCGGTACCTATACGCTTTCGGCCGGATATTACGATGCGTACTATGTTAAAGCTCAAAAAGTACGGCGCCTCATACGGCAGGATTTTGAACACGCTTTGGATGCGGTAGATATTATTGCCGGTCCCACCACTCCGACTCCGGCGTTTCATCTGGGCGAGCGCGCGGATGATCCTTTGCAAATGTATTTGGCGGATATTTATACGGTGGCGGTAAATCTTGCCGGAGTGCCTGCCATTTCCATTCCGGCCGGATGCGTGGAACGAGAAGGGAAGAAATTGCCGGTGGGACTCCAATTTATCGGAAAATGGTTTGAAGAAGAGAAATTGCTGGGGATAGCAAAAGAAACGGAGAAAATTATAAAATTGCATTAAGAAAAATTCATTAAGCGAGGAGAGATGCGTTTGAAAACACTGGGAGGCCGACCCGTGATGAGCGAAATCTCGGCGGGATTTCGCGAAGGTTTTCAAACGTATCTTTCCGAGTGGCACTATGCCTCCTCGCACTAATCCAAGATCTGAT
>Ga0209343_10001113_pt1 | contig 37011 bp, 35 predicted proteins | sample RifCSPlowO2_02_FD_184026 | JGI IMG/M metagenome (GOLD analysis project Ga0209343, IMG submission 184026) | Groundwater microbial communities from Rifle, Colorado - Rifle CSP2_plank lowO2_0.2 (SPAdes) (version 2) | ecosystem: Environmental > Aquatic > Deep subsurface > Groundwater | place...
CAGTTTGTTGAAAAACTCAACAAACTCCGATTACACGGATAAAAGATTAGATTTCACAGATTAAAACCCATTGAAATATCTGTGTAATCGTTTTTCCTAATCTGTGTAATCAAGGCTGTTGATGCCTTTTTCAACAGCCTGTTAAAAATTTATAAATGCCCATCCATAGAAAATACTTAAGCGCTCTCTTTGTAATGTTGTTATCAGCAGGATGCGCATCTGCTCCGCCTCAGGGTTATTATACAAAACAAGGAACTCAAAGGGCTTATCAAATTGACGGCAAGTGGTATTCTCCTGTCGATTCATCAAATGGATATGAAGAGGATGGTATTGCATCGTGGTATGGGAAAGACTTTCACGGCAAAAAGACCTCTAATGGAGAAACCTATAACATGTATGCCATGACTGCTGCCCACAAAACGCTTCCCATAGGCACTTATGTTCGAGTCATACTGCTTGATAACGGCAAAGAGACCATCGTCAGAATTAATGACAGGGGGCCTTTTGTAAAAGGGAGGATTATTGACCTTTCCTATAAGGCCGCCTCTGAAATAGGCATTGCGGACAGCGGCACTGCCAGAGTAAAGATAGCGGCTCTGGGAGATGCGGTCGGCGATAAACTTGTAGCAAGGGATTATCAGCATGGAAATTTCATGGTGCAGGTAGGCGCATTCACAATAAAACCCAATGCAACAAAATTAAGAGACAGCCTCTTACAACGCTATAGCAATGTTTCCATAACCACATACGATAGAGGCGATACGGTTTTCTACAGAGTCAGGGTCGGCGGAGCAGTTAGTTTGAAAGAGGCTGAAAGGCTTAAAGGCAGGTTAGAGACGGAAGGGGTGGAGTCTCCGTTCGTGGTTGCGGATTAAAGATGGTAGAAATTAAAGAAGTAAATACTGGAAGTGCCTTGTGAAATTGCCTGCTCGTTTGGAAATCGGCCTTGACGGAGTCGGACTGTGATATCGGAGAGTGTGGTTTCAAGTGACATAGTTTGTCTATTCCGTTTTTATCTGATACGATGAGATCGAGCATCACCGCATGAGAATGTCGAAGTTGCAGTCGGCGACCCATTAAGAGAACTCGTATGAACAACAGCGACCATTATTTGAGAATGGTCAATTTGCTAACAGCGTTGTCACTTCTACTAAATGATGTTTCTTGCGGGCTTCATCCACAATCTCTTCAACCTTCCCTGCAATAGCATCTTCAATCCAATCTGCGCCGCACTGTGAGCATACGGTTGCAGGGACATCTCTTACCACTACCACCCCGAATCCCAAATCAACGGTAACTGTGGTTTTTCCTTTTTTTTTGGTAGCGCCGCACAATGGGCATCTGTCAGGTAGTGCAGTAATTTTCACTTTTGCCTCCTTGTCTTATAATCTGATTCAAAATGTTCTAAATCAGGATGGTGGAATGTAAAACCTCTTTTACTGTTTCTCTTGGGATTCCCCTTTCCATCATTTGCTCGAGGGCGTGTCTCTGCCATTCAATATAACCGTTTTCAAGGGCAATGAGGAGATTGTCTCTATCCATCTGGTCTGAGTATACTGCAGAAAAAGTTTTATTACTATAAAAAAGTAGAAGGATAAAGTAGAAGGACATGCTTATTAAACTTGCCGATGTGTTAGGAATTGAGATTTTTGATTTCAGCCATGAGGCAATCATAAAGGAACTGCGGGAGGCTATGAACAGGCTTTTAAAAGAGACCGATGAAGAAAAAATTTGGCTGGCTGTAAAAATCCTGCGGGCTGTGGCGAGGTGAAAAAATATTTACGGATACTTTATTGAGAATCTTTTGTTTGGGTAGTCTATCGTCAACACAAGCCGGCTGAGGAAATTGTTTGCTCCCAGCAAGACTATATGCAAGTTGGGGAGAAAGTCTACGGGGGTATCCGGTATGGTGTAAATAAGGTCTCCTAATACCGGATGATAAATCTCAAATTTTGTAGTATGGGCATACGCCGCTGTAACCCCGTTTCCGGTGCCGATTGTCTTGGTCTTCCCTGCCTGCAAGTTATGTCCCAGCAGGGAAGCAAGAGCAGCAGGAATGGCGCACTCATCTGCGCCGGTATCGATTATTCCTCTTGTGCTGTAGCTTTTCCCCGTGTGCGGATTAACTATTTTGACCGGAAGTATAGGACGGTAAACTCCGCCGCAATTTGTAAAAGGACAGTCTCTTATAGGCATAGGTAAATATAGACCATGTCCTTCTCAGGCACATAAAACACTACAGGATCATCAATCCCTTTGTCCTTTGCCTCGTTGTACACTTTGACCATGTCATCGCCGGATGCAACCACATCGCTATTCGTAAACGACCTTGTTGCAACATATTTGCCGCCGTATTTCTCAATATCGTTTACCAAAACACACGTCTCCATAAATCCACCTCCTGTCAGGTTCATAACTTGTAGAGAAATTTAAGCACACCATAGACTAAAAATCAAAGAGTTTTTAAGATGTGCTGTTGGCTGCTGTCATAATTATCTTCCGCCATCCTCCTCAAAACAGCTAAATTCCTTCTATCATTTTTCATATCCTTATCCTTCGGCGTTTCTATAATCTTTGGGACATTCTCAAATCTTTTGTCATTCATAAGAAGGCGAAAGGGCAGTTGCCCAAGCGCACCCATGCCGATATGCTCATGCCTGTCAATACGGCTGCCGAGCCCCTTTTTGCAGTCATTGACATGAAAACAGGCCAGCCGGTCAAGGCCGACAATCCTGTCAAATTCTTTCATCACATGAGCATACCCTTCGGCAGTAGAAATATCATACCCTGCTGCAAAGATATGGCAGGTGTCAAGGCATACCTTGATTCTCTCGTTTTCCTTAACATCGTTTATAATGCGGGATAGATGCTCAAACCGATAACCGATACTTGTGCCTTGCCCTGCTGTAGTCTCCAACGCTATGCCAACAGGCCATCCGTCTGTCTTCCCCAAAATAATATTGAGAGAATTTACAATATTTTTTATCCCTTTATCTTCACCTATGCCGAGATGCGCTCCGAGATGCATGACGATGTAAGAAATGGAGAGGAGCCTGCAACGTTCCATTTCATCTATGAGCGCATGGATGGATTTGACGCGAAGCGCTGGGCTGCCTGATGCGAGGTTTATAAGGTAGGAGTCATGGGCAAATATTTTAGATATCTTGCTACCTTTTCTCAATGTTATGAATCGACCTATTTCTTCATCGTTGAGTGCCTTGCCCCTCCACTGGTTTGCATTTTTTGTAAAGAGCTGGATTGCTGTGCAGGAGAGGGCCGCCCCCCTCTCTATAGCCTTATCAACTCCTCCTGCAATGGACATGTGAGCGCCGAGAAGCATACTATTTATTGAGAAGCTCCGACACCTTTACAAACCTATACCCTCTCTCCTCAAGGGTGTCAATAATCTCAGGGAGTTTGGTGTATGCGTGGCTCTCTTTTCTCTCTGTTCCAAGGTGCATCAGAACTATGCCGCCGCTCACACCATTGCCTTCTTTGTCAAAGTTAAGAACCCTCTCCTTAATCTCATCGGCCGAATAATAAAACTCCGATTCCTCATTGCTCACCCAGTCAAGTGTGTCAAGGGATTCTCTCTTTTTGCGGTCAGCTGTCCAGCCTATGTGGGTGAAGCCCGCTTCATACGCCCACTGCCGTATCTCGGCATTCTGTTCGCCGTATGGCGCCCGCCAGTATGGGGCCATATCTTTTCCAGTCACTTCCTTGAAAATTCCGGCAGTTTCTTTCAACTGACTTGTTATAAACTCTTTGTTAACGCCATGAAGAGTCTGCTGTTTAAAATTTTTTTCAAAGGTTGTCAGATGTGGATGGGTAAGGGAGTGATTGCCTATCTCGTGGCCGTCTTCAACCATTTCCTTAACAAGCTCAGGATATTTTTTTATAAACTCGCCTGTTAAGAAGATGGTCGTTTGTATGTTTCTTTCCTTCAAGACTTTTAAAATATCCTCTGCGTCAGTTGCCTCGCTGCCTCCATCAAATGTGATAGACAGTTCATTTTTCATCACACTGCCTCTTGTTATGTCAGGGGCAATAAACCTTAGTTTTGGCGCAGATGGCAATTGAGGTTTGCTCTTGGCTCTGTTATCAATATAATTTTTCACGCTATTTTTATCAGGCAGTGTGTTATACGCTGCCATAGTGACAGCGCTGTCACTATTTAATGCTGGAGATTTAAACTCACGGATTTCCTGTAATTTAGTTTCTGTCTTTACAAATTCATGGATTGGAGGGGGGGCGTCTTTTCTCACAGAAATGGTTGTATAGGTATGTATGGATGAAAGCGCAAGGATAGGCAATAGTGCAGGCACAAAGCCGTTGCCTATCGGCATGTCTGCTGCCTTTTTATAGAGCAATCTCCAAAAAGCCCTGACCTCTCTTACAGCAAGCCATCGTATCAATTTTACCTTCTGCCAGAAAATATATCTCTTATAGCAGGAATGGCCGCAGAATGTATGGTGCGCATCGCTCCACTGACACCGGGGGCATATAGCCCTGCCGCAGTGAAAGCAGTCTTTTATAGCGATTCTTTTTGGATGACGATAGCAAAACATTGATAAAAATCTACACCTTGTTATATCGCAAGTCAATCCATAAAATTATATTGAAACACAGCCGCCTATCTTATAAGATAAAGTAAAGTAAATGACATTACAAGAAAGGAGCATCTATGCAGGAAGAGGGATTTAAAAAGATACTATTCCCAACAGATTTCTCAGTTGCATCAGACTATGCTTTATCGTATGCCGTATCTATGGTAAAACGGTTCAGGGCAAAGCTCTTTCTCCTGCATGTAATCGACTCAACCTATGATGTATCAGGCTTCTACATACCGCACATCTCAACAGAAAAACTTCAGCAAGAAATGGAAGACTCAGCAGAAGACATGTTGAAAAAGATGAGCGGCAAAATACCGCGCAGCATAACGGCAAGAGAAAGCGCTGTAAAAACCGGCATCCCGCACAAAGCGATAATCAAGTTTGCCAAAGATAAAGGCATTGACATGATAATCATGGGGACGCATGGTAAAGCAGGCGTAGACCATTTTTTCTTTGGCAGCACAACTGAACGGGTGTTAAAGCAGGCGGATTGTCCTGTTTTAACAATTCGCCCGCCAAAGGATATGCTTGTTAAGAGGAGGGCGTAATGTTTGGCATAGGGCTTCCGGAGCTTATCGTTATTCTCATTATTGCCCTGATTGTAATCGGCCCTCATAAACTTCCTGATATCGCAAAGGCGCTGGGCAAGGCATTTGCTGAATTCAAAAGGGCAACAGAGGAAATAAAAGAGACGGTGAGAGATGTCAGTCTTGATAAGATAGTCAATCAACCAGCCAAAGAAACTAAAACAACCGCACCGGGCATTGAGACAGAGAAACCTCAAACAAATCTGCCGAAAGAAATAAACAAGGACAAAAGGATATAAACATGCAACAAGACCAGAAGATGCCGCTTACCTCTCACCTTGTGGAGCTGAGAAAGAGGCTCATTGTAAGTATCGTAGCCGTTGCCATAGGATTTGGAATTTCCTACAACTACTCAAATGAACTCTTTACTATACTTGCCAGACCTCTCCCCTCTAATACTACCTTTGCCTTTACAAGACTCGTAGAACCGTTCTTTACTTATTTGAAGGTGTCTCTTTTAACAGGCATCTTTCTATCAAGCCCGGTTTTAATATATGAGGTCTGGGCATTTATTGCGCCGGGGCTTCAGGAAAATGAAAGAAAGTGGGTTCTGCCTATTGTATCTTCCTCTATTGTTTTATTCATAGGAGGCGCGCTGTTCGGTTATTTTCTTGTCTTGCCATTCGGCTACACCTATTTTTTAAGCTTTTCTACAGACACCATTCACCCCATGCTGTCAATGGATGAATACTTTTCATTTACCACAAAATTCCTGCTTGCATTTGGGATTGTATTTGAGCTGCCGCTGTTTATACTGTTTCTGGCGCGGCTTGGGATTGTGGATGCAAAGATGCTCTCTGTCTATAGAAAATATGCAGTCCTTGTTATATTTATTGCAGCCGCAATCCTCACCCCAACCCCTGACGCCTTCAGCCAGATACTTATGGCAGCGCCTATGATGGTGCTTTACGAGGTCGGGATAATAACGGCAAGGATATTTGGGAAGAAGCGGATAGAAAAAGGGGTGGAAGAAACATAAAAAACAAATGATAAAACCCAAAAGAAGCTCCTATCTTATTGCCTTTGTACTTTTCATTGTTATCCCTTTTTCATTTATCACTTATAAAAGAAATATAGTATGGAAGGATAATGTGCCATTGTGGAAGGATGTGGCAGATAAAAGCCCTGGAAATGTAAGGGGACATAATAACCTTGGCGTTTCCTATTCTGTTCAAAATCAGCGGGGCAAAGCCATAGATGAATATGTGATAGCATTAAAACTTGACCCCGACTATGCGCCAACTCATTATAATTTTGGACTTATTTACTCCGATCAAAAACAGATAGATGAAGCTATTGTGGAATACATGACCGTAGTAATACTCAGACCTGACTATGCAGAAGCTTATATCATGCTTGGTGATCTCTACAATAAGCAAGGTCATGTGGATAAAGCTGTCATGGAATATGTTATTGCATTAAGGCTCAAGGACCATCCGATAGTCCGCAATAATCTCGGCCTTATCTATTATAATCAAGGCTGGCTGGATGAGGCCGTGAATGAATACCTCATCGCATTAAGACTTAAACCTGACTACATAGAAGCCTATAATAACATGGGAAATGTTTATTATACTCAAGGCCGGCTGGATGAGGCCATCGGACAATATCTAACCGCAATAAGAATCAATCCAGACTATCCAGATACCCATTATAATCTTGGTAATACCTATTTTAGAAAGGGTAGATTTGACGATGCTGTAGAGGAATACAAAACTGTATTAAGGCTTGACTCCGGCAATACAGATGCCATTCATAATTTAAAGCTTCTCAGTGAAAAAAAGGGTTCAAGCGCACATAAGTAAGTATATAAAAAGTAAATTTGCTCTCTTTTTGTCAGATTATGGTAATATCCAAATCCCGCTATAGCGGGATTTAAACCGCTAACCCATCCCGAAATACTGCGTTCTCGGCTCTTTTACGGCAAAGATTGCGTTTATACTAAATATCCAGATTTGCGGCTTCCAACGCATGACTCTCAATAAACTCCCTCCTCGGTTCAACCTCATCACCCATAAGTTTTGTAAATATGCCGTCTGCTTCAACAGCATCCTCAACTTTAACCTGAAGGAGGGTCCTTTTCTCAACATCCATTGTCGTTTCCCAGAGTTGTCCAGGATTCATCTCTCCAAGCCCTTTGTAGCGCTGGATATAAAGGCCTTTCTTGCCGAGTTCCAATACATGGTTTATCAATTCCTTAAATGTATTTACCTTTAGTTCCTCTTTTTCCTCTCCTTCAGTCTTTAAGACAAACGGCAATTCTCCCATGGATTTTAATTCCTTGCCAATCTGTCTTAATTCCTGAAACTCTGGAGAGTGTATAAGGTCCCAGTCAATAACAGTCTCTATCCTTGCTCCGTTTTTCTTGGATAATATCTTGATAGTTAAGCAATCGTGCTCGGTATCATCGTCTGTTGAAAATTCTACAGGCATGAGTCCCGGGTGAAATGTCTTTATATATGTCTTGACATCCTCCAGCATATTATTCACAGCCTTGGCCTTTTTTAACGTATCTTCGCTAAAGCCTTCTTCCATTGCAAATACTGCTATTATTTCGCCTTCTTTTCTCCTTTTATCAAACCGCTTTGTTATACCCTGAAGCCTTGCCGCACTTTTCAGCGCCTTAAAAAGCTGCTGCGCTTTTATTTCCATCTTAGCGCCCTTTGGCTTGACACTAAGCCCTTCTACTGCTGCCTCAAGGATAAAATCCTCCAGCGCTGTCTCGCCCTTTATGTATTTCTCCACCTTGCCTCTCTTAACCTTAAAAAGCGGCGGCTGGGCAATATAGAGATACCCGCCTTCAACCAGCGGTGTCATCTGACGATAGAAAAATGTCAAAAGCAAAGTTCGTATATGCGAACCGTCCACATCAGCATCAGTCATGATGATAACCTTGTGATAGCGGAGTTTTGCCGGGTCAAATTCCTCTTTGCCGATTCCGCAGCCCAATGCTGTTATCATTGTCCTTATCTCCTCATTGGAGAGCATCTTGTCAAAACGCGCCTTTTCTACATTGAGTATCTTTCCCCGAAGCGGCAGGATGGCCTGAAATCTCCTGTCTCTCCCCTGTTTTGCAGAACCGCCTGCCGAATCTCCCTCTACCAAAAAAATTTCGCTCAGCGCAGGATTTGATTCCTGACAGTCCGCAAGCTTTCCCGGAAGCGATGACGCATCCAACGCCCCTTTTCTCCGAATCAGTTCCTTTGCCTTTTTTGCCGCCTCCCTTGCCCTGGCGCCTTCTGCTGCTTTTTCAACAATCTTTTTTGCCACAGACGGATTCTCTTCCAGAAATGCCGCCAGCTTGTCATTAACGATAGCCTTTACATAGCCCTCAACCTCGCTGTTGCCAAGCTTTGTCTTTGTCTGGCCTTCAAACTGCGGGTTGGGAAGCTTAATGCTTACAACCGATGTAAGCCCCTCTCTTACATCATCGCCCTGCAAACCTTCTTTAAGGTCTTTGAGCAGATTGGTGTTGGAGGCATAACTGTTTATAGTCCTTGTAAGCGCAGATTTGAAGCCAACCATGTGCGTTCCGCCTTCTGTTGTGTTTATGTTGTTTGCATAGGAAAAGATGTTTTCGCTATAGCCGTCATTCCACTGCATGGCTATCTCCATCTGCACGGCTTCCTTTTCTCCGGAAATATAGATAATCTTTGGGTGGATAGGTGTTTTGCTCTTGTTCAGATGTTCTACAAATGAGGTGATGCCTCCCTTATACTGAAACTCATGCTTCTTATCTGTCCTCTCATCTTCTATGGTTATATTAATGCCGGCATTCAAAAAGGATAATTCGCGGAGTCTCTGGGAAAGCGTATCAAAACTAAATTCTGTTGTTTCAAATATCTTTTTATCCGGCTTAAAGGTAACCCGTGTGCCTGTCTTCTGCGTCTTTCCAACAACCTTCAGTTCCTCAACCGGTTTGCCGCCCTCATATCTCTGTTGATACACCTTGCCGCCCCTCTTTATCTCCACCTCAAGCCACTCTGAAAGAAAATTCACAACAGTTACGCCAACACCGTGCAGACCACCGGAAACCCTATATGCCTTATTTTCAAACTTGCCTCCTGCATGAAGCTCTGTAAGAACAACCTCAACTGCCGGCTTTTTCTTCTGGGCATGCATCTCGGTCGGGATGCCCCTCCCATCGTCTATAACTGTTACGCTGCCGTCGGTGTGTATCTTGACATCTACACTCTTGCAATAGCCTGCCAAAGCCTCGTCAATTGCATTATCAACCACCTCATATACAAGGTGGTGAAGGCCCTGAGCGCCTGTAGAGCCTATATACATGGCAGGCCTCTTCCTTACGGCATCAAGCCCGCCTAAAACCTTTATAGACTCTGCATCATATTGATTTTTTTGTGCCTCTTCTTTTGCCAATTTACTGCCTCCTCAACTTGATTGGTTTAATTAATATCTGTATTGTTCTGCGGCGGCTTACCCATAAGCTCATGTGAGAAAATCTCTGTTACAGAAGCGATAATGCCTCTTCCCTCAGAGGCAGGCTTAGCCACCAACCTGTAATGTTTCGCCCAAAGAACGGTTTCTGGCGCAAAATTAAGTTCATTATTTATATCAGCACAACGCACAGCGCATATCTCAAGCTTATCTTTAAATGTCAATAAACCCTGGTCAGTCAATCTTCTACCCAACGGCTCTATGCTGGTAGATATTTTCTCTAAAAGGTATTTATTAAGTCCGACTACCGGAAATACCGAACGGGCATATACTAATTTTTTATTATCCTGAACAAGCCATACATCACGGATTATCGCATCCTGGGATGCATCAACCTCTAAATAGTCCGCTTCCTTCTTTTCTATTATGCGGACTTCATAGTTTTTAATTGCTATAGTGACAGGAGAGCTATTCGCTGTCTCTAAAAACCCTGTCAGCGAGTCATCAGATATGAGCATACTGCATTTAGGCAAGAGGTCATATCTTTTAAGCAGAGGTGCAGCCTCTTTACTATCAAACCATCTCCACCCTGCGGCAATAGAGTAATCCATACAGCCTCGTTATATCTATAAATTGTGATACGATACCACACCAACAATGGTTTGGTCAATGATGGATAATAAATATCCCCTGCCAGTCATCCGGCGGCGGGCTGACCATAAACTGTCGGCATCTTTGAATGAACAATAAGGAAGGACCGTCATCCGGCTTTAACTCTATGACGGTATTAAACGCCTTGATAGCCTCTTCCCATCTTTTCTCTCTATAATATTTTAAGCCTCTGTGAAAGGCATCTACTGCTCCTTTTAAAGACGAAACACCTTTTCTGTCAATAAGTTCGTATATTGTCACAGGCTTGATCTTGCCCTTTACCTGGACAATATCAAGCTCTCTGCAAAAAAAATCCTCGCCAATCTGCTTATATACTCTTTCGCTTACAATGATATTGGTACCATATAGCTTGTTCAAATCTTCTAATCGTGAAGCAAGATTTACATTATCCCCAATGACTGTATATTCATACTTTTGCTCTGAGCCAACATTGCCGACAACCATATTGCCTGTATTTATACCAATGCCGATATTTAAGATGGGAAGCCCTTTCCCCTTCCATTCCTGCCGTATGCCGTTTAATCTTTCCATCATATCAAGGGCTGTAAGGCACGCCTTGTTGATATGGTCTTCCTGCATTAATGGCGCGCCATAAACAGCCATAATGGCATCACCTACATATTTATCCAGATAACCCTGATACTTGAAAACCACCTCAGACATAGCTGAAAGATATTCATTCAAAAGGTTAATGAGCGCATTGGGTTTCAATCCCTCAGATATGGTTGTGAATCTTCGTATGTCGCTAAAAAGGACTGTAAGCTCTTTTTCTTCGCCCCCAAGTTTGAGTTTTTCTGGATGCTTCAATATCTCTTCCATAACAGGGGCTGCAACATAATGTTGAAATGTGCTTTTGATCTTTTTCTTTTCCCTTACCTCCATGGTATATCGGTAAAGAACAAGGCATAGATAGGTAGTAATAACCACCAAAACAGGATAGGTTATGTTAAATAGCAAACCATTATGATTAAACAGATATAAACTAAAATATATATAACCGGCAAGAAAGGCAATGACTGTAAAGATTCCAGTGATCGCAGAAAGCCTTGGTATAACGATGCCAAGAAATATTCCTATGCCTGCGATGGCTAATATATCCAGAAGATTAAACCATTGAGGCTTAACAAGAAATCTCTTGTTCAGGATATTATCTATAACCGTGGCATGTATCTCTACCCCAGGATAAACCCCTTCGAACGGTGTAACCCTCATGTCATAGATACCAACGGCATTTGAACCAATAAGCACTATTTTACCTTTTAGTCTTTCTTTTTCTATACGGCCGCTCATTATATCTGCAATGGAATAATATGGGAAAACCTTCTGCCCGCCATAATAATTAATAAAGAGACGGCCTGATTCATCCACAGGTATGGATGTTGCCCCAAGTTTTATATTTGACACTCCGTAATCTGTTAAAGTAAGAGAGAGAGGCGGGTCTCCAAGGTACGCCTTGATCACCTGCAGAGAAAGAGGCGCATAATATTTATTCCTATATTGTATGACAAGGGGGTTCCATCTTACAGAGCCATCATTGTCAGGAACAATATTGTAATAGCCAAAGCCCTTTGCGCCATTTGCAATTACCTCTATGTTTGATTCTATGGCAGAGGCATTTAAAATAGTTTCTGCGCCCTGTTTTAATACATCAACATTTTGATAATTATGGAGCAATTCTCTCCCTTCTTTTGGCGCAGCGCCTTCGCTAAAATGGAAGAAATATCCAAGAATGACTTTCCCTGAATTCTTTATAGACTTGCCTAATTTAACATCAGGGTCAATCTCTGTTCTGATTTTATTTACATAATCTGTAAACCCTGGGGGTATGCTCTCACTTCCTTTGTATTCCCCCTCTAATGATAGGATGGAGTTTAGTTCGAAATGCTCTGTGGGCTCTGAAAAAACTATATCAAAGGCTATTACACTGGCGCCATATAATTTTAACTTGCCAATAAGCCTTGCAATAACTGTCCTTGGCCATGGCCATCTGCCCAGTTCATCTAAGCTCTTTTCATCAATAGTGGCTATAACAACATCTTGGCCTGGTGTTATTGGCGGCCTGCTTCTAAATCTTGCGTCAACGGTTTTTAATTCCAGAAGCTCCAGAAAGGAAGGGGATAGAAAATAAGTAACGATAAAAAGAAAGCTTATTCCTGCTGCAATTTTAAGATAGCTTGGTTTAAAGATTGTTCTTATTTTCACCTGAAAATACTCCTCCCCTTGTAGTTGCCGACCTTTAGGTCGTCTTTATCCGCCCAAGGCAGAGGCGGACATAAATGTCCGCAGCTACATGTGAGGGGGGGGTTCATCATTCTTTCTTTGTGTCTCTTTGAGACATGAGTGCTTCATAATAGAATAAAGGAAGGGCAGAACAAGAACAGATGGGAAGCTGAGGGTTATATTATATTCTCAGCTTTCCTTGATAAAAATAGAGGTTTATCTAAGGAAAGTCAAGGGGTAATTAAGTTCAAATTAACTTCAAAATAAAAGCTTCCCACAAAGGGAAATTATCTAACAACAGTATTTTGCATACATTGAGTAGAGCGCCTTTTCTTCGCTTTCTAATCTCATCAGAATATCCCTCTGAATAGCCGCAAGATTTGAAATAAACTGGGTTAGAGATCTTTCTATCTCATCCCTATTAGAATACCTGTCAAAAAAGTCAATGGACCTTAAGGCAACACTGTTCATTGCGTTCGCAAATGTATTTATTGTAGACTTAATCAATGTCATATGCTCTCTTTCAGCTGCATCACTAAGTTCTACATATAGTTTTTCATCCTCTTTCTTTGTATGAGCTACAATGTCCCTCTTAAGCAAAGCGAGACGAGATGCTATTCCGTTAAAATCTTTTGTGCCGGTAAGCCCTTTAATCTCTTCCAAAAGCTGCCTAACTACTTTATGATCGTCTTTCAGCTTACTTAAATAGCCGTGATTTACACTATTCATGGTCGTATCCTCCTTTTTTGGTTTTGTATACAACTACGATACTCAATTTTTATGGCCTTGGCGCAATAGCAGCTAAAAATACCAACCTTGTCTTTGCAATATAGCCATGCGCCTCACCAGGCTCCCATATTATGACAGAACCAGGTCCGCCCTCAACCTCTTCACCCTCAGTTAAAAAGATACCCTCCCCTTCTAAGACCGTCATCATAACCCTTGAGTTGCTGCGGCATTTCTTGACACCCTGGCCAGGCTCTGAACAAAACATCGCCAACCGTGTCTGGTCAGAATCAAATACAATGAAAGAATTTTTTGCATCCGGATTGAAACTTACAAGTTTTTTTGTCTCTATTTTTTTCATAGTTTGCGGCTCCTTTAAGTATGCAAATTTTATCCTACTTATGAACTTTTTAACTATAAATTATCATACATATACTACCGTCTTGTATGATTTTAATCATATTTGCAATAAGTTTTGAATATCGCACATTTCACCTGCTCAAGGCAAGATTTACTCTTAAAACCTATTTAAGAAAAATTCGTCTCTCTGCCATATTATTGACACTATATAATTGTCTGCTATACTTCTTCCCACTTACATAATTAACATAACCTTTTTAAAAGGTTGCAATATATAAAATAACTGTTTTTCTATGGTTACTTTATATGACCTGTACTTTTGGACAGTTATATAAGACGTCCCTTATATAGTATAAATAATAAAATCCGTTATAAAACACATCAAAGATAATTGAAGGAACTAAATAGATATTTATGGCATAAATGTTGCTGCATTATATAAGCGTATAAGCGGGGGTCTTTACGTGTGGAGTCTTTCTTATGGCCTATTTTATAAATAACATAACCCTCTTGATATTCTAAGTAAATGTATCGCAGGAGCTATGTATGGCTGAAGAGCTTGTATGTCCAAAATGTAACAAGGAATCTTTTACAGCAGCCCCTTATACCTATTTACCCTGCCCCCACTGCGGCCAATCCTTCTCATTAACCGGCGTAGATAAGAGAATTTATCCAAGGGTGCATAGAGAAGTATCATTTCCTCTTAATCTCAACAGTGAGGTAGCGCCAGCTAAGACTATAGACATTTCAAGGGGCGGAATGGGTGTTGCGGTTGCTGGAGCATATGCCGTCCCGACAGGAAAGATATTAAATGTCTATGTGCCAGAGCTTGGTATTGACTCCAAGGCAGAGGTTGTCTGGCAGAAATTGCTTCAAAAAGACACCAGATCAGAAACCCGTATGGGATTAAAACTCCTTTAACTGCCCATCCGTCTTCATCCCCACCCTCTGGGTGTGGTTATCAACTATTCTCGCCAACACTTACTATAAAACCTCTCTCTACACTCACAAAATGAGGCACTGCCCATTATCAACCCGAAAATAGGTTTTGTATTTTTGTTGATCAAGCTTTTTTCCCTTGACTTACCCTATACCCCGTTACACCTTTAACATTATAACTGAGCTGTCTGACATTAACCCCCATCCATTTATTGATTGACAGCACGGTGTGGCGGGGTTTACTATCTTTCCGCTATGGAAGGCATTCCATTACTAAGAGATATTATTGTATTAATGGGCATATCGGTCCCCATCATTATCATCTTCCACAGACTCGGTATGCCAACCGTAGTTGGTTTTCTTGCAACAGGCGTCATTATAGGCCCTCATGGTTTTAAATTAATTACTGAGATTGGCACCGTAGAGCTTCTGGCCCAGATTGGAGTAGTTCTGCTCCTCTTCACTATCGGCCTTGAGCTCTCTTTTGCAAAGCTTAAAAATGTCGGCAGAGAGGCTATCGTCGGCGGCGGGCTCCAGATTATATTTACAACTGCTATTGTAATTGTTATCGCCAGGATATTTGACCAGCCTTTTCCCCATGCCATACTTTTTGGTTTTATCATAGCCCAGAGTTCTACTGCCATTATCCTCAAGATTTTAAGCGACAGAGGCGAGATAGACTCTTCTTATGGGCGACTTTCCATGGGTATTGTCATTGTTCAGGATATTGCTGTTGTTCCTATGGTCATCCTGCTCCAGCATATGGGAAAGGTTGAAGGCATAACAAGCCTTGCCATTATCAAAACTCTATTCACCGCCGGCCTTGCCGTATCAATAATACTTGTGGCTGCATATTTTCTCGTGCCGCGCATCCTTTATCAGGTTGTAAGACTGCGAAACAGAGAGGTGTTTATTATTACAGCGCTGTTCTTATGTCTTGGCATTGCGTGGCTTACCTCAAAGGCCGGGCTGTCTCTGGCTATCGGCGCATTCATTGCCGGGCTTGTAATTTCAGAATCTGAATACAGCCATCAGATTGTGGCAGAGGTTCTGCCTTTCCGGGATGTGTTTTCCAGCCTCTTCTTTATATCTATCGGCATGTTGCTTGAATTTAATTATTTTCTTACTCATCTGTCGTATATCTTCCCTATGGCCTGCGCAATTATCATATTAAAGGCATTTATTGTAATAGGCATCGGCCAGATGTTAAGATACCCTTTCCGCCTGGCCATAATCGTTGCCATTGGCCTTTCCAACATAGGAGAATTCTCTTTCGTCCTTATGAAGACAGGGGAAGAATATGGCCTCTTGAACAAAGAGATGTATCAGACATTTATCGCCGCATCCATACTCACCATGATTGCCATACCAATACTGTTTGAGCGGAGTCAAAGGATCGCCTTAAAACTTGCCCATGTATTCAAAACAAAAGAATTGCCTTCTGCTGAATCAGGCCCCAAAGGCCTTTCCAATCATGTGATTATCGCCGGTTATGGCCTGAATGGCCGAAATACCGCAACTGTGCTGAAGGCAACAGGGATAGAATACATTATTCTGGATATGCATGCAGATAGGATCAGCAAGGCTAAAAAGGAGAAACACAAGGCGTTATTTGGAGATATAAGCCATCCTGAAATCTTAAAAAGGGCTGGCATTAAAAAAGCACGGATTGTTGTATTCGCTATTTCAGACCCTGTTGCAACACGGATGGCGCTCAAGGCAGCAAGAGACATAAACCCAACCATATATACAATTGTCCGAACCCGCTATATAGGTGAGGTTGAGGCATTATATAAGCTCGGCGCAAATCAGGTAATATCAGAGGAGTTTGAGACATCGGTTGAGATATTCGCCAGGGTTTTGGGAGAATACCACATTCCTACAAATATCATACAGAACCAGATAGATATAATAAGGCATGAAGGATATGCAATGCTAAGAGGCTTGTCATTGCCAAAGGAAAGGTTGATGGAGCTATCCACCCTTTTTGCAGCCAGTATAACATCCACATTTCTTGTAACCGAAGATTCTCCGGCAGTAAACAAGACCTTGGCTGAACTGGACTTGAGAAAGAAGACAGGGACTACCATCATTGTTATTGTCAGAGGAAATAAGGCAACTACAAGTCTATCAGCAGATTTCAGAATAAATGCAGGAGATGTATTGGTTTTGCTCGGCGGTCATGCAGAGTTGGACAAGGCGATGGGGATGTTAAAAAAGTAACGTTGCCATTTATGGGCAACGTTTTTCGTTGGGGGATAAACCCCAACACTACAACTATGAAAGCATTTATAATTGCAGGCACACACAGCGGAGTCGGCAAAACTACCATTTCAATCGGCATTATGGCGGCGCTCAGAAAGAGGGGTCATATTGTCCAGCCCTTCAAGGTCGGGCCTGACTATATTGACCCAAGCTATCATAAGACGGTATGTGGAAGGCCGTCATATAACCTTGATACATGGATGATGGGAGTTGAAGGGGTTAAAAGGATATTTCGTAAAGTGATGGCAAATGCAGAAGTTGAGAAGATGAAAAGTTTAGAAGATGAGAAAAAAATCTTAACCTCTCAACCTCTTAACCTCTCAACTTCTGCATCCACAGTCGGCATCATTGAAGGCGTTATGGGGCTTTTTGACGGTAAGGATGGCAAGGATGAAAAAGGAAGCACAGCCCATGTCGCAAAGGTTTTAGGCATTCCTGTCATATTGGTTGTTGACGCCAGAAGCATGGCAAGGAGCGCCGGCGCATTGGTTTACGGCTATGAAAGGTTTGACCCAAAGGTAAAGATTGCAGGCGTCATATTCAACCGTGTCGGAAGCGAGAGGCATTTTCGGATGCTCAAAGAAGCAATAGAAGATAAGTGCGAGGCAACGGTGTTGGGCTATATACCGAGAGATGAAGAAATCAGCCTGCCCGAGAGACATCTGGGTTTGGTGATGCCAGAAGAACCGGGGGCAAGGGGCAAGGGGCAAGGGGTAAGATTAAAAAAACTTGGAGAACTAATAGAAAGGTTTGTGGATGTTGAAGGAATATTGAAAATAGATTCAAGATTCAAGGTTCAAGGTTCAAGATTTAAAATCGGAAATCGGAAATCGCAAATCGCAAATGTAAAAATCGCCGTTGCCCTCGACAATGCCTTCTGTTTCTACTATCAGGAAAACCTTGACATGCTGAAACAACTTGGCGCTAAACTTGTATTTTTTAGCCCTTTGAAGGATAAAAGACTGCCTGCTGACATAAATGGTATATATCTCGGCGGAGGATATCCTGAGCTTTTTGCAAAAAAACTTGAAGCCAACAAAGCGCTCAGGCAACATATAAAAAACCTTGCAGAGAAAGGGCTTCCAATCTACGCCGAATGTGGCGGTCTTATGTATCTTGGTAAAGGTTTGAAGGATTTAAAAGGCAAAAAATATGAAATGGTTGGGGTCTTTCCTTGGGTTTCGCGGATGCTTGAAAAAAGAAAATCCCTTGGCTATAGAGAAGTGAAGGTTGTTGATTGCCAGTTCTTGAAAAAAGGTCACAAAATTCGCGGCCACGAATATCATTATTCTGAGATAGACGAACCGCCTCAGAAAATAAAAAGATGTTATCAGCTCACACCTCACACCTCGCGCCTCACGGCATCTGAAGGCTATCTCTGCAAAAACACCCTCGCCAGCTATATTCATCTTCACTTTGCAAGCAATCCCAAATTTGCAGAGGGGTTTGTAAGAGCGTGTTCCCTATGCCATCCTTATTAAGAGCTTGTTGAAAAACTCAACAATCTCTGATTACACAGATAAAAAATATAGATTACACAGATTTAAACTATTGAATTATCTGTGTAATCGTTTTTATAAATCTGTGTAATCAGGGCTGTTGGGATCTTTTTCAACAGCCTGTTAACTTCAAATCTACAAAAAAACAAGTATGCTCTCCCAGCCCGGCCTTTTAAAATATGGAAGCGTAGCTCATTGCACCCCTCTTAAGAAGGGAAAAGGCAATAAATGGGATGTATCCCATTTGCCCCCCCATTATAAGTTCTTAAAGACATAAAAGAGATTGCCTTAGTCGAGCCATAGGAGTGATTCTCTATTCTTTGCGAGAATAGGCGCGAAGGGTTATGCCTTGTCACCTATATTATCATATGCACTCTTGAAGTAATCCTCGAGAGTCTCTCCCTTTTCATTCTGGACAACAAAAGGTACTCCCTCTAACTCCTGCAAACAAAAGGCTCCTGCTAAAAGATCCTTCATATTGTCTTTATTCTCTTCCCTCTGCTCTTTAGTTAAAACCAATTTTTCAGGGAAGGGAAACTTACTTCCAATCGCCCTTTTTAATTCATCCCTACCCTGCCTTAAAGTTAACTCAATTTTACCGCCGGGCAACTCTCTTTCCAGAAATACTAAGATCATATTATCCCCCATATATTAAAAAAAGATTCTTTATTTTAACCTGTGTAATCAAGGCTGTTGATGACTTTTTCAACAGCCTGTTAATGCTCAAGCTACTTACCTTTAAAAACCGCCCTTCTCTTTTCCAGAAAGGCCTTGATGCCTTCTATTTTATCCTCCGTTTCACAAACCCTGCCGAAAAGTTTATTTTCTTCCTCGATATTATGTATGGCTTTTAGGCACGCAGTTGCAGCCATTCTCCCCTTACTCGCAATTATATTAGCAAACGTCTTTACCTCTTCCATCAACTTTTCTGAATTGACTATTTTATTTACAAGTCCAAGGGCAAGTGCATCTTTGGCTGAAATCTTATCCCCGGTAAGTATAAGCTCTACAGCCTTTGCTCTTCCTATAAGTTTGGGAAGCCTCTGCGTTCCGCCAAAACCGGGTATAATACCAAGGTTTATCTCGGGTTGTGAAAACCATGCATTTTCAGAGGCAATTCTTATATGGCAGGCCATGGCAAGTTCATTGCCGCCGCCGACACAAGCGCCATTGATAGCAGCAATTACAGGGCTGGCTGAGCCTTCAATTATATCCATTAACCCCTGCCCGTTTTTTGCAAATGCCTCCCCTTCCCCGCTTATTTTAATTGCGGCCAATTCTTTTACATCAGCGCCTGCGCAAAAGGTCCTGTCGGCGCCGGTTATAATCACAGCTTTTATATTTTCTTTTTTACTTAAATCCATGAAGGCTGCCTTGAGTTTTGCGATAAGCCCTTTAGACAATGCATTGACCGGTGGATTATCAAGGGTAAGTATAGCGAGGTTATTCTCTATCTGCATACCCAACAGCTTATTATCTTTCATGCAGGTAAGTATAGCAAACTCAACATGGCTTGACAATCATTACTCAAGTATGTAATCATTTTACAAGGCTGTAAAATATTTACAGCCTTTAATTCTTTAAAGATAAATGAAAGGGGTTTTATAAAATGATTGCAGCAACACAACTAAGGGTAGGTATGACTATCTTGTATAACGGAGAACCATATAGGATTGTAAGCGTTCAGCACATAACCCCAGGCAACTGGCGCGGAATGGTTCAGACAAAACTAAAACACCTTAAAACAGGCTCAAGTGTCGAAAACCGTTTCCGTTCTGAAGACAAACTGGAAAAGGCGCACCTTGAACAGCATGAGATGGAATACCTTTACAGCGGCGGCACAGACTATTATTTTATGAATACGGAAAATTATGAGCAGGTGTCGCTCTCTTCTGAAGAACTTGGCGATAACGTTTATTATCTAATCGCAAATGTAAAATTCATGGTTGATTTTTATGAAGGCAAGCCGGTCGGCATCGAACCACCTCAAGTCGTTGAACTTAAGGTTGTAGATACTGCGCCAAATCTCAAAGGCGCAACGGTTACAAACACATTGAAACCGGCTACCATGGAAACAGGGCTTGTCGTGAATGTGCCGGCATTTATTAATGTCGGTGAAAAGTTACGGATAGATACAACAGAGGGTAAATATATAGAAAGGGCAAAGTAAAGGGTAATTATCGCTTTCAGCGGTGCAGAGTTATTGCATCCACTGAAAGATATTGTTATGTATGCCTCAATTGTTTTAATAGGTTGTTATATTCCGAATGTGAGCCAACCCAGAACCAAATAATATCTTCTCCTTGAAGAATACCAACCACTCTATAGTCTTTTGTAATTCTAACTTAAAATATATGCTTTTATTGTGAAGCATCCCTCTTTTCCAATTTATGCCATGAATTCAGGCAGATAATTCTTAATCCCTTCTTTTATTGCCCTTTGCCATCGCGAGGGGAGTGAATTCAGATACTCACGGCTCTTCTGGAATTCCTGGGGGCATGACTTAATTTCCCGCAGTATTGCTGTAACCTGCAATACATCCTTCTCTTTTTTGGAGGAATCTCTTCTTGACTTCATTATCAGTATCTTGTGAAACGCAAATACCCATGGGTTTGGGACAGAATATACCAATCCCTGCCTCTTTATATTAAGCGGCTCATCAAAAAGCATCTGAAGATATCGCAATGGTTCGGCGTTTATTCCAAGCTCTTTAATGGGAATTGCCCTATCAGTTCCTTTGTCTTTTTCAGGCGTCAGAAATTCTACTTTAAAAGCGCCGTTGGTAAAATATGTTGAGCCGTCCGGATTAAAGCCAAGAGAGAAGCCCAAATCTGAAAAAATTGATTCCATATCTACCTTCTTTCCTTTATATGGATATGGAATGAGAAAATCCACAGCCTGCGTTTTGATTGTCGGCAATTTCAGGCTCAGTGCCTCTCTGTATGCTGAAAGACAGTATGAACCTATGAGCAGCGCATTGATTTTGTGCTGCGAAAAAAGGCGCAGAATCTCCTTCACTGTCACAGCTTGCGTATCAATGGCTCTGACTATAATATTTATGTTGCCAAAGACTTCCTTTTTCTGGGTCTCAAGGGTCTTTCGTCTCTTTATTTTACTAATTAAATCTACCGGTGCCTTTCCGCCGAGCGAAACTGTATTTACCTTTTTACCCTCTCTCCACTGGTGATAATAGTAGGAAATTCCGCCTATCTTCTTGACAGATATGCTTCCCTTCGGCAGATTAGCAAGTTCATGTTCTATTCTGGAAAGTTCACGAAGAAAAAAGATATAGTTTTCCTGGAGGGTATTTTTGACAACAGACATAGTTAACTACATATTAACTACACTTTTAAAGAATGTCAATAATGTAGTTAATCCGTAAAATAGCGATTAAAGACCTCGCTATTTTACAAACCTGCGATTTGCCTGCCATACTTCGTTATCGGACAATTTTTACTCCTCACCGTATCGGTGAACATATGGCTCGTCGTAAAAATTGTCCGCTGCCTCGTCTGGCAGGCAACTTGCAGGTTTCCCCAAAAATCAATGTCTATTTTTGGGAATATAAAGCCTCTAAATCCAGCTATGTTTGCAACTCAGAAAAGAAAGTGCTAAATTTAAAATATGATTACGCGAGAAAGATTAAAGGATATGCCCCAATCCCCCGGCGTATATTTAATGAAGGGGAATAAAGGCGAGGTATTATATATAGGCAAGGCAAAAAATATCAGAAACAGGGTCCGCTCTTATTTTCAGGAAACTTCGGATACAAGACACACCATCAAATTTCTTGCCTCAAAAATCCATGATATAGAATACCTTGTAACCACAAATGAGAAAGAGGCAATCATACTTGAAGATACCCTTCTGAAAAAATACAAGCCTCGCTATAACATACGGCTCAAAGACGATAAAACATATGTGAGCATTAAACTCACCCTGCAGGAAAAGTTTCCCCGGATTCTTATAATCAGACAAATAAAAAAGGACGGCAGCCGTTATTTCGGCCCTTATCCATCTGCGCAAAAGGCAAGGGAAACAGTGCGATTTGTCCGCCATATTTTTCCTCTCTGCACATGCAGTCCATCGGAATTTAAGAACAGGGTGAGGCCGTGTCTGGATTACCAGCTCGGAATATGCTCTGCGCCATGCGTTAATTTTATTTCAGAAACAGCGTATAAAGAACTGGTGGATAAAACCACTCTGTTTTTGGAAGGCAGGAATAAAGAACTTCTTTCCGAGCTTAAGGCCAATATGAGTGAGGCATCTCATGCCATGTCATTTGAAAAGGCTGCAAAGATAAGGGACCAGATTAAGGCAATAGAGGCAACTTTAGAGGAGCAAAAGGTTGTATCTCAAAAAAAGATTGACCAGGATATATTTGCGCATATCATAGATGAAGAAACCTTATTGATACAAGCCCTATTTGTGAGAGACGGCAGGCTGAGCGGGGCAAGGGATTTCTTTTTCAGCGGTCAAAAACTTCCGGCAGATGAGGCGCTATCTTCATTCATCTCCCAATACTATAGCGGCGATAGATTTATTCCGGACGAGATAATCCTATCTCTTAACATAGAAGATAAAGACGTCATTGAAGACTGGCTTACTGAAAAAAAGGGTAAGCCTGTCCCGGCAGGCAGTAAGCAGGGAAAGGTGCGATTCTTTTTCCCAACAAAAGGCGAAAGATTTAAGCTCTTTAAAATGGCTGAGGCAAATGCAAAGGAGGCCATCAAAAGAAAACAAGAAACCCTTGAAAGTAAGCAGGCGCTGTTAGAAGAGCTGAAAAGAAGGCTCCACTTAAGAAAAACCCCAAAAACTATTGAGGCCTTTGATATATCCAATGTAAGCGGCAAAATGGCTGTTGGCGCTATGGTGACTTTTGAGGATGTAAAGCCAAATAAAGATAGATACAGACTGTATAAAATAAAGACACTTGAGGAGCCAGATGATTATGGAATGATGAGCGAGGTTTTATCAAGACGTTACAAAGAAGGCAGCCGGGAAAGAAACCTCCCTGACCTTATCCTCATAGATGGCGGAAAAGGCCAATTGAATATTGCGGTTAAAGTGATGGATGAGTTAGAGATAAATGATATTGATATCGCTGCTATCGCAAAAGAACACCCCCCTCTGTCCCCCCTTGATAAGGGGGGAATTAAAGGGGGGATTCCGGGTGAAAAGATTTATCTCCCAAATATTAAAGACCCAATAATATTAAAAGAAGGCTCCTCTCCTGATCTGCTTATAAGAAAGATAAGAGATGAGGCGCACAGATTTGCCATCAGCTATCATATAAAACTCAGAGGAAAAATAAAGTCCGCATTAGATGAAATCCCAGGCATTGGCAAGGCAAAGAGGAATACCCTTCTCAAACACTTTGGCAGTGTTGAAAAGATAAGAGAGGCCTCTATGGAAGAGATTGCTAAACTTTCAGGTATTACCGCCATGTTAGCAGAAGCAATAAAAAAGGCATTAAGCGCTCATGGATAAAATATCTCAACCCTTTCAGACCTTCCGCAGCAGCCAACCGCTTGTCCCTGTTACTATATTCTTTATCTTCGGTATTATTGCTGACTCCTGCCAGTGGTTCACAGATAAAGTATCCCTCCTGCTTTTTATAGTTTTAGCTCTAACCATAATATTTGGAGTAATAAGAAAGTGGAGATATACTTTTACCCTCATATACTCCATCTTTTTTCTGCTCGGCATTATACTTTCCAATCAAGCAACAACCCCTCCCCTTCCCCATAACCACATAAAAAAGATTGTAGAAGAGATAAATAGTTCAAACTCTACAGAAGATAATCATATAGGCATAAGGATTGAAGGGGTTTTATATAATGCCCCAGAGAGATTCCAGGATAAGACAAGGCTTTATATAGATGCGGAAAAGGTTTTCATGACCCCCTCTTTTCCCCCTTTGAAAAAGGGGGATGAAGGGGGATTTATCCCTTCCCCGATTAAAGATTTCGGGGACAAGGTTATAGGAAAGATTCTTATTACCGTAGGAAGCCCGGGTATAAAGATTAATTATAAAGATAGAGTCAGGTTTATTGCCAAACTCCGTATTCCAAGAAACTTCGGCAATCCAGGAGAATTTGACTATGTTGGCAATCTTGCAAGGGAAGGCATATATATCACAGGTTATATTGAAAATGAAAGATGGATTGCTGTGCTTGGCGGTGAGCAAAAATGGGATATCGGAACAGCGCTTGAGCAAGTGAGGGCTAGTATGAGAAATTTCATTGACAATTCAGGCGCAGCAAACACCCCAATCATCAAGGCGCTCATCCTCGGTGAAAAAGGAGAAATCTCCAAGAACATTAGAGATAGTTTCAGCTCTACCGGCACTGCCCACATCCTCGCCATATCCGGCCTGCATATAGGCATTATTGCATTTGTTGCATATTGGATAGCCTTGCGGGCATTAAAATTGTCGGAAAGGCTTATGTTAGCCACTGATATAAAGAAGCTTGCCGCTGTTTCAAGCATAATCCCTGTACTTTTGTACGGCGCTATTGCCGGTTTTTCCGTATCCACTCAGCGGGCTGTAATCATGGTGCTTATCTTCATACTCGCAGTTATTGTTAACAAAGAAAAGGGATTTTATAATACGCTTGCTGTTGCTGCATTTATTATACTCATTCTATCGCCGCTTGCCATTTACGATATCTCATTCCAATTATCGTTTATGTCTGTTCTTGCCATTATATACCTTGTGCCAAGACTTCAATTGCTATGGGAAGATAAGCAGAAGACAGACCTTGCCAAACTTTTACCGCCCCATCCTGTATGGAATCCACTTAAGAATTATCTCCTTAACCCGCTTGCCGTATCCATCGCTGCATCTATTGGCACAACATCTTTTGTTGCCTATCACTTCCACAGGGTTTCTATAATCGGGGTTATGGCAAATCTGATTGCAGTTCCGCTTATGGGGTTTATAGCAGTCCCCCTTGGCCTCATCTCCGGCTTTATATCATTTTTCAGCCGGCCTTTTGCCCATATAATCCTCAAACTTACCGATATTGTTCTGACTATCTCTATATGGATAGTAAACCTCTTCGCGCAACTCCCCTATTCATCTGTTTTTACAACAACACCGACCATCTTAGAGACTGTCTCATTTTATCTACTGATAATCTGTATTGCAGAATATAAGAGGGCAAAGATTTTTAAATACAGCCTTCCCATTGCAGCATTTATTCTAATCGCTGATTATTCATTCTGGTATTATTGTTTAAACTATAACCCAAATCTCAAAGTCACATTTATAAGCGTTGGACAAGGTGATTCTGCGTTGATAGAGTTTCCGTATGGCAAACGGATGTTGGTAGACGGCGGCGGCTTCTATGATGACGATTTTGATGTGGGTGAAAGGATTATTGCGCCGTTTCTCTGGAAAAGTAAGATAGACAGGATTGATTATATTATTTTGAGCCACCCTCAGGCAGACCATATGAAAGGCCTCAAATTTATAGCAGAGAGGTTTCATACAAAAGAATTCATATGGAATGGCGAAACAAGCAGCGATAAGGCATACAGAGAGTTAATGGGAGTAATGGATAGAAATGGTATAAAACAGTCTATTGCAAATGCAGCTACTCCGGCATTAGATATAAATGACGTAGACATTCAGTTTTTAAACCCTCCCCCGGACAGTCATCTTGATACAAATAATAACTCATTGATAGCAAGGCTTGCGTATAAAGATGTCAATTTTCTCTTTACAGGCGATATTGGAGATGTTGGCGAAACCGCTATGCTTAAACGAGGCGAAAAGATTGAAGCTGCCGTGTTAAAAGTTCCCCATCACGGAAGCCGAACATCATCCAGTGCAGGCTTTTTAAACGGTGTTCGCCCAAAACTCGCAGTCGCATCTGTCGGCTATCTGAATCCCTTTGGCTTTCCACATCCGGAAATAGTAAAAAGATATGGTAATCTCAAGATACAGTTTTTAAGGACGGATAGAGAGGGTGCAATAACCGTAGAAACAGACGGCAGAGAATTAACGGTGACGTCTTATAATAAAAGATAAACGTTGCTGCATGATAGTTCTTGTTAGCGCTTTCTAAAAAGTGGTATATAATTACAGCTATGAAGAAAGAATGCAGAAGAGAAAAAGATCCGCTTGGTGAAAAAGACGTGCCGATAAACGCCTATTACGGCATTCAGACCCTTAGGGCCATTGAAAACTTTCCTATAAGCGGAACACCTCCCCAAAAAAAATTTATCATAGCCTTTGCAATGGTGAAAAAGGCTGCTGCTATTGCCAATATGGCAACCGGCAGCCTTAATAAAAAGATTGGCAAGGCAATTGTCAAAGCAACAGATGAGATTATAACAGGAAGATTGCATAAAGAATTTGTTGTGGATGTGTATCAGGCAGGCGCAGGCACATCTCACAACATGAATGCAAATGAGGTAATTGCAAATCGGGCAATAGAGATATTAAGGGGTAAAAAAGGCAATTATAATATTATCCATCCCAATGACCATGTAAATATGTCCCAGTCAACAAATGACACTGTTCCAACCGGCATGAGAATCGCCGGTCTGTTTTTAACATCTGAATTAATATCTGATTTGAAGGCTATGGAAAAGGCGCTTGCTGGTAAATCAAAGGAATTTGACAGTATCATCAAATCAGCAAGGACACATCTTCAGGATGCTGTGCCGATACGGCTTGGCCAGGAATTCAAGGCTTACAGCCGAGCAATCTCAAAGGCAATCAGAAGAATTAAAATCGCATCAGAAGGCTTAAAAGAACTCGGCATCGGCGCAACAGCAGCAGGCACAGGCATAAATACCCATCCGGCTTACCGGAAGCATATTATAAAAGCGCTTAAAAATATCACAGGGGTGAAAGATTTAAGACCTGCTGACGATATGCTTGAGGCAATAAGCAGCATGTCTGATTTTGTGAATCTATCTTCTGCATTAAAAGGGCTTGCCATAGAACTTATAAAGATTGCCAATGACTTAAGGCTTTTAAGTTCAGGGCCGAGGACAGGCATTGCAGAGATTATCTTGCCTGCTGCCCAGCCAGGCTCATCCATCATGCCCGGCAAGGTAAACCCAGTCATGGCAGAGATGTTGAATATGGTCTCATTTCAGGTAATTGGCAATGATATCACAATCGCAATGGCAGCCCAGGCAGGCCAATTGGAGCTTAATGTAATGACGCCAGTAATAAATTATAATCTTCTTCAGTCCCTTGAGATTCTCAAAAATGGGGCGAAGGTTTTTACTGAAAGATGTGTCAATGGAATTAAAGCAAACAAAGAAAAATGCAAAGAAATGGCAGAAAAGAGTATTGGTCTCGCTACAGTCTTAAATCCATTCATTGGCTATGAGAAGGCAACCGCTGTGGCAAAAGAGGCAGTTGCAAGAGAAAAAACTATTAGAGAAATAGTTATTGAAAAGAGAATCTTATCTAAAAAAGAGATTGACAAGATTCTTAATCCAATGGCCATGACAAGGCAGAGGGTTGTAAAAAAGTAACAAGGTGTCGTAGAGTCAAAGTGTCAGAGCATCAAAAACCGTTCCAGTGGCGGCAGGAATTTTCTCCTGCTGCCTGAACTTCTGGTGAGACTACGATGCTGAGTTCAGGTGTAGGGTGGGCTGTGCCCACCAAAAACAAAATCGGCGGGTAAAGCCCGCCCCACTATAATGACCAAACGTTATAATTCCATTTCCGATTTTTTAAAGAATAAATTCAGCTGCAAGGTCTTCAAGGTCTCTTTGAATGCCGCTCTTACCTGTCCCAACAGAGATGGAACAAAGGGCGCTGGAGGGTGTATCTACTGCAAACCTGAAACCATGATGCCATTAAATTATCATGACAACATGGGCATTAAAGAACAGCTTTATCAGGGTATTGAATATATGCAAAAGAGACACAAGGCAGATAAATTTATTTCCTATTTTCAGATAAACACAAATACTTATGCGCCTGTTCATGCATTAGAAAAGATTTATAGACAGGGCCTTGACCATCATGGTGTTGTTGGTATGGTAGTTTCAACAAGGCCGGATTGTGTGGATGATAATATGTTAGACCTTCTTCAAAATCTATCAAAGGAAAAATTTCTCTGGCTTGAACTTGGGCTTCAGTCCTCTCACAATAAAACGCTTAAGCTTATAAACAGGTGTCACACTGTTGAGGATTTTACCGATGCTGTAAAAAGGGCTAACAATAGAAATATTCCTGTCTGCGCCCATGTAATCCTTGGCCTTCCCGGAGAAACCAAAGAAGCTATGATTGATACGGCAAGGTTTTTATCTGGCCTTGGAATATGGGGCATAAAACTGCATCACACCCATATACACAAAGACACAAAACTTGAGGAGATGTATAAAAAGAGGGGTTTCAGAGTTCTTGGGCTTGATGAATATGCCGATTTAGTGGTAAAATTTTTACAAGAGATTCCGGAAGACATCATCATACACAGGCTCTGCGGCGACACATCGAGAAGATTTCTGGTCGCCCCTGATTGGAGCGTAAATAAATTTGTAATATTAGATAAGATTCATAGGCTGATGGAGGAAATGGATACTTATCAAGGGAACCAGAGAATAAAAGAAGGAACAACCTATGCCGACACAAGAAGATATAAAACAGGAAGATAAAAATCTGAGATACCTAAAGCATATGGTTAATTTTAATATGGCCCTGATAGCGCAGACAGATATGTCAATTGAAGATGCGCTGCAAATAGTAACATCTGTGAAGGAATTTGCTGTAAGGCTCTTTCCTGAAAAGGGCCATGTGTTTGATATGATATACGGCCCAAGATTCAGGCGGCTAATAAATGAAAAGTATGGGTTGCATTAGCAGGATATTGGAAAAAGCCAAATGTTGCCACCCTGAACTTGTTTCAGGGCCTCGTAACGCTTTGACTTTATATGAGATGCTGAACCAAGCCTGCCCTAAAAAGATGCCGAAACAAGTTCGGCATGACACTTTCAGGGTTCAATATGCCCAAAAACAGACATTGATTTTTGAGGAACATGGCAAACCATATCATTTTACTGCTTTTTTTACTAACTTATTGGGAATAACTTCACCCGCCAGACAGTCCCTTTAGGTGTATCTTCCAGCAGAATACCTTTTTTATCAAGCTCAAGTCGTATATCATCAGCTGCCTTAAAATCTTTTTTGTTTCTCGCATCTACCCTTTTTGCAATCAAATCTCCTATATCATGCTGGCTCAATCCGATTACTTTAAGAAATTTTTGTTTCCCATCTTCTAAATATATCTTAGCATAACTTGTAAACACACCAAGGACATGGCCTATCTTTTTGAGATTTTCTTTAGCAAGGGTAATGATTGACAAGGCATTTGGCGACTTCATACAAGTTTTATCATCCATAAATTTATTCAACATTCGCACAGTCTCAAATATATTGCCAATGACCTGCGCTGTATTAAAATCATCATCCAAAGCATCTTCAAAGTTTTTAAGAAGCCCTGATATCTTTTTATAGGTCTCTTTTTCTATCTCTGTTTTTAAAATTTTCACCCGGCCATTGCCCTCCCTGCTTACTGCTTGCAGGGACAGGCTTGACCCTTGCCCCTTGATCTCCTCAACCCTCTCAACAGTTGAATAAAATCTGTCTAACCCAGCCTCGCAGTCTTTGAGCGCCTGCTCCGAATAGTCAATCGGATTTCTGTAATGGCTTGAAAGGAAGAATAATCTCAACACCTCCGGGTGATATTTTGAAAGCATATCCTTTATGGTAAGGATATTGCCCAGAGACTTGCTCATCTTTTCTTTCTCAATATTCACAAAGCCATTATGAAGCCAACAATTCACAAATGGCTTACCTGTGGCAGCCTCAGATTGGGCAATCTCATTTTCATGGTGCGGAAATATTAAATCCTTTCCCCCACCGTGGATGTCAATGGTCTCGCCGAGGAACTTCTGGCTCATGGCAGAACATTCTATGTGCCAGCCAGGGCGGCCTTTTCCCCAAGGGCTATCCCACCACGGCTCGCCTGGCTTGCTTGCCTTCCACAAAGCAAAGTCCAATGGGTCTTGTTTTCTCTCATCCACCTCAACCCTTGCGCCCGATTCAAGCTCTTCTATATTCTTTCCGGATAACTTGCCATACTCTTTAAACTTACGAACAGAATAGTAAACATCGCCGTCAAGCACATATGCAAAACCCTTATCAATCAATGCCTGTATTACATTTAGCATCTCGTTTATTGTCTCTGTTGCCTTTGGCCTGAAATTAGGAAGCTCCACGCCAAGCGCAGCCATATCCTCATCAAAGGCTTTTATATATCTCTCGGATATTTCATTCCAGGCAACACCATCCTTATTTGCCCTGTTTATTATCTTGTCATCAATATCTGTATAGTTTCGTGCATATTTGACATTAAAGCCTTTGTATTTCAAATACCGATAGATTACATCAAAGCTAACTGCGCTCCTCGCATGACCGATATGGCTTAGGTCATAAACCGTGGGGCCGCATACATACATGGTAACCTCATTGCTCTTGAGAGGCTTAAATTCTTCTTTTTGTCGTGTGAGGGAATTGTAGATTCGTAACGGCAAGATATATCTCCTCTTAGTCTGAAAAATTAAATTCACTTATTAGTAACGCCGGCACAATGCTCGCCCCCACATCACTCCACGGTATAGGAAATGCCTGCCTCACGCTGGATATTGCCTCTACCCTTGAAAACGCCTCAAGCATTGACTCTGTAAACCTCATATCCTTCACAGGATATTTTATCTTCCCATCTTCAATATAGAATGTTCCATCCCTTGTCATGCCAGTCATTGAAGCAGTCTTTGTATCCAAAAGACCATTTACATAATGTAACCTTGTAACAAGGATGCCTCTTTCAACTCTTGCAACCATTTCTTCGATAGTAACATCCCCTTCTTTTATAAAAACATTTGTTGGGAACGGCCCTTCTATATCCCCTGATATGAGCGCATGGCCGGTTGTCTTTTTTCCGCACTTTTTTGCAAGCAGTGTATCATAGGCAACATTTTTTGCCACACCATTTTTTATAATATCCATTCTTTTTTTCAGCATGCCTTCAAAATCAAACGGCACAGGAAAACCAGATAAATCAGCGCCATCATCATATATCGTCAATTTCTTATCCATAACTTTCCTGCCAATATTTCCTGACATAAAACTTGTGCCGTCAGTAAATACCTCAGCGCCAAAGCCTATATAAACAAGCCATTCAAGTATTTCATTTACTGCAGGAGGCTCAAGGAGAACCGTATACTTGCCATGCTTTAGTTTCCTTTTCTTTTTAAAACCAACCTTTTCACTTGCTGTTGAAATAAGTTTATCTGTATCTATGTTTTTTATATTTCTATCAAATTGGCTTGCAAAACCGGATGCAGAAGCAGACGATATTATGAGGTTTATATTTGCAGATGTGAATGGTTGATATGCCTTTATGCCGTTTGAATTTACAATACCTATCTCTGTTTCCAAAGTTGAAAATGCACCGCCTGCTGTAGTTGCCGATTTATCGGCGCATTTGTTTGCCTTTTCAAAAATATACTCAAGCATTTTTATCTTGTCACCTGCTGTGGGGTTTGCAGTTTCCGGAAAATGTGTTTTAACTTTTGGATATTCAGAAGACCCAGGGAGACTATCAAAGAATTTTAATGGTTTTGATTGCTTTGCCATATCAATCGCCTTTTTCAGGCATCTCCGCAAATCCTCTAAGTGCAAAGAATTTGTAGATGCAATGCCAAGTCTTTTATCCAATAAAACCCTGAAATAGACTGTCCTGTTGGATTCTTTTACATTTTGAATTATTGCCGAGTTCGCAAATCGTGCAGTAGCCCCATGGCTGCCAACATAAAGCGCCTCAGCCTGTCCAGCGCCATTTTTCCTTGCCTCTCGCGTCAGACTCTTGAGTAATTCTATTATTTTGTCTCTACCTAGCATGTTCTGCTATCTGTTAAAAAGGTATAAAATCCCGCTGAACAGCAAAACCAGCATCCCAAATCCAAAATTCACTTTAACCAGATTCAGAGATAATTTTTGCAAACTCACCTTTTCTGAAGCAGATTCGGTCTTTCCAATCCTGGGTGTGAGTATTAACCCTCTATAAAAATGGATAATAACCATTCCAAAAACCAAAATACACTTTAAGAATAGAGTTGCTGTCCAATTGTTCTCAAACAATCCGATTCCCGAAAACTGCTTATTGAATCCTGCTAATGCAACCCCTGTTATAACCAGAAGAAATATACTACAGTTTGCCAACGGAGTAAATCTTTTAGAAATCTCTCCCATAAGTTTGCCTGCCTCTGCTCCCAAAACTTGCCTGGATGATGGTATTGCTATAAAAAGGATAAAGATAATTCCTCCAATCCATACAACAGTTGCAAGGAGATGCAGCCAATAAGATGTTATCAATATCAAGTCGTTCATTTTGACCTCCATACAGTTTTAGATTGGGAGGGAGGATCGGCTTTGTCAATCCACCCTCCCTCAAATCTTTATCTGCTATTTTGTCTTTACAGGCGGAATGCAGCCACAGCCACAGGAACTTTTTGTTTCGCTTTTGATTTGCGGTTTTTTTTTCAGGCTTTTCTTTGGTTTCTTTGTTGTCCTTTGTCATTGCTATCACCTCCTCGCTTATATAAGTTTATGTATATCTACTTATATGGATGACAAAAAAATTTATCTCAATTTCACCTGGCCCGCCTAAACATCCGCAGGTACAGATACGATTAAGCCTCTGTCTGCATTTTTCCAATACATCTTTATTTAAAGAATAATATATCCAATATCCTTGCCGTTTGTCTTTTACAAGACCGGCCGCTTTAAGCACCCTCAGATGCTGAGAAACCGCTGACTGTGTTATTCCTAAAGCCTCAGCCATGGCATTAACGCTCCTGGCCTCTTTTTTAAGAAGTTCAACAATCTCTATTCTCTTATCTACCGAGAGTATTTTAAATAATTCTGCCGCTTCCTTCATGGTTCACCTTTTTAAGTATATGCACATCCACTAATATATCATTTTAAACAGGCTGTCAAGTATTTTATGTTGCGCTAACATTTCACTGCCCCAATTTTTACTTTGCTAAACCTTGACGGCGCTGCCCCATGCCCAACTGATATGCTCTGAACAGGGTCGCCCTTTCCACAGCTATTCAATCCATACATCTGCCATTCTTCTTTGCCGCATATTGCATTGCATGTTTTCCAGAAATCAGGGGTTATGCCTGAATATACAGGATTCTTGAGAGGTCTTGTTATTTTACCTTTTTTAATTTCCCATCCTATCTCCATTCCGAATTGAAAATTTAATCTCAGTGTATCAATGCTCCAACTCTTATTTGTCTGAAGGAGAATACCGTCTTTTGTGTCTGCTATCAGGTCATTTAAACTGCCTTCCTGCGGTTCAATATTTATGTTGCTCATCCGTATGATTGGGATGTTGCTCCAGCCATTTGCCCTGACGCTTCCATTGGACCCCCGCTTTAAGCCTGCGAGGGCAGGCCTTTTGCCCAAAGCCTTTCCTGTCCCAGCAGGCTTTAAGCAGGGAGCTGTCTCCCTTGATGTGAGAAAATCTACAAACCTGCCATTTTTTATAATATCAATCCTTCTTGCCTTTATCCCTTCATCATCATACATATAACTTCCTGCGCCTCCTTCAATTGTCGGGTCTGCATAAATATTGACGATTTTAGAACATATCTGTTTGCCAAGTTTATCGGGCGTTAGAAATGTTCCTCCTGCAAGGCTTATCTCCATGCCAAAGGCCCTGTCAAGCTCAACTGCATGGCCTATGGATTCGTGTATCTGCAAGGCAACCTGAGAGCCGCCGAGAATAACGATCTTTTCACCTGAGAAACACTCATCTGCCTTTAAAAGCATGAGCGCCTCTTCAATGATGCGGGGCGTATTCTGTGGTATGTCCATTTCAATAATCCGCTCATATCCACCCTGCCTGAAAATACCATTGTGCGAATCAGGAAATGACCTTACCTGGACATCATCTCCGTTAATTGCTATTACCTTTATACCTGCGCCGCTTAAGAATATCTCCTGTTCAATAAAACTCCCTTCTGTATTTAAAAAGGTCTTATGCGTTTTCTGAAAATCAAGGAAGCCTTCTAGGGTGTGTACCTTTTTATATTGTTTGGAATTCTTATGCAGTGATGTTGCTTTGAGGATAGGGGAAAGTCTTTCTTCAAGAGGTATGTTGAATGGGTCAATCTGACAGGGCGCTTTATACTTAACCTTAATAGGAGGGTTTTTAGCTACTGACCCCTGACCCCTAACCCCTAACCCCTGTATTTTAGCTATTGCCTTTGCCTGAGAAAGTGCGTCATCTGCCACTTTCCTTGCCTCTGTCTCTGTTAAAAGAGAGCTTGCAGCAAAACCCCATGCGCCTTTGTATAAAACCCGTATGCCAAAACCAGTATCCAGATTATCCCAGAGCCTATCTGTCTCTCCATTTCTTAGCATTACACCCTCTGACACACACTCCTCGAGGCGGATGTCCGCATATTCAACACCGCATCTTTTTAGATAAGAGATAGAATGTTCAAGGCAATTGATAAAATTATACTTTGTTAATGAAATGTTTGTCATAGCTGCATATATACAGATCGGCAAACTTATTTTTTTATTATGTTGCATATTATAAACTACCAGCATCATACAAACAAGTTTTTCAATTGACACTGCTTAATAAAAAAAATATCTTATTGTCATGGTTAAGAGGGTTATTGTAATAGGAGGCGGCGCTGCTGGCATGATGGCAGCGGGAAGGGCTGCTGAGCTTGGGGCAGATGTTGTATTGCTTGAGAAGATGCCACACCTTGGTATAAAACTTTCTCTAACAGGAAAAGGGAGATGCAATTTAACGAGCAGCGAGGATATGGATAAGTTTATAGAGGCATTCGGCCCAAATGGAAGGTTTCTGAGAAATGCCTTTTCAAAATTTTTTAGCGGCGACCTTATTGATTTCTTTGAATCCATTGGAATAAGAACAGCGCTTGAAAGGGGTAAACGGATATTTCCATTGTCAGGGAGCGCAAAGGATGTTGTGAAGGCATTTATAGGCTATCTTACAAAACATGGGGTAAGGATAATTACCGACACAACCGTAAAAGAGATACTCATACAGGATAAAAAAGTCATAGGTGTTAATACAAATAAAGGCACATTTTATGGAGATGCTGTAATCCTTTCAACAGGCGGCGCTTCCTACCCTCAGACCGGCTCGGCAGGCGATGGATACATTATGGCGGAGAGATTAGGACACACTATCATACCGATACGACCTGCGCTTGTGCCGCTTGAGGTCAAAGAGGCATATGTTCAAGACCTTCAGGGTTTAAGCCTCAAGAATATAAATGCGTCTGTATATCTTAATAATAAAAAGATTGCTGAAGAATTTGGGGAAATGCTCTTTACACATTTTGGCCTTTCAGGCCCAATAATCCTTACCCTTAGCAAGACTGTTGTGGATAATCTTGAGAAGGGGAATGTTCTTGTTTCAATTGACCATAAACCAGCTCTCTCAAAAGAGCAATTGGATTTGAGGCTTTTGCGGGAAATAAAAGAGCACCGCAAAAAAAATATAGATAATTTATTAAAAAACCTGTTACCTCAGAGCATGATACCTGTTGTCCTGAAATTTACTAGTATCCCTTACGATAAAAAGGCGCATCAAATTACCCAGGAAGAGCGGGCAGCATTGGTTGCCATGTTAAAAGATATGAGGTTTACTGTTGCAAGGGCAAGATCATGGGATGAAGCCATTGTCACAGCAGGCGGCATATCAACAACGGAGATATATCCAAAGACAATGGAGTCAAAGATTGTAAAAGACCTCTATCTCTGCGGAGAAGTCATTGACGTGGATGCAAAGACAGGCGGTTACAATCTTCAGGCTGCATTTTCAACTGGGTGGATTGCTGGAGCAATGGCTGCCTCCTGAACCACAGAAAACTATTTCAATACTTTCATCCCTCATTCACCCCGCTAAGCGGGGTCACCAAAGATTTTTGGTATGAGGATGTAAGGTATTACTTTTTATGCTTTCCCGCTACAATCTCCACCTGGAGGCTCGTCACCTCATTATTCTTCTGCTCTTCAATGATGACATTATAACTTTTGCGAGGAAGTCCATATGCCTCAAATTGCGCATAATCATTAATAATGCGGAAACCTTCCACCCCCTTTGGGTATACGCACTCTTTTTCAAGGCAAATATGCCATTTGACATTCTTGGCAAGTTTATATTTTACATACTGCTTCTCATCTCCTTTTTTAGCTTTCGTTTCAACAATGATAGTACTGCCGCTCGAATCCATGTCTATCAATCGCCCTTTTGTCACCATTTCTTGTGCTGTAGCTGAAATAGCAAACATTGTTAATACTGCAATAATTGCAAGACATAATTTTAATTTCATAATTAATTGCCTCCCTTCTCAATTTATGATGTTATAATTATAGCTTACTTTTGCTGACTGTCAAATCATACAATTCTCTTTGAGATATGTTTACCCAGTTAGAGAATATAATCCTCTAACTGGGTTTACTAACTAAATTGACAAAAAAAACATAATAAGTTGACAAAATTCTCTATCCCCAGTTCAACAAGGAAGTGCAACACTTAGGAAAGGAAGGTATCCTAAGTGAATGCACAAACAAACATATAAACATCTCTCCAGCGAAGAGAGAGACCATATAGCCGTTCTTCGCGCTCAAGGCTT
>Ga0209343_10001116_pt1 | contig 37003 bp, 27 predicted proteins | sample RifCSPlowO2_02_FD_184026 | JGI IMG/M metagenome (GOLD analysis project Ga0209343, IMG submission 184026) | Groundwater microbial communities from Rifle, Colorado - Rifle CSP2_plank lowO2_0.2 (SPAdes) (version 2) | ecosystem: Environmental > Aquatic > Deep subsurface > Groundwater | place...
GTCCCTCAGCGGCTGAAGCCGTAAGGAAGAGGAGTTGATTGGACACGCCCTCCGGCACGACTGAAGTCGTGCCCTGACGTTTCTCCCCCAATAGGCATTTTTGAAACCACTTCTATTCACTTACCACTGTCTTGATGTCCGCTCCCTTACGGCCTGCCCCCCCGGCGGGCCGGGGTCGGTCGCGGCTCGGATCCGACGCAGATCGGTCGCTACTTTGGCCGCGGTGATAGCCCGTGTGATAGCCCGCTGTGATACGATGATAGATAGGGAGCGGGGATGATGAAGTTACCGATCTACATGGACAACCACGCTACGACGCCCGTGGATGCGCGGGTGCTGGAGGCGATGGCTCCCTATTTCACGGAAAAGTTCGGCAATGCCGCCAGCCGCAACCATTCGTTCGGGTGGGAAGCCGCCGAGGCCGTGAAGAAGGCTCGCAGGGAAGTAGCCAGCCTGATGGGGGCCGCGCCGGACGAGATCATCTTCACCTCCGGCGCTACCGAATCCGACAACCTGGCGATCAAGGGCGTGGCCGAAGCCTGCCGGGAACAAACAAAATCTTCGGAGGCTGTTCCCTGTTCCCTGTTCCCTGTTCCCTATCTCGATCGGGGTAATCACATCATCACCGCTGCGGCGGAACACCGGGCCGTGCTCGATAGCTGTAAGAGAATGGAACAGCAGGGCCATGAGGTAACCTACCTGCCCGTGGACCGTTACGGCCTCGTGGACCCGGAGGACGTGCGGAGAGCGATCACTTCCCGCACGATCCTGATCAGCATCATGGCTGCGAACAATGAGGTGGGCACCCTTCAACCCATTGCGGAGATCGGACGCGTGGCCCGGGAGCATGGCGTGTTTTTTCACACCGACGCGGTCCAGGCAGCCGGCAAGGTCCCGATTTACGTCGAGCAGATGAATATAGACTTGCTGTCGCTTTCGGCGCACAAAATGTACGGCCCGAAAGGGGTGGGGGCACTCTACGTCCGCCGGAAGAATCCCGAGGTGCGACTTGCGCCGCTGCTCGATGGCGGGGGGCACGAGCGCGGGCTGCGCTCCGGCACTCTGAACGTTCCCGGAATCGTCGGCTTCGGCGTGGCCTGCCGCATCGCGGCGGATGAGATGCAGGCTGAGAGCGAGCGGCTGCGCCGCCTGCGCGACCGGCTCCAGGACGGCCTCTTTGCCGAACTTGATGAGATTCGTCTCAACGGACACCCGACCGAACGCCTGCCCAACAACTTGAATGTGAGTTTTGGCTACGTGGACGGAGAAGCGCTGCTGGTGGGCTTAAGTGACATCGCCGTCTCGACCGGCGCCGCCTGCACTTCGGCCAAGCTCGAACCGAGCCACGTGCTCCAGGCGATGGGCGTGAGCGAGGAGTTGGCGCAGAGTTCGTTGCGGTTCGGTCTGGGCCGCTTCAACACGGAAGAAGAGGTGGACTACGTGAAGGCTCGCGTCGTCGAGACCGTCCGGCGCTTGCGGGAACTCTCCCCGATCTATGAGACGGCCCGAGCGGGCGCGCGAAGCGCCCCGGTTTAGCAAGGAGCAAAGCAGTATGATTCAGTTGACGGAAAGCGCGATCCAGCGAATCCAAGAAGTCGTGAAGCAGCAAGAGCAGGTGGGCGGCTTGCGCCTCGCGGTGCAGGGCGGCGGCTGCGCCGGCTTCAACTACGTCATCAAGTTCGACAGCGGACCGCGCCCGAAGGACCAAGTCTTTGAGGTTTCCGGAGCCAGAGTGTTCGTGGACCCGAAGAGCTTCCAATACCTCGACGGCCTGACGCTCGATTACAAATCCGACCTCATCCAGCAGGCGTTCGTCTTTCACAATCCCAACGCCAAACACTCCTGTAGTTGCGGGACGTCGTTTACGGTCTGACGGCTTATCGATCCGCTGGCTCCCCTCCGATGCCCCAAGTCACTTTTTTGCCCGCCAACCAGACCATCGAATACGAACCGGGGAGCCTGCCCTATCAAGGCGAGGGCTCGCGCGAGTCGCTGCTCGACGCGGCGTTGAATTGCGGAGTGGATTTGCGGCACCTCTGCGGCGGCATCTGCGCCTGCATCACCTGCCACGTCATCGTCGAAGAAGGTGACGACAATCTAAGCCCGATGGAAAAGGACGAGGAAGACCGCCTCTACCGCCTTCCCAACCTGAGTGTTCACTCCCGTCTGGCCTGCCGGGCCGTGGTTCGCGGCGATGTCGTAACGCGCGTGCCGAGTGCTGGCAACGAAGGCGAGCAATGGTGATCCAAAGATTTCGCAGAACTCACGGTTCTTCTTCCCCTGCGCAATCTGCACTTCAAGATCGTAAATTCTTGTTTTCTTGAACAAGAATTTCTCTGTGTCTCTGTGCCTCTGTGGCTGATTTTGGTTGCGGCTCTGCCGCGCTGCGCAATCTGCGGATCAGAGGACGGGCTGATCCTCCAGCCGGAAGCCAATCTTGACCGTCACCTGAAATTCCTTCACGTGTCCTTTCTGGATCAGGCCGCGCATCTCCACGACTTCAAACCAATCCAAGTTGCGCAGCGTCTTGTTGGCTTTCGCCACCGCGTTCTTGACGGCCTCGGCAAAGCTCTTTTCCGAGACCCCGACAACCTCGATCTTCTTGTACGTGCGTTCCACGAAATTCCTCCTGTACGGTCTCTACTGCTGAACAGCAATCCTGACCTCCGGCCCTGGAATCCAGACCATTTTCACAATGCCTGTATTCCGTACCGGCCGAGGTAGCCACGGCACGTTTTGTGTGCCGTGGGTTTTTAGCTCGCGGAACAAAACCGGAACGAGCCCACGGCATAAAAAGCATGCCGTGGCTACCCCTGAAAATGCCCTATACCTACGGCTGAACCGGGATTCTCACCTCCGACCCTGCAATCCACGCTGCGCTGATCTGAAGAGTTGCCAGACCCGATGCAATCCCGGAAGGAACTCGAAAGTTCAGTTGATACGTATCCGTGGTCCCCGGATATCCCCCCGCATACTGGACCTCCGCCGGTTGGCCGTTCACGGTTACCTCTACTGGCGAGTTGACAAGACTCGGCGGGCTGGCGGGGAAGGGCTTGCCGGGGTCTACTCCGGGCTGCGTCGGGCCAAGGCCAGTGGCAATCAGTGAGAGGATTTCTCCCGGCCGGGCCGGTTTTGACGCGGTGACCAGCGTGAAATCGTTGGCGTGGACCACCACGGGACCCGTGGGAGTCGTCACCACTTCCGGCCGTGACATCGGGATCACAGTCAGAAGGAAGTGTCGCCGCCCGCCTCCATGCACCCGCCGGTTGGCAGGGTCTTCGGTCATCGAGGCATTCCGAGGTCCAGGAAGACCGGCATTGTCGGGGCTACTCTCTTGCCCCCGTGCCCCCAGAAACGCTCCGGTTCCGCCAACGATCACAAAGTTGGCGTCCGTTGTCACCAAGGGCGCTCCCGGCGGAGGAGCACCACCGCCATTTCCGACCGCCATGAGGCTGCCGATCTGTGTGCCGTCCGGCTTTAAGATCTCATAAAACCGCTCCAATCTATTGTTCCGCTCCGCATCGGCAATGGCCTGCCCTGGGGTGGGGTTGACCCGGAGATTGAACTGGGTCCGCTGTTCCGTCATCATGCCCTTAGCGGGCTTGCCATTCACCGACACAATGTCGGCGATACCGATTGACCGCGAGAAGTTTCGGGGCTGCGTGACAGTAGTTCTGTTCGCGTCAGTTGCCAGCCTCGGGTAGTCGTTGACGTCGTTGAAGTAAACTACAAAGTTGGCGAGTTCGACATCCAGGATCGTGGCCGGCGCTGCTTGCCCGAAGGCCGATTGGCAATAAACAACGGCGAATAAGGCGGTGAGGGCGAGGGTGCGCAACGTTCCAAGCATGGGGTTATCTCCTCTTTTCATTGACCCGCACACCGGACGGCCCCCGCTCCGCGCATTATACGCTTGTCAAAGAGGATTGCAATGGATAATTGAGTTGCGACGTTTTTGGTAGTGTCTCAGTTTGCTCTGACGCATGGTCACCGATCTTTTCTCTAGCCCAGGCGTTTACGCCTGGGTTCGTGTGCCACCAAAACACGCAGCCCCCTTTAGGGGGCTTTGACTGGCAGCGGGCAGCGCAACCATAGGACGGAAGCCCCGTGAACGGGGCTAAAAGAGAATCGGTTGTTGATCGCCAACCCAGGCCTGAAGGCCTGGGCTAGAGAAAATTAGCCCCTTGCTCAAATTGAGACACTTCCCGGTTGTTCCCTTCCTTCCGATTGGCTGGCCGATGTGGCAGTTCGCGCCGTTTCGGCTGTATGCTAGTGCGATTACAATAACGGTTCTTTCGAGGCGCCTGCTATGGAGATTACCGACCCGGCGATAAACGATTACCTGGATTCCTTGTTGCCCGCGCGGGACCCGGTGCTGCAAGAGATGGAAGCCCTGGCGCGTGAGCGGAGCATTCCCATCATCGGGCCGGTCGTGGCTCGCATCGTCAATCAATTGGTCCGGCTCGTCAAAGCGAAGACGATCTTTGAGATGGGTTCGGCGATCGGCTATTCGACCATCTGGATCGCCCGCGCCGCCGGAGAGGGTTCGACCGTTTATTACACCGATGGCAACCCGGACAACGGACGCCTGGCCGCGGGATTCGTCGAGCGGGCCGGCGTCCGCGACCGCATTCAGATTCTGACCGGCAACGCGCTCGATCTGCTCGACCAGACGCCGGGCACGTTCGACGTCATCTTCTGCGACGTGGACAAAGAGCAGTATCCGCAGGTTTTCCACCAAGCCCTCCCGCGCATCCGCAAAGGCGGGCTGTTTCTGGCGGACAACGTGCTTTGGCACGGGCGCGTGACCGAACCGCCGGCAGACGCGGCCACGCGCGGCATCCTCGAATTCAACCGCCTGATTTACTCTTCCCCGGAGCTGCTTCCCACCATTCTTCCGATCCGGGACGGCTTTGCCGTGTGCGAGAAGCTGTGACCGGCGGCCAGCCGATGGCCGGTTTGTTTCTTCCCGTTGATCATGCTTTGGAGTATGTAAAGGAAGGCGAAAGCAATGGTGGGTCTGTGCGGGCTCGAACCGCAGACCTCCTGCGTGTCAAGCAGGCGCTCTAACCAAACTGAGCTACAGACCCGAACAGATGGAATCAGCCGTCATGGAAACGCTTTTTCTCTCGTCCCCCCGATTCCATCGGCGGCGCGCCGGACGCATATGCATCTCACGTGATCAGGCGTATTTTAGCATGTCACCCCACGATTGTCATTCCGACCCCTGCGTGCCGGGGGAGGAACCTGCACGTGTTGTGTAACCGCTAGAGCGGTTTCACCGTTGATGTATAGTGTCGTTGCCGCCGATGACGTCATTCTGAGGGCCGACGCTTTTGGTCGGCCCGAAGAATCTGCTTTTCCCACAACGGATTGCTGACCGCAAAGACAAGCAGATCCTTCTCCCGCTTCGCGGGATCGGGATGACAGCCGGTGCGGGTTGGATCGCCACCACCGCATTTTGCGGACTACACCAATTGTGAAACCGCATAAATGAAAAAAGCCGGGGCCACGTCGAGCTATGGTCCCGGCTTTTCGCAATTGCGCTGCGCTTTCTCTCGCTCGCTCCGCGCTTGCCAGAGTGAGGTTTCCTGCCCGGTTGTTCGCGGGCGAGGTCCGGTCAATCGCTCGGAGCTTACCGGTTTGCCATCGTCATCTGTGATCCCGATCTCACAAACAAATACCCGGCCTTGCTGTTGGCAGGCGACGTATACCAGACGCGCCCCTGGGCGTCCGAGAAGTAGTCCCGGCTGGTATTCTCCGCGTAGGGGAACGGATACTCGATGACACTGCCGGTCTTGGGATCCAAGCGGCCCAAAACATCGGTATCCCGGGAGGAATACCAAATGTAGCCCTGTCCGTCCACTGCCAGTGCGTAGGGGGTTGGGCTAGGACCCGGGAGCGGATACTCCGTCATCTTCTCTGTCTTGGGATCGAATCGGCCGATCTTGCCTGCCTCGTACTCGCCGAACCACACAATCCCTTCCGCGTCCACTACAATCCGACGCGGACGAGCATTCGCGGTCAGCGGAGCCCACTTGATTACCTTCAGAGTCTTTGCATCCACGCGGCCGATCTTGCCGTCTTCCCGGAACTCGGCAAACCAGACATTATCGTCTTTGTCGAGGGTAATTCCATAAACGTTCGGAACATCCTGCCAAAACTCGTTATACGTTCCTGTCTTCGGATCGTAACGGGTGAGCGGGCTTCCGGTCGTCCAGACCATCCCTTTGGAATCTACGCGAACCGTGTGTCTGGATAGTCGCCGGGGCTGGCCGTCGGCGCCTCTGGTCTGCGGCTGGATGTGCTCGGTGACCTGTCCGGTGCGAGGATCGAACTTCCCCAGCTTCCCGGTCGCCTGTTGGGTGAACCAAACGGTTCCGTCCGAACCCGCCATGGCGGAGTGAATCCCCGCCGGGGAACGCTCCGGGGTGGAAAACTCCTCCACCTTTCCGGTCTCGACGTTTAACCTTCCGATCTTGTTGGTTTGCCCATAAAACGGCATCCAGGCGCTCCCGTTGTTGTCGGGAGCGGCATTCCAGGCAAACCGGTTGGGACCCAATTCGTAGTCCACGTATACAATGCTCAGCGCCTGGTCGCTGAAGGTCGTCTTGAGGCTCTCGTACTTCGGCGATTCCGCCGGGGACCGCGGCAGATCCGAATCCACGCCAAAAACAGTGGTCAGGTACGACACGACGTTCTTGGCATGCTCGTCCGTGAACGATCGGCCCAGGAAGTAGCCCATGGATTCCCGCATGAAAGCAACCGCTCGCTTCCAGTGCTCTTCATCGCGGCGGGTTGCCGCCATCCGGGATTGAATCCCGTGGCAGGCCGTGCACCGCCCCACCAGTTCCTCCTTGCCTTTTCCCTCCGGCAGAAGCTCTCGCATTTGATGGTCGGACAGGTCAGTCCACCTCACCATGCCCTTCGACAAGGCGAAGTCCAGCGAAACGGGGGTCTCGGAGGAAAGCTTCACTCCCGTCTTCGGCTCGCTGCGGTACCCGATCGCCCGGATGCTGACCTCATACTCACCGTAGGGCAAGCCCTCCATCCGATATTTCCCTTGCGGATCGCTCAGCACGTGCATCGTCAGGGTGGTTTGCGCGTTTCTGGCGTTGACAAAAGCTCCCTTAAACGGCGCGCCCGAGGGGTCTTTCACGTTCCCGGAAAGTGCCCCTCCGGCCGCGTACGCCAGGGAAGAAAACCCCAGCATGATCCCCAAGTAAACGATCCCTGCTCTCTTCATACCCACCTCCAAAAGCCTTTCTTGGAATGTTGGAATTATAGATTCATGCAGAACATAGAAATGGCTCTTGCCGTCAGGGCATCGCGGCTTGCCGGGATGCCGAGAAGATGCGTCCTTTCCCGTGGGCTTTAGCCCCTGAGGTACGTCCCTCAAAGGCTGCAGCCGCAAGGAATTCTGAGGGGCTTACCGGTTCGCCACAGTCATCGGTGTTCCCGATCTCACATACAAATAACCAGCCTTGCTGTTGGCGGGCGAAGTAAACCAGACGCGCCCCTGGGCGTCTGTAAAATAATCTCGACTGGTATTTTCCGCATAGGGGAAGGGGTACTCGATCACTTCACCCGTTTTCGGATCCAACCGGCCAAGTATATCGGTATCCCTGGAAGAATACCAAATGTACCCTTGACCGTCCAATGCCAGTGCGTAGGCCGTGGGGCTGGGACCCGGCAAGGGATATTCCTTGAAGGTTTCCGTCTTGGGGTCAAATCGGCCGATCGTTCCGTGATCGTATCCCCCGTACCACACCATTCCTTCCGCATCCACTTGAATCCGCCGCGGACGAGAGGGAGGGTTCCATTTGGTTACCTTCAGGGTCTTCCCATCTATCTTGGTGATATTCCCTTTACCCTGTCTTACCGCCAGCCAGACATTATCCTCCTTGTCAAGGGCGATTCCATAAGCGCCAGGCGCTTCTTCCCAAAACTCGGTGAACTTGTCCGTCTTGGGATCGTAGCGGGTTACGGGGCTGCCGGTGGTCCACACCATCCCTTTGGAATCTACGCGGACGGTGTGCCTGGATAACCTCCGGGGCTTACCATCCGGACCCATGGTCTGCGCTTGTCTGTGCTCGGTGACCTGTCCCGTCCGGGGATCGTATTTCCCCAGCTTCCCTGTAGCCTGCTGTGTGAACCAAACCGTTCCGTCCGGACCCGCCATCGCCGAATGAACGCCTGCCGAATTCGGTTCCGGCGTTCGGAATTCCTCCACTTTCCCAGTCTCCAGGTTCAACTTCCCAATTCGATTGCCGTTTCCATAATACGGCATCCAAGCGCTCCCCTTGTTGTCGGGAGCGGCATTCCAAGCAAACCGGCTGGGACCTAGCTCGTAGTCCACGTAAACAATATTCAGCGCCTGGTCGCTAAACGACTTCCTCAGTTTCTCGTACTGCGGCAACTCCGCCGGCGACCGCGGCAGCTCCGAATCCACCCCGAAAACGTTCGTCAGATAGGCCACCGTGTTGGCGGCTTGTTCGTCCGTGAAGTTTGTCAGAAAGTAGCCCACGCCCGTTTGGGGATTGCGCATGAAATCCACCGAGCGCTTCCAGCCCGCCTCATCCCGGCGGGTCGAGGCCATTCGGGATTGCAGTCCGTGGCAGGCCGTACAACGCCCCACCACTTCCTCTTTGCCTTTTCCCTCCGGCAGAAGCTCTCGCATTTGATAGTCCGACAGGTCGGTCCACCGCACGATGCTTTTCTGCAAGGCGAAGTCCAGCGAAACGGGGGTCTCGGAGGAAAGCTTCACGGCACTCTTCGGCTCGCTGCGGTACCCGACCGCCCGGATGCTGACCTCATAGTCGCCGAAGGGTAGGCCCTCCATCCGATATTTCCCCTGCGGGTCGCTCAGCACATGCATGGTCAGGGTGGTTTGCGCATTCCGGGCCCGCACAAACGCCCCCTTGAATGGCGCTCCCGAAGGGTCCTTCACGCTGCCCGCAATCGCTCCCCCCGCGGCGTGCGCCAGGGATGAAAAACACAGCACTAGCCCTACGTAAATGATCCCCCATCTCTTCATAACCACCTCCAAAAGTTTCCGCGAAATTGAGCCTAAAAGTTTATTTTCATCCCGAACTGAATCTGCCGCGAGTCGTTCCGCGTGTCCGTCAGCCTCCCCGCAGCCGTCTGTCGCGCTCCACTGGAGAGAAACACCCCGGTCCCCATACTGCCGAAATTCGGGTGATTCAGGATATTGAAGATCTCCGCGCGCAATTCCACGTTGAGTCTTTCCGTTATGGGAGTGTCTTTCCGGAGCGAAAAATCGAGATTGACGAAACCGGGACCGCTGATGGTACTCCGTCCGAGATTGCCGTAATATCCCGGGGGCTGGAGCTCAAAGGCAGTGGCATCATAATACCTGTCCGGCCCTCCCAGCACAGGATTGTTGCTTCGCCCGGAAGCCAGATTGGGCCGGTCCGTGCCGATGCTGCTGACCGGAGGGTTGCTCCGAGAGCGCCCGTTAAACCCCGTCGTGGGCGTATATGCCACGCCGGTGTTGCGAGAAAAAATGCCGCTAACCCGCCAGCCGTTCAGCAGTTTCCCGGCCGCTCCCGAAGGGGTCCCCAGAGGCAGGTCCCAGCTTATATTGCCCACCAAGGTATGGGCAATGTCAAAACTGGAACGTCCCTTGTCTACCCGCCGGTTTTCAGGATCTTGGAGGGTGCCGAAATTGATCACTTCCGCAGTCGAGAAAAGGACCGAGCCGTCGTCCAGGTTTCGGGACCACGTGTAAGCCATTTGTCCCTGTAACCCTCGGCTGAAGCGGCGCACTAAATTGGTCGAAAACGCGTGGTAATATCCATTGCCCCCGTATTCCCTAATCGTGATGCCGCCCCATGCCGGATTCCTGCGACTCAAACCGGCGGGAAAAAACTTCACCCCGTTGGCATCGGTCGTCGGAATCGCCCCGTTCCGACCCGCGCTGTAGATCAGGTGAGCTGCGCGGGAACCCGAATACACCACCCCCAGCACGGTATTGGTGGTCAGTCCCTGTTGCACCCCCAACGTCCAGAAATACCGCGTGGGCATGTGGGCTTGGGGGTTGAAATAGCCAATACCCGTGTCGGTCTGTATCCCGAGTCCTGTGAGGGGTTGGCTCAGCGGGTGCGGAAGAATAATCTTATCCGTCCCGGTGCGGGACAGCGTGATGCCCCGATAAAACGGCACCTGGCCCGTGGTACTGATTACCAGCTCCAGGTTGGTGGGCACCAGGATCTGATGAAAGATGCTGGCCCCGCCTCGCACCGAGGTCTTGCCATTGGAGAAGGGGTCCCAGGCGAATCCAAACCGCGGAGCAAGATTCTTCTTCTTGGTTTCATACCACTTATCCAGGATGGTGTACGTTGTGTCCGTGAGCGGATTGAGCAGGCCCGCCATCTTTCCGTTGTTCTCCGCCGGGGAAGTTGAAAACTCGTAGCGCATTCCCAGATTGAGAGTTAAATTGGGCCGGAGCTGGATGTCATCCTGAAGAAATAGCCCGAACAGATGAACGCGAACGGATCGCTGGGCATCTCGCGCAGCGAGCGTACCCGAAAACGTGATCGGATCGCCCAAAAGAAATTCCCGCATATTGTCAAACGTGGGGCGGCCCACGTTGACGTTGCCCTTCCCAAAGAAGTCATACTGTTTGATGGTGGCGCCCACCTTCAGGGAGTGGGCTCCCTGCTGCCGGGAAATCTTGTCATTGAGCTCATAGATGTTCAAATACCAATAGCGGTTATCTTCATTTCGGCTGCCCGCCGGACCGGTCTCCGTGGCGGGAGACCGGATGGTCCACCCTCCAATTTTGGGAACGTCGGACTGCCATTTCAAACCGCGGAAGTCCGCTATATCTTCGCTGATTAAGGTCCCGTTCGTGCGGTTAAACCCCAACGCCAACACGTTCAACGTGGTGGCATTCAGAATCGCCGTTTCCGAGACCGTCAGGAACTGGTTGCGTCCCGCCTCCGTGCTGAAGAAAACGGGTGGCGTGTCCGGCCTTCCCATTTCCGAATCACTGACCGTGTAACGGGCAAACAACGAGTGCGAATCGGAAATCTGGAAGTCCGTGCGTATCACGCCATAGCGATCCTCAGCTTTGCGGAGAGGATTCGCGAGGTACTCTCCTGTGCCGTCTCCAAACAACCGGCCATTCGCCGCGGGCCAGGCATCCAGGACCGGCCGGATTACCGGGTTGATTTGCACCGGACCCGACGGCAGGATACCCAGCTTGGCGTTGGCATCCGGCGTCCTGGCGATTTGAGTCAGGCTCTTGCGCTCCACCAATTCCTCAAAGTTCGTGAAGAAGAAGGCCCGATCCCGGATAATCGGCCCTCCGAAGGTGGCCCCAAAATTGTTCCGCTTGAACGGGGGAATGGGGTTTTCCAATTTGTCAAAAAAGTTCTTGGCGTCCAGCGCGCTGTTGCGGTGGAAGTAGAACACGTTGCCGTGGAAGGCGTTGGTCCCACTGCGCGTCACAACGTTAATGACTCCCCCCATGTATTGGCCGTACTCCGCGCTGTAGTTGCCCGTCAGCAGGCTGAACTCCCGAATGGCGTCCACTCCCAGCGACGAGCCCGCCATCCCTCCCGGCGTCTTGCCCACATAGTCATTGCCGATGGTTCCATCCAGCAGGAAGAGGTTGGCCCCGGGCCGCTGCCCCTGCACGACCAGATTGAGGCCCGTCCCGGCGGACATATGATGGTTGTAATTCGCATTGGGGATGACGTTGGGTTGCAGGGTCGCCAACTGGGTGTAGCTGCGGCCATTGAGCGGCAGGTCGCGCACCGTGTTCTCATCCACCAGGTAAGAGATCGTAGAGTCTTTGGTCTGGATGAGCGGGGCCTCTCCGACCACCTCCACGCGCTCGGTCACGGCCCCCACGTTCAACCGCATATCCACCACGGCCTCGCGGCCCACCGTCAGGCGGATGCCGCTCCGCACTTCGGTCTGAAAACCAGGCGACTGCGCTTCCACGGAATACAGGCCCAGCGGTAACTCCGGCAGACGGTAACGCCCCGCCGCATCCGCGACGGTCGCACGGCTGATCCCGGTCTCCACGTTGGTCGCCCGAACGCTCGCTCCTGGAAGCACAGCGCCCGTGACGTCCGTTACGGTTCCGGAGATCGTTGCTGTTGTAGTTTGGGCTTGTGCCAGCAAGCAAGAGAAAATCCCGATACACGCACACCACACGACCCAACACCAACCTCTTTCAAACCTGGCGTCCTTCATAAAGCACCCCCCCTTAATCAGGAGACACACCTCTCCCGTGATACATTCTTGCACTCAAGAATGTGCTCATGTGCTCCAAAACAAGCCTCATCGACCCGTCCAAAACTTCTGCTGTGGTCCCGGCCCCCACTGGATCGGAGGCGAGAGAATTCCCTGACCCAATCTGCGCTTATTACCGCCCGGTTGTATTCTAGATGTGCCTCGGGATGCGGTCAAGCGATATTTTCCCTTATTTTCTTTCTGGGAGGTTGATGTCCGGCAAGGGGCGAATCCTTGCGGCGGATGCCTAATTCCGCTGAAACGCATCCGGAATCCTGTAGAGATAGACGAAGTGGGTGTTGTCTCCGATCCGCACGGCTTCCTCCCGGGCCGCCCGCCAACCGGGTACGCGAGCGTGATGCGCCACGACTCGCGCGCCGGGGCTGAGGTCTCTTTCCAGCAGCGGGCGCAATTTTTCCGTGGCCTCCGGCAGCAAGTAAATGGTCACGACGGTGGCCGGCTTCAGATTCGTTTGCAGAAGATCACCCTGCACAATCGTTACCAGGTCCTCCAGATTCAGTTCCCGGGCTTTCCGTCTCGATTCCTGCACAAGGTGCGCGTCCATCTCCACTCCCACTGCCTTAGCGCCGTATTTCTCGGCTGCCCGGAGGAGGATCCGCCCGTCGCCCGAACCCAAGTCATACACCGCATCGCGCGCGGTCACCTCCGCCATCTCCAACATTTTCTCGACCACCAGCATGGGGGTGGCGACAAAAGGCGCTAACTGTTCTCCGGACCGCACCGAGGCGGGAGGCGGTTTGCCTGTCTCGTTCTGTGCACGGACAACCCCGGGATTACCCGCCTCCCGAAGCGTACCTTCAGGCAACAACCCCCCAGGCAGCAATCCCCCCGGCAGGAAAAGGCTCAGCACGACCGCGCCAACTGTCCATCTCAACAGCGCCATAAACTTCTTTCCACCATGATTGTTTGGCAGAGATTATACAACGTCTCGGGACACAAGTCGGAAGGATTGCCCGCATCTCCCGCGGGGCGCTCAACACCAATTGGGGACCCCGCCTAGGAATCGCTGACTTAGGGAAGTAAGAACTGGCGTCGGCGAGGCCTGGCGGGGTTCTGCCGGCATCGTAACTCTTTTGGGACGCCGCACCGGACGACATCAAGTCCGGCAGCCGGATGCGTTAGGCTAGTGGGGAGAGGGGGTCCATGAACCCGAGCCTTCCTCGAGCCGTCGAACAATTTCTGGAGCACCTCCGCGTCGAGCGCAATTACTCCGGCCATACGCTGCGGAACTATCGCAGCGACCTGGCGGCGTTCTTCCAGTTCGCCGCATCCCGCAAGACCAAGGGCCCGCCTCCGTTGCCGCAAGACCTTCCGTTCGTGCTGGATCATTTCACCATCCGGGAGTATCTCGGGAAGCTCTACGCGGCGCGCGCCAAAGCGACGACGGTCGCGCGCAAGCTGGCGGCTCTGCGGTCCTTCTATCGCTATGCGTGCCGCGAGGGACTGGTGAAAGAAAACCCGGCCAAGCTGGTGTCCAGCCCCCGCCTGCCGCAAACACTCCCCGCAGTCCTGACGCCGGAAGAGACCAACCGGCTCGTAGATGGCGTGGGAGCAAGCGAAGGAGCGGGGAAGAGGCCCGACGTGCTGCTGCTGTCGCGGGACCGCCTGATTTTTGAACTGCTCTACGGGGCCGGTTTGCGCGTGAGCGAACTAGTGGGCCTGAATTTCGATCAGGTGGATCGCACCGGCGGCTGGTTGCTGGTGCGCGGCAAGGGAAAGAAGGAGCGAACCGTTCCGTACGGCTCCAAGGCCCTGGCGGCCCTGGAAGAATATTGCCGGCAGCGCGCCGCGCGGTTTCCGACCGGCACGCCCAACGCCGAGGCGGTTCTAGTCAATGCCCGAGGACGGCGTCTGACGACGCGCTCCGCGCACCGGATCGTCCAACAGTACGCCCGCCGGCTGCGCGGGGACACGACCTTGCATCCGCACTCGTTGCGCCATGCCTTCGCAACGCATCTTTTGAGCGAGGGAGCGGACCTGCGGGCCATCCAGGAACTGCTCGGCCACAGCAGCCTGTCGAGCACTCAAAAGTACACCCGCATTTCGATCCGCCACTTGATGGAAGTATACGACAAGACCCACCCGCGCGCGTAAGCTCGGATGGGCCGTGCGTCTTTCCGGATCGGTTAGGCGCGCGCCGCAGCCCGACGGGAGGCGGACTTTTTCGAAGAGGTCCGTTCCGCCGGGGCGGGATCGGCCGGTTTCGTCTCCACGGGGCTATCGGGAGTAACCGTCGGGGTGGTCGTGATGAACTCGTAGCGGTCAATGACGGCGGCGAATCCCGAGACTTGATTCCCGAGGTCCTCGCGCCGGATCAACCGTCCCTTCCCTCGCAGTAATGCGCCCGTTTCCGCAGTGGGCGAGGGCGGTAACTCCACCTCAAATTCGATCCGGGAGTTGGGCTTATGGTCATTTTGCAATTGGAGGTACAAACCGGATCGGCTGATATTCTTTGTTTTTGTCCGCACCGTGTGCATCAGGCGTCCTACGTGCCAGCGCAGGAGCGCCGGAAACTCCAACGGAAAGCGGGTCGAGCGGCGTCGGCATTCTGTCATCATGGGGGTCCTCTTCGCTGAATCAGCGGTTCCGGGGGAATGCTTCGTCCCACGGCGCCACCGGAATCTCCGATGGCAATTTCAGCGTAAGGCCGGACCCGGGCGGACTCAATAGGCCAAAAGTCATGAAATTGTGCTGGCTCTTTTGTACTGGGACTGGGAATGGGACAGGCAGTACTGTCCCTGCCCGATTCTTTCTCGCCAAACACCACTGACTTGACATGAGACACCAAAGCTTGACATTTTCTCTTTGGGCCTAAGCGATCCGCCGGTTGCCGGCCGAGAATCCATTACCACGGGCGAAGTGGCGCCCGCCGCCGGCGGGAGACTCGACGGTCCGGACCATGAACCTGAAATCTGCCGTTGAAAAATACCTGGAGGTGGTGGGCGAATTCGGCAAGCCCATGGCGTTGACCGAATTCGGGCTTTCTCGGGAAGCGACCGAAGCGATGCTGTCGGCCTGGGAAGAAGATTATCAGCTTCACCGCCACCTGGAATTGATCCCGGCAAGCGACGGCCCCCCCGGCCCGGTTACGGAGGGGACCTATCTGGTCGGCGGGCTGGCTTACACCGGCGTTGTGTTTCGCGCATCCATTCGGGATGTCGTTTGAGTGAGGAGGCAGTCTTCCACATCAGAGAATATCGTCCCCCAGATTTTCCCTCTCTCTGCGCTCTGGACCGGCTGTGTTTTCCGGAAGGCATTGCCTACACTCCGGAAGAGATTGCCCTGGGCTTGGCACAGCGCGGCGCGTTCGCCTGGGTGGCCGAGATCGAAGAGCGCGTAGTCGCCTTCGTGCTCGCGTATCAGAAGAAGCCTCTCATCGGGCACATCGTTACGCTGGACGTGCATCCGGATTTCCGGAGGCAGAGCATCGGCTGCCATCTCATGGATCGGGCCGAACAACGCCTGCGGGACCGCGGAGCCGAGCGCATTATCCTGGAGGCCGGCGTACAGAATGACACGGCCTTGCGGTTTTATGAAAAGCGAGGATACCTCCGCCAGCGCCTGCTGCCGCGCTACTACGCGGATCGGTCCGATGCGTACTTGATGGAAAAAACGGTAGTGTCCTAAATTTGTCTTGCGGCGATTCTTGGAGTGTGGCATCCTTAAATTGTGGAGCTTGGTTGCAACGTTTCCCTCCTTACGTGGTCACAATGGTCTTATGCCTTGCAATTTCCAATTCATGGGGCTACTGTTGTTCACTCTCGGCTTTGTCGGAGCTAGGGAGTGACAAAAAAGGCAACAGCCATAGCGGCTGGAACAACTGGATTAGCCGGTTATTAAATCGGGAGTCTTACCTCCGCAGATGCCAAAGAAATTTTTCTGAAGTTCCTGGACGGTCTTTTTCAATTCCTGGAGAGCCAAGGACAGTATGCCTCATTCGCCATCATAACGGGCGGCACTTTTCTTGGGATCACAGTTTGGGCTATTCGCAAGCTCATAAAAGGAAAGGACGAGGAAATAGAACGACTCGTGGAAGAGAGGGACAAGATTCAACAGTTGGTTTTATCGGACTGGAAGTCAAGTAAGGGAGGGGGTAAGAAAAAATGACAGCAGACCAAAAATTCCTCCTGGGGCTGCAGATCGCCATGTCAGGAATCGCAATTCTCGTATTGTGTGCGGAAAGTATAAAGGCAAGAGAAATGCGGCATAAATACCGTTTGTACGCTGTCCGAGACAAACTAATCTATCTTGTCGCAGGCGGGCAGTTGGACGAGACGCATTTCCTGTTTCGAGTGTTTTATGGCGCAACGAACCGGTGCATTCGGGAGGTTAAGGAACTGTCCTTAATATCCTTCGCCCGAGCTTCGATGACTGCTAGGACTGACCTTCAGAATCAAGTGACGGAAAAGGTGATTACCGAAATCGAAATGGCTCCTGAAGAAACAAGAGCCGTAATTAACGATTTTTTCGTTGCAATGATGGAAATTGCGATTGCTAACAATTGGCTGTTGGTTCTAATCATCAAGCTTGCCGAACATGGCGATAAGTGGATTCGGAATGTCGATCGCTGGCTTTGCATATCGCGCTTGTTCCCGCCATTGCGACAGCAATATGACACGTATCGGTATTTTGAGACGCTCCATTTCAGGATTGCTGGCTGATAAGCAGTGACCTGCTCCCGAAATACGCTCACCTCAAAAGTGCTGAAAGCCTAAGATCGGGAGAGGGATTTTGCTGCTGTCTCGAATCAGCCATAACTTCCGTTCCAAAGTGATCCGCCCGATGCGGGTGAACGGCACACCGCCGAGCCTTCGCGGGAGTTCGGGAGATCGCTCCGGGGGAACGGTGAAGAGCAGTTCCAGGTCTTCACCTCCGTGCAGCGCGTGGCGGAGGGGAGTTTGGGCAAGCCGGGGAAGGGACGCTTCCACAATGCGCGCCCCGACGCCGCTTGCTTCGCAGAGGCGCGCCAAGTCAATCGAGAGGCCGTCGCTCAGGTCTATCATCGCAGAAGCGAGCTTGCGCTGCCGGAGGTACCGGCCCATCCGCAGCCGCGGCTCGGGATAACAGAACGCTTGGAAGGCCGCATGGGACCGCCGCAGTTTTCCTCCCGTTTGCAGGACTGCCAGGCCGAGGGCAGCCGTCCCGAGGGTTCCGGTCACCCAAATCTCATCTCCGGGCCGAGCGCCGCTGCGAAGAATAGCTTGGTTGCGGGGCACATCCCCCAGGATCACGACATCGGCCAGGAATCCGCTCGCGGAAGAGCCGGTATCCCCTCCGGCCAAAACGACCTTCGACGCTGCGGCCAGGCGTAGAAAACCCGCCAAGAACTCGTTGATCCAACGCTGGCCGGTCCTGCGCGGCAGGCCGAGGGAGAGGAACGCATAGCGGGGAATCCCGCCCATGGCGGCGATGTCGCTCTGGCCGCGCGCCAGCGCTTTGTGGCCGAGCGAGGCTGGTTCTTGCCACTCCCGGCGGAAGTGAATCCCTTCCAGGAAGAGGTCCGTCGTGACGAGCAGGTCCCTCTGCCGGGTATGCGCGAGGACGGCACAGTCGTCGCCGATCCCTTGCCGCAACCCGTGCCGCAACCCCGCGACCGTGGCCCCGCCGCCGGCGCTGGGTGCCCGCTTTCGAATTAGCTCTACGAACTGTCGTTCGGTAATTCGCACGTCACTTCATGTTCCGCAAGGTTTCCGCGTCCCACTGCCAGTGCAACCGGACGGAATCTTCCACCTGGTCGACGGAAATGTCCTTGATCAAAGCAGGAAGCTTTGATTGCATCGGATTCGATTCATTCGGGGGAAGCGCACGGAGGAGCGCCAGCAGACTCTGCACGGTTCGGGCGATGCGCTCGGCCGCGGCTGCGTCCTGGCAGCGATCTTGCACCTCGAACTCCAGACGCGTCAGCCTGCTCTGGACAGAAACGGTAAGCGTCTTGCTTCCGCGGAGCAACTGGTTCCCGATGCTGAACGGCCCGACTTGCGGTTGCCATTCGTCCTGATTCAACAGCCGGTCCATTCGCCCCACCAGCCACAGCGCGCTGCCGAGCGGCAACCGTTTCCATTCCTGAGAGAGGTCGAGTTCCGTGGCGCCGGAATCCGAGGTTGCTCCCGAGTATTTCTGCAACGCTTGCTGGATCAAGGTAGCGTCTTCCCCGATGGTGAACACGGCCAAATCCCTCTCCAGCAGAACCAGGCGGAACGGACGGACCTGGCCGACGCTGAAAACGGTTTGGCCCTGCTCCTGCGATTTCGCCGCTTCCCGGGACTCCAGGTATCGAATGATGCGCGGCTGGTCCCAGCGAACTCTCGCGGCCCCGACCCAGTTCGATCCCAACTTGGCTAACGCCAGTTGCCGTAAGTCGTCCTGGTAGCGAAAGCCGGTGGCCTCGACAAACCGCTTGTAATCTTCCTCGACTGACAAGGCGGGAGGGTCCGACAGGAACTGGCGGACTCCGGGGTTCGTCTGCAACGCCGCAAAGTCGGCCATTCCGTAGAGGTCCGCCTGAGGAGGCAAAAGCCGCAGGAGAGCCAGACTCCGCTCGGACGAGCGAAACCACAAGAACAGCGCCAGGGCGGCGGCGCCGAACAGGAGCGCCACCATGCTGAGGACCAGGGCCTTGCGACGTTTCATGTTGCCCTTCCCGCTCCGCCGATTTTCGTTCCGACGAGGTAACCGCGGCAGCCCGGGATTCGTCTAAGGTTAATTAGGCGCAATTTATCCTAGCATTACTGATGACTCGGCGGCGACATTCGACAGGAGCCGGGTCCGAGGCTGCCGCCGGACGGTCCGCAGAGGAATCCGGCTGATTCGCGGCCCAATGGAGTCGCCGGAATGTGCGGCGCCCGCTGGACAAGGCAACCTCCGCACCGGGATTCTGCTGGGCCATATTCAGGGTTGCTGTATGACATGACGCGATGCTGTCATCCTGATCCCGCGAAGCGGGAGAAGGATCTGCTTGGCTTTGCGATCCGCAATCCGTTGCGGGTAAAGCAGATTCTTCGGGCCGACCAAAAGCGTCGGTCCTCAGGATGACGTCATCGGCGACAAGCGCGCTATACAGCAACCGTGAAACCGCAGTAGGATAGATTGAATCTGTTCGAAGTGAGGTCCGGTTATTTGTGCATGGGATAAAATCGCTTTCCTTATTACTCATCGCATGGATTTTTGCGGCAGCCCTGTTCGGGGAAATCAACTATGAGTCTGCGCGTCTGGAACGCCGCCTGAAACCGACGAAGACCAGCGAGAAGATCACGATTGACGGGCGGCTGGAAGAACCGGCGTGGGTGCAGACTCCGGTGGCCGCGAACTTCATCCAAAACGATCCGAAAGAGGACGAAGCGGCTTCGGAGAAGACCGAGGTGCGGGTCCTCTACGACCACGAGAGCCTCTACTTCGGCATTTACGCCTACGATTCCGAGCCCAAGCGCGTCATCATCAGCGACCTTCGGAAAGACTTTTCGCGCGATACCGGGGACACCGTGGAGGTCGTTCTCGATACCTTTCACGACCAACGCAACGGCTATATGTTTGCCGTCAACGCGGCGGGCGCCAAGTGGGACGCGCAGATGACCAACGAGGGCCGCGAAACCAACGCCAACTGGGACGCGGTCTGGACCGTCAAGACGCAGGCGGTGGAGAACGGATGGGTCGCCGAAATCGCCATCCCGTTTCGGACCTTGAAGTTCCGGGAGGCGGACGTGCAAACCTGGGGCGTCAATTTCAGACGCAACCTCCGGCGCAGAAACGAGGATAGCTATTGGTCTCCGCTGCCCCGCATTTACAACGTCGAGCGTGTCTCCCTGGCGGGGACCTTGGAAGACTTGGAGGAAATCAAGCCCGGCTCCAATATCCGGATCAAGCCCTACTTTGTGACCAGCCTGGCGCAGCCGTTGGGCGGCAAGGATATCCCTTCGGGGACCAAGAAGAACATCCCCTTTTGCCGTTGGCTCTCGGGAGCAAGCTGCCTGAACGGAGACTTTGGCATTGACGTCAAGTACGGTTTAACGTCCGGCCTCACCTGGGACTTCACCTACAACACCGACTTCTCGCAAGTGGAAGCCGATGAGCAGCAGATCAACCTGACTCGCTTCAGTCTTTTATTCCCGGAGAAGCGCGAGTTCTTCCTGGAAAATTCCGGAATCTTTCAGTTCGGATCGCCCACCGTCGGCGCGGCGGCGACCGGCGGCGGGGGAGCCCCGCAGTTTGCCGGTGGCGGAGGGGGGCGGCAGTCGGGCCGGGGCGAGGACATGATTTTCTTCTTTAGCCGGCGCGTCGGCCTCTCCGAGGAGGGCAACGCCATCCCCATCCTGGGCGGGACCCGCTTGACGGGGCGCATGGGGCGGTTCGAAATGGGATTCCTCAATATTCAACAGAAGGAGTTCGGTCTACCCGGGACCTCGAACTTCCTCCGCGGCACGAACTTCACGGTGGGCCGCCTGAAGCGCAACGTCCTGGGGAACTCCGATATCGGCGTCATGATGGTCAACAAGGAGATGCAGGACTCGGCCCATTTCAACCGGGTGGTGGGCGTGGACGCCAATTTCCGTTTTGGACAGAACCTCAGCGTCAACTCCTTTCTCGCAAAATCCTTCACTCCCTCGGGCGGCGGGCATGACTTGGCCGGCCGCTTCAATGTCGGGTATAAGGACAATAAGTGGGACGCGCGCGGCTCCTACACGCGGATCCAGGAGCAGTTCACCAACGAGATGGGCTTCGTGCCCCGGCTCGGGATCGGAAAGGTCGTCGGTTACGCCGGCCGGACGTTCCGCCCCAAGAGCATCGCGCGGACCATCCGGACCATCTCGCCCCACGTGCAAATTGATTACTACATGGATCGAAACGGAAACCTGGAAACGCGCTACATTGACTACCACCTCCCGATTAGCTTCCAGGACAGCGCGTTCATCGAGGTCGGCATCAATCCCACCTTGGAGCGGCTGACCGTCCCGTTCCTCATTAACCGGGCCAACAACATCCGCATTCCGCCCGGGACCTACTCGTTCAATGAGTATTTCATATTGGCGCGCACCGACACCAGTCGTCGGGTTTACCTGACCGGCCGCTGGGCCGCAGGGCCGTTCTATAGCGGCTATAAGCATACCTATGCCTTCGGCACCATCGTCCGCTTCAGCAACAAGTTCAATACCACCGTCAACTATACGCACAACAATATCAACCTCCCCGAAGGCCACTTCAAGACCAACTTGCTCTCGACGCGCGTGGACTACTCCTTCTCCACCAACATGTTCCTGAACGCCTTCATCCAGTACAACAATGACGCGCGGCAATGGAGCTCCAATGTCCGCTTCAACATCATCCATCGGCCGCTGAGTGATCTGTTTGTGGTCTACAACGAGCGCCGCAACTCGCTCTCGGGCGACCTGATTGACCGCGCTCTCATCGCGAAGTTTACCTACATGATCGCGCGGTAGCGGTGGTACAATCAGTCTGCTTTGTGGCGGCCGGAATTGGCGGAACACCCCACCTTCGACCGGCTTGCCATCCGCTGAGCCCCGGCGGGCCGGGGCCGAGTGCATCTTTGGTTGATTCGCAAGGAGGAAGAGTTCATGTCGCTCCGTGTTTGCCTATTCGTTTCCCTGTTCGCCGGCTTTCTCGCGCCGGCTTTCGGACAAGCTCCCTCGCCGAACAGCGCGGTCCGAGTCACGGGGCCGGCTGATCGGATTGTTCTGCCCCAGACCGTGGCGCCGTCGGGAGAGCCCAAGCAGCGGAAAGTGATCGGCTGGCCCGCCGGCCGCATGCCCACCGCCCCTGCGGGCTTCCGGGTGACGCTCTTTGCGGAAGGCTTCACGCTTCCCCGCTGGCTCTATGTCTTGCCGAACGGCGACGTGCTCGTCTCGGAAGTGGGCAACGGGCCGGACCGTGCCGCGCTCCGAGGAGCCGGCAAGGTGTATCTGCTTCGCGACGCCGACCGGGACGGCAAGGCGGAGGTCAAAGAAGTCTTCGTCTCCGGCCTCGATCGCCCCTTCGGAATGACGCTGATCGGGAATCGCTTCTATGTAGCCAACACGGGCGCGCTGCTCATGTTCCCCTATCAGAGGGGCCAGACGCAGCTTGCCGGCAGCGGCGAGAAAATCCTGGACTTGATCCCCGATGGCGTGCACTGGACGCGGACCCTGACCGCCAAGCCGGACGGCTCCAAGATATACGTCTCCGTCGGATCGGAGACCGATTGGTCGGAAGACGCCCCCGACAAACTGCCTCCCGAGCGCGCCGCCATTTGGGAAGTGAATCCCGACGGCAGCGGCAAGCGTGTGTTCGCCACCGGAATCCGCAACGCGATCGGAATGGGTTGGGCGCCCGGAACCAGCACGCTCTGGGCGACGGTCAATGAGCGGAATAACCTGGGGGACGATTTGCCGCCGGATTACTTCACCAGCATACGGGACGGCGGCTTCTATGGATGGCCGTTTGCTTACTGGGGAACCCATGAAGACCCCAGAGCGAAAGTGAAGCGCCCGGACGTGGTGAGCAAATCAATTCGGCCGGACTATGCGATGGGGGGACATGCGTCGCCGCTCGGACTGGCCTTCTCCACCGGGACCTCGTTCCCGCAGCAGTACCGGGGCGGAGCGTTTATTGCGTTCCACGGCTCCTCGAACCGCTCCAGCTTCGTCGGCTACAACGTGTCCTACATCCCGTTTGTGAGCGGACGGCCGAGCGGCGATCCCCAGGAATTCCTCACCGGCTTTGTCTCCAGCGCGGACGCCGGGGAAGTCTTTGGGCGGCCGGTGGGGCTGGCCGTCGGGGGGGACGGTTCGTTGCTCGTCGTGGACGACGGCACCAACCGGATCTGGCAGGTGACCTACACGGGCGCGAGCGCTTCGGCCCGCTAGGGGAGTATTCGGTTTTCTCGGTTGACAGCGCCGACGCTTCGGCGCGAAGGAGGACGTCATGGTATCTCGTCGTTCAGTTTTTGGCCTTATAGTTATAGGAGTCGTCGGTCTTGGCTATGGATTCTCGTCTCCCGCCGGCCAGCAGCCCGGCGGTTCGTCCCAGGTTGCGGCAGTTCGCACCGTTGGTCCGTCGGACCGTCTCGCCCTCCCGACCCCGTTGGCGACCCCGTCGGCGGAGAACAGGTCGAAGGTGATCGGCTGGCCCGCCGGCCGCACACCCACCGCTGTGTCCGGCTTTCGCGTCACGGCCTTCGCGGAGGGCCTCGAAACCCCGCGTCAGCTCTACGTGCTGCCAAACGGCGACGTGCTGGTGGCGGAATCGCCGCGCGGAGGACGTCCGGCGGGAGCGGCGGCGGGCCGCATCATACTCCTGCGCGACGCCGACAAGGACGGCAAGCCGGAAGTCCGCGAGGTCTTCGTTGACGGCTTGAACCGCCCCCACGGAATGCTGCTTCTCGGCAACCGCTTTTACGTCGGCAACACCGACGGCGTGGTGATGTTCCCCTACCAGTCCGGGCAGACCAAGCTCGCGGCGAGGGGCGAGAAAATTCTCGACCTCCCGGCCGGCGGGCATTACACGCGCAACCTCATCGCCAAGCCCGACGGCTCGAAGATTTACGTTGCGGTCGGCTCGGGGAGCAACGTGGACGAGAACGGCGAAGACGCCAAGGACCCGCGCCGCGCGGCGATCCTCGAGATGAATCCCGACGGCAGCGCGATGCGCGTCTTCGGAAGCGGCCTGCGCAACCCCGTGGGGCTTGACTTGCAGCCGGGCACCAACGCGCTGTGGACCGTCGTGAACGAGCGCGACCGCTTGGGCGATGACCTGGTCCCCGACTACCTCACCAGCGTCCGCGACGGCGCGTTCTACGGCTGGCCGTATTCTTACTACGGGCAGAACGAGGACCCGCGCAAGAAGGGCCAGCGCCCCGACCTCGTTGCCAAGGCCATTCCGCCCGACTACGCGCTCGGCTCGCACGTCGCCCCGCTCGGCGTGGTCTTCTATCGTGGAACTTCTTTCCCGCAGCAGTACCGCAACGGCGCGTTTGTCAGCTTGCACGGCTCGTGGAACCGCTCGAACTTCGCCGGATATAAGGTCGTCTTCGTGCCCTTCCAAAACAACCGGCCGAGCGGCGACCCGCAGGACTTCCTGACCGGCTTCATTGCCAACCCCGCCGACTCGACCGTCTATGGCCGCCCGGTCGGCGTCGCCGTCATGCTCGACGGATCGCTGCTCGTCGCGGACGACGGCGGGAACGTGGTGTGGCGGGTCAGCGTTGGGGGTGGGCGGTGAGCCGGTTGGTCGGAGTTAATAATCAATCCGTCTCACCCTGCATGAAGAGGTTACCGGAACGTCTGGGTTTTTGAGTAGAAGAGGTAAGAAGGAATCTGTGTCCATCCAGTAATTTCACCACCAGCTCGTTTAGCTCACTGAGTTCCGGTTGCACAAGCTTGCGCGCTGCCTCGCGTGCCTGTCCCGCCTTTCCTTCAATCTTGTCTTTCCATCGCAATACTTCCTTCCGAGCCTTCGCCGCGACACGCGCGATCTGTTGATGCAACCGGTTTTTGGGGTCAAACAGCGGAATCGGACACACCTCAAACGGTCGCCGGTGAATGTCCCGTTCCCCCTGCAAGCCTTTCGGCTGATAAGGCTTGATGGCCTCATTCACGATGTGGCTGTTCAAGACCCCCACCAGATAAAGTGCGTGGGCTTCGGAATCAGCATAATAACGATACGCTACATGGTCAGCCACAAATCCCTGAACCGAAATTTTCCCGATGCGCTTAAACTCGGAGGGAGTAAGGTATGCGGCGGCAATGTTCGTGCCGGACTTGTTGTATAGGACAACAAACTTCGCCCTCGGATTTTGATTTGCGATCTTTTGATCGTAGTTGAGATAGTCGTAGACGTTTGGCTGCTCTTTCTTCTTTCTACTTTCCCAAATTTTCTCTGCTTCTTTAACCCAATCCGAGGCAAAGGACGCGCCTTCCGCTAAGATGTCCAGGTGATTCAGCATTACGAATCTCCGATGTTTTCCTGTCCCTCTTTTTGCCAGAGGAAGGACAACGAGGCGCAACCGCCGAACCGCAAACGGGAGAAGGTCTTCTGCTAGCGCCGTAGCAAAAAGAAATTTACGCTCGACCTTTCCTTCGACCTCCAAATCCCACGGCTTTTTGGCGGTTCTATAAGCTGCCTTGGCTGTGCGCAGGAAGGGGGCCTTAGTCTTGATGGGATAACCAGGAGGCGATTCGGCAAACCAGAGGCATCGTGGGACTAGCGTCGCGCCCTGAAGAATTCGTGGAAAGTAAGCTGACTGGGCAGCCGTCTCAACCAAAAAGGACCACTTTTCGGTTTCGGATTTCAAAAAGGCTTTCGCCTTGCTCCACGGAAGGTTTCGGTCTCCGCGAGCCAGGTCCCCAATCCACCGCGTGATGGGAATGTTGTCACGAGTGACCTTGCCATCTCGAATGAGCACGCAGGTCGGCACCTTGAACAGTCCCTTCACCTCGGCGAAATCCTGAATGGCCGTGAAGCCGCCTCTCTGAAAAGCCAAGTGCTGCTTGGCCGCGAGGATTACTGACCGGGGCATGACGAAGGCCATCGTGCCGCCCTCCCGCAGAAACTCCCTCTCGGCGTGCTCAAAGAAAACCGTCGAGGTATCAAGCTGCGTGAAGAGTTTCCTTTCCTTCTTTTCCAGCAACTTGTACCGAAATGCCAATTCCTTGATCTTGGCTTTGTAAGCCGCATCTCGAATATCGCGCAGCGAAAGCCAGGGAGGATTGGCAACGATCACATCTACTTTCTGGCGACGCAAGTAAGCGGGCCGGTACGCATTCTTCAAAATAAACGCCCAGACGGTGTCCCGATCCTGCCGCAGCAAGCGCAACATGAGAAGGAAGTTTTGCCGCCACAAGAATATTTCATGGGACGTATAACCTTCGAGCAACCTCATAAACCCCTTCTCGGTGCGAACCTCCGCTTCCGTGGACAAGATACCGCGACTGGCTAAGCCCGCCATTTTGTCCACCAGTGAATCCAGGTCTCGCCCGTTTTCGAGGCTGTCCAAAGGAATGAGAAACTCTTCCTGTTCTCCCACTTTCACGTGAAGAGCTCTTCTTTTCGCATCCTCTCCGGTCAACAGCGTGTCTGCCAGGTAAACCCGAAGGGAAACCTCTTTGTCGTAGCCAGGAAGTTCGCCTGATAGGGCCAATAGAATATTTGCCTTGGCCATCAAGGTTGCCACCGGGTGAACATCAATGCCTGTGATGGAATCCAAAGCCTCTCGAACGAGTTTGGTCCTTTTGAAACCATGTGTGCGGAGTCGTCGTATCGCGCAAAACAGAAACGTACCGGAGCCACAGGCCGGGTCGAGCAAGGTTCCACCACTATAGCCGATGTTTTCTAATGTCAACTCCGCAAGCCAATCCGGCGTGTAGAATTCGCCCAACAGTTGGCGGTCCTCCGGGTCCACCAATTCCTGATAGAGCATCTTGAGCAAATCTTCGTCCACGCGCGTCCAGTCGAATTCGTCCAGTCGGCGAAAGAGATTTCCGAAAAACTCAAAGAAGGTTGGCTCCGCCTTTGTCCCCCAGGCCCAAGAGAAGAAGTCCGGCTCAGCTAGATTTTGAATGCCCTTGTTTCTGAAAAACTCGCCGTCAATAAGGCCCCGGTGAAGCTGCGTGTCGCGCGTGGTTGTGGGAAACACCCTCGCCGCAACGATCGCGCGGGAGACCATCGTCAAATAGGTGTGCTTGATAAACAGGTCTTCATCGTTTGGAGAACTTCCGTAGACCTTCGACAGCAGCGTGTTCCATTCGCGGAACTTGACTTCCACGCTCGGTATTTCCTTGACGAGATCGAAGGCTTTCCGAAGCGCCTGCTTGCTTCGTCGAAACGTCATGCTCAAAGGACCTAACCGAAGTACAATCTGTTCGGAAAGCGGGGGAATCTTGTGGCCAATGGTAAGCAGTTCGTCGAGTTCCTGAAACGCAACCAGCGGCGCTTCCGGTTCCAGCCGGAATTTGCGAACTAACTCTGGGCGTTGGGTCTTGGCGTCGTAGTCGTATAGCTCGAATACCAAGCCATCGGTGACAGCGGCTACATAAGCTCCTGGGGCTTTCTGGGCCTCAAAATATTTTTCAAGTTCCTCAAGAGCTTTCGCCCGCTCGGTCTCCAAATTGGTCTTGAATTCAAAAATGACAAAGTGGTAGAAGGCATCAATCAGGCCCTTTGCCGAGGCCGCTTTCACTTTGTGCTCTAGCTCGACTTCGGTGACCTCAATTCCAAACGCCTTGCGCAGAAAGTCCATGAAGAGGGCGCGGCGATGGTCATGGTGCTTGCCTGAGCCGATTGCGGCACGCGCTTGCTCGCAGTAATTCTCCAGGTGTTCGGAAAATCGCTCCGGAAGAGGAACAATGAGATCAGGAAGCATAGGCTTTCTTGCTAACGTTTTCGTCCGACGATCACCGCGTAAATCCGTTCCAGGTCCTCCGTTGAATAATACTCGATTTCGATCTTGCCGCAAGGGGCGAACAACTCAGAGCGAGTACACCGGCACTTGCACTTCGCGCTTGGCCTTGTGGCGGCCGGCGATAATCAAGGTCGTCGTGGGTTTTCCGTCTCAATCCGCACTCCGAGCAACTGCCACAGCCGCAGGCGCTGGCCGGGGAAGAGCGACAGAGGCTCGGCGAAGGGGACTTGTTCGTCCTGGTTGGCGACGACGAGCGAAATGTTGCTCGAGCGGTCCTCGGGCGACCATTCCGGCAGGGCGTGGTTCAAGTAAAAGCTCAATTGGTAGGCTTGGTTGCGGTGGATGCGATAGACGGCCACGTCCTGCATGGGGACGCCGAGCGACGCGATCCGTTCGGCCACGGACCGCGCCGAGGCCACGCGGTTGATGGAGGGCGAAAGATGCGTGCTAATCGCCAACATGCACAGCGCCACGCCCAATAGCGCCATGAACGCGGCCCCGAGCGCCTGCTTCTGCCGCAAGAAGTAGAAGCCGAACGCCACCCCGACCGCCAGAACAATCCAGCGCGACACCGGCACGGCTCCCCGCCAGATGCCCGCCCCGGCGCTCGCCAGGCTCCAGTTCGCCAGCGCCTGCCGCAGTCCCGTCGCCAGCGACTCTGCCAACAACGGCGCGAGCACCGGCACAGTCAGCAGCAGCAGGGTTGAGACGCCGATCAGCCACAGCGCGAGCGGCATCGCCGGCGGATGGGGCGCCGACGGATGGAGCGCGGCGGACGGCGCAGCTTTTCGCCGGCTGGTGTCAGAAGCAGGCTCTTTTTCTTGGCCGCGCATGGCGATCTCTGCGATCCAGAGCGCGAGCGGCGGCAGGATCGGGAGCAGGTATCCGGGGAGCTTGTTTTCCGAGAGCGAGAAAAAGACCAACGGAAGTGCGACCCACCAGAACAGAAAGGCTTTCTGCCGGTTTTCTAGGATGCGGCGCGGAGAGTGGATCAGCTCCAGCGTTGGCAGCAACAGCATGGCGCTCCAGGGGAAGAGTCCTGCCACCAGGATCGGGATGTAATACCAGAGCGGCTGTCCGTGTCCCAACGTTTGGGCGGAGGCGAAACGCGCGAGGTTGTGCTTGAGGAAAAATTCATCGAGAAACGACGCGCCGTTATAGGCATAACACAGCGCATACCACGGCATGGCAACCGCAAAAAACGCCGCCGGCGCGGGCGATAGAAGCAGCTTCCTCAGAATCGCCCACTCCCGGAACGTGGCGATGTAGCCGAGCGCAACCAATCCCGCCAGGGCCACGGCCAGGGGGCCTTTGGCGAGCGTGGCCAGGCCGAGCAAAGCGTAAAAGCCGTAGAGGTGGCCCGGCTTCTGCTCCCAGAGCCACAGGGCGAGGAAGATCAGTGCGGCGTCGAGCGTTGCCGTAAACAGCATGTCCATCGCCGCCGCGCGCGCAAAGCCGATCCAGCCGAGCGTCGAACCCAGCAGGATCGAGGCAAACAGCGCCATCGGCTTTCCGAAGCGCCGTCGCGCGAACCGGAACCAGACAATCAAGAAGATAATGGCGGCGAGGGCGGACGGCAGGCGGGCCGTGAGTTCGTTTGCGCCCAGGCGAAACAATTGCGCGGCGAGCCAGTAATAGAGCGGCGGCTTCTCAAACCACGGCTCGCCGAACAGGCGCGGCGTAACGTAATCGCCCGAGTCGAGCATCGCCCGTGCCACGTCGGCGTAGCGCGCTTCATCCGGCCCCACAAACCCCACCGCCCCCAGCCCGGAAAGATAGAGGATAAACGCCAGCAGCGCATAGAGCAGCGGGTTTTGGAAAAAGCGCATTTGAAAGCAGTGACGAGTGACGGGTGACGAGTGACAAGCAGAACCCCCTTCCCTGTCACTTGTCACTCATCACTGTCGTTGAAACCGCTCCTTACGGGGTCCCCCACACGCCGCTTTCAGCGTGTTGGGGTGTTTCGCGGTCGCGGCTCGGAAGGGCGGCGAGAAGTTTCGCGTGGATGCCGCCGAATCCGCCGTTCGACATGATGATCGCGACGTCGCCCGGCCGCAACTCCGGGACGATGGCGTCCACAATCGCGTCGGCATCGGCATGAAGCTCCGCCGGAACGCCGCGCGCCCGAAGGCTTGCTGCGACGCTCTCCGGCGCAAGCCGCTCCGCCTCGGCGAGCTTTTCCTTGCGATAGACGTCGGCCAGGACGACGCGGTCTGCGCCCGCCAGCGCCTCGGCCAGTTCCTTCTCAAAGACTTTGCGGCGCAGCGTGTTCGAGCGCGGTTCGAGGAGCGCCCAAAGCCGCCGCCCGGGGAAGCGCGCGCGGGCCGCGCGCACCGTCTCGCGGATGGCGGTGGGATGATGCGCAAAGTCATCCACGACGGTCACGCCGCCGGATTCGCCGACTGCTTCCAAACGCCGCCGGACGCCTTGGAACGTCTCGATGGCCGCAGCAATTTGGTTCCAGGAAACTCCGTAGTGCGACGCCATCGCCACCGCCGCCAGGATGTTCAACACGTTGTGTTCGCCGAAGAGTCGGGCACGGAGCGAACCGAGCCGCTTCCCGCGACATTCGACGACGAACTCCGTGGTTGGTCCCTGGAAAGTGCCCGCTCCCTCACGGTCGCGGCTCGGAGGGCGTACGAGAATCTCGCGCGCCTGCCACTGGCCCTGGGTCAGGCCGAAGGTTTCGACCGGACAGAAGGCGCGCTCCAGACATTGCCGCACGGTGTCGGCCTCGGCGTACGCGGCGATGAATCCCCGCCGGGGAACCAGGTTCACCAACCGCTTGAAGGCGGTCTGGACGGCGTGGAGGTCGCTGTAGATGTCGGCGTGGTCGAACTCGACAGAAGTCAGCACGGCGGCGTCCGGTCGGTAATGCAGGAATTTGGGGCCTTTGTCGAAGAACGCCGTGTCGTACTCGTCGCCTTCCAGGAGGAAGTAGCGCCCGTCGCCGCGGCTGAAGCTCTGCGGGAAGTCGAGCGGCACGCCCCCGATCAGGAATCCCGGCGCGAGGCCCGCCGCGTGGAAAATCCAGGCGAGGATCGAAGTGACCGTGGTCTTGCCGTGGGTGCCGGCGACGACGATGGTTTCGCGCTCGCGCAGGAACAGCTCGCGGAGGACCTCCGGGAGCGAGGCGTAGGGGAGCTTCGCGTCGAGCACCGCCTCGATCTCCTCGTTGCCGCGCGAGAGGGCGTTGCCGATGACGACCAGATCGGGGGGCGGCGCGAGGTTCGCGGCGCGATAACCGCTCGAAACAGGCACACCGAGTTGCGCGAGCAGAGTCGAGATCGGGGGATAGACTTCCGTGTCCGAGCCGCTGACGCGGTAGCCCGCTTCCTGGAGCAGCCCGGCCAGCGCGCCCATCGCCGTGCCGCCGACTCCGACGAGATGAATGTGCGCTCCGGGCTGGGGCGGGATCATTTAGTTTGTCCCTGATTCAACTGCTGGAGGTTCGATTACCCAGAAGGCCTGCCGCGCGAAGAACCTTCGGTTGCTGTCGGTCTTGGGACCACAAACTACGGCGTGGGCCGCTTCCTTAGGCAGCGGATCAGAATGGATTGTCTGGTCACGGGATCTCAATTGTAAAGCGTACAGGCACACAAGTGCATAGCCTTCATGACCGACCATTACGCGTTGTACCGTACCGCCTGTCGCGTCAAGGAGGTCGCGGCGATAGACTGACATTGGCGCGCCATCTTTGTCGTCTTCAAACGCTGCTGAGCTTGGCCGGCGGCCCTCCGGTTTGTTCTCATCGGGGACAACGTGCCACGGAGGGATTCGCCGAAGCATCTGGACGTTATCTTTAATCGCGGGGTCGTCCGGGAATTCCTGTTGACAACGTTCTGTAGGTGGCAATCATCTCCTCACTTCAATCCGAGATTCGAGTCAGCCAGGTTGCCAGAACCTGCTCGTTGCCACGGAGACGCTCTTCGACTGATTTCCCGGCGGTCAAATCCTCCGCTACGAATCGGACGTTGTCAGGTGCATCCACATAGATTTCGACATCCACACCTTTGCGGTGCCACTCCAGTTGCAATCCTCCGCGTGCCGTGGGAACGACGGCCGGTTCCGGAGTTCTGCGTTGCAAGAGGGTCGGAACCCACCTCACTGCATACTCGATCACATCGGGGCGTATCGGCGGTGCGCCATAAGAATTCCAGTTTTCCGGGAGATCGAGCAAAGCGTGTAGTTTCTCAACGGTCCGTTTAACCGCCAGGATGTTGGGCTGGTTGCCGGCAGGAGAGGATAGGATGCCTTTTCTCATCAGGATCAACGTACCACGCGTCGTTCAAGATTGGCAATATCCTCACGAACGCGCGCTGGGGCGGGATCATGCCCGGCCTTTCGGTTTTGGCTTGGCGGGCAAGCTCACGGCGGGTTCGAGCAGCGTCAGCGTCACTTTCTCCTGCGCGCTCAGTTGCGCCCGCACCCCCAGCGGCAGCGTCAGGCAGCCCTGGCGGCTGTGGCCGAACGGCAGCCCAAACGCAATCGGGATTTCGAGGTCCGTCAACGCTTCCAGGATGATGTCTCGCAAGCCTTCGACCGCGGTCGTTCCTCCGCCGCAGCCCGGCATCTCGCCGAATACCACTCCCTGGACCTCGCGAAACTTTCCGGCGCGCCGCAGGTGAAACAACATGCGGTCAATGCGGAACGGCTTCTCGTCAATGTCTTCGAGGAGGAGCAAGGCGCCGCGGGTGTCTATTTCCTGCGAGGTTCCCAGCGTGGCCGTGAGCATCGGGAGGCACCCGCCGAGCAGCCGTCCTTCGGCAACGCCGGGCCGGAGGCTCCACGCCGCCGACTCGATGGAAATGCCGGCCGTGGCCGAGCCGAGCACCTGCTCCATGATCGGCCGGTAGTAGAAGATTTCGCCCCCGGCAAACTCGCGGGTGACCATGGGACCCTGGAAGGTCGTCCAGCCGAGCGTCTGATTCAAGAAAAGCAGCAGGGAGGAGATGTCGCTGTACCCCATGACAATCTTGGGCGGAAGGCGCTTCAGCCGGTTCAGCAGCGGGCGAGAGGAGAGGTGCTCGACGACGTAGTTCGACCCATAGCCGCCGCGCGCGCAAAAAACCGCGCGGATCGAAGGGTCTTCGAGGTACCCCAGCAGAGCTTCGGCGCGCTGGGCGTGCCGCCCGGCGAAGAAGCCGCGCCGCGCCAGCACCGATTGACTCACCAGGACACGGTATCCGATGCCCTCAATTTCCCGCATGCCCCGTTCGAGCAGTTCCCGCTCGACGGGACTGGCCGGTGCGATAATCCCGATGATGTCGCCTCGCCGCAGCGCGGTGGGCTTCCGAAGTCGGTTCATAGCGTCAAGAGAAAGCGTTCCCAGGGTTCCGCTTGGCCGCTGCGCGAGCGATTCTGCGCGCCGCCTGAAAGCCATTGTAACAGCAATCGCGCGCCGGTCATGGCGGGAAATACTCTCCGCGACAAATGATCTCGGCCGGGCCGGTCAGAAAAACGCCGTCGTCGTCCCACCGCACCGTAAGTTCTCCCGCGAGCGTCCGGACCGTCACCGGGCTTTGGGTGAATTGGTTGAGGATCGCCGCGACCGTGGCCGCGCAAGAGCCGGTGCCGGAGGAAAGCGTCACCCCGACGCCGCGTTCCCAGAAGCGCACTTCGATCTCATGATTCGACAGGACGCGGTAGAACTCCGCGTTGGCGCGGTTCGGGAAAAACGGATGCCGCTCGATCTCGGCCCCCGCCGCTTTCCAGTCTTCACCAAAATCCTCGACCCGGAGCGAGCAGTGCGGATTCCCCATCGAGGTGACCGTTACGCGACGCGGTCCCGAGGCCAGCGGCAGCTCAAAGTCCACGACCGGTTCCGGCGCGGCCCCCGCCGGGCGAAAGGGAATCGCCGGAGCCGAGAATACCGGCTTGCCCATGGCCATCTCGAACGAAAAGCGGCTGCCGCTGCGCGCGAGCAGCGTCAGTTGCTTGACTCCGGCGCCCGTCCGGATGGCGAGTTGCGGGCCGCAGCGCCTGCTCTCAACCAGGTAGGCGGCGGCGCAGCGGGTCCCGTTGCCGGAAATCTCCGCTTCGCCTCCGTCCTGGTTGAAGATTCGCAAGCCGGCGTCCGCTCCCGCGCCGCCCGGAATGGCCAGCAGCAGCAATCCATCCGCGCCGATTCCAAAGTGGCGATCGCAGATGCGCCGAATCCACTCCGGCGATATCACGCCGGCCACCGCGTTGGCTTCCAGGATCAGGAAATCGTTTCCGGCTCCTTGCGCTTTGGTGAAGGGGATGGCGGGCATTGGAAGTTAAAGTAGTGACGAGTGACGAGTGATCAGTGACGCCAGAAGCCAGGAGTGGCACCCGCAAAATTCAGCGACCGCGGCTTTTCCCTTATCTCTAGCCCCGGCCTTCAGGCCGGGGTTCGCGTCGGAATTGATTCCCAGGCCGCTTCAGCGGCCTTCCTCTTTTCGGCTTCAGCCCTTGCTCGTCCCGCCGTGCGGGATCAAGCCGCCATCGAGAAGCCTGCTAAAGCGGGCTGAAACAATCGGTGGCCCCCTGGGACCCAGGCGTAAACGCCTGGGCTAGAAAAAAAGGGCCTGGCTCAATGAATAATCCGGCTGAAGCCGTGCCCTGACGAAACTTCCTAAATCAAACGCACCCACTACCTGATTTCTTGTCACTTGTCACTCATCACTGACCACTTCTTGTCACGCTTCCGTTTGCGAGCGCTCGAACTCTTCGATCCAGTCGGGGCGCTTCAGGACTTCGCGGGGCTTGCTGCCGTCCGGCGGTCCAATGATACCGTCCTTTTCCATGATGTCCAAGAGGCGGGCGGCGCGTCCGTAACCCAGGCGCAGGCGGCGCTGCAAGATCGAGGTGGACGCCTTGCCCATCTCGAGCACCACGCGCACGGCCTCCTGGAACATCTCGTCGCGTTCGCCCGTCCACTCTTCTTCATCCTCGGGTTCTTCGCCCGCCGGGGGCAGGAGGAACTCTTCGGAATAGGAGGGCGTGGCCTGGGCGCGCCAGAACTCGACCACCTGGGCGATCTCCGATTCGGTGACCAGCGCGCCGTGGACGCGCACAAGACGCCCCGAACCCGGCGGCGAGTAGAGCATGTCGCCCTTGCCAAGCAACGCCTCGGAGCCGTTCGAATCCAGGATCGTTCGGGAATCCACCTTGGTGGCGACGCGGAACGAGATGCGCGCGGGAAAGTTGGCCTTGATCAAGCCGGTAATTACGTCCACGCTCGGCCGCTGCGTGGCCAGAACCAGGTGGATGCCCACGGCGCGCGCCATCTGCGCGAGACGCGTGATCGAGGTCTCGACGTTATGGGAGTCCACCATCATCAGGTCGGCCAGCTCGTCAATGAAGATGACAATGTAGGGCAGCGGCGCGTGCTCGCTGGGGGCCTCAAACAGATTCAAGCTCTCTTTTTCTTTTTGCTCAAAGAGCCGGTTGTATTGCTCGATGTTGCGGACGCCTCGCTCGGCGAGCAGCTTCAGCCGACGCTCCATCTCCCGCACGGCGTTCCGCAGGGCGTTGGCGGCTATTTTGGGGTCGGTGATGATCGGGGTGACCAGGTGCGGGATCCCCTCGTAGAGGCCCAGTTCCAGGCGCTTGGGGTCCACCATGATCACCTTGACTTCTTCGGGAGTGGCCTTGAAGAGGATCGAGAGGATCAGGCTGTTCATCGAGACGCTTTTGCCGGAGCCGGTCGAGCCGGCGATGAGCAGGTGCGGCATCGAGGCCAGGTCGGCCACGCGGATGCGCCCGTTGATCTCTTTCCCCAGGGCGATGGTGAGCGGGGAGCGGGCCGAAGTGAACGATTCCGACTCCAGGATTTCCCGCAGCACAATCGTTTCCCGGTGGGCGTTCGGAACCTCGATCCCCACGGTTGACTTGCCCGGAATGCGCTCGATCAGGATGGACTCGGCTTCGAGCGCCAGGCAAAGGTCTTCGACCAGGTTGGTGATCCGGTTGTACTTGACGCCCGCCTCCGGCTTGAATTCATAGGTCGTGACCACGGGGCCGGGGTTGATCTGCGTCACCGAGCCGCGCACGTCAAATTCCTCGCACTTCGCCGTCAGGAGCATCGCCAGACGCTTGAATTCATCCTCCGAGTTCGCCGGAACGGCAATGGGAGGATGGAGCAGGCTCGTGCTGGGGAGCTTGTAGTGGCCCTCGCTGCGGGCAACGGGCCTGCGGTGGCCGCTGCGGGTAGCGAGCGGCGGCGCTTGAATCGGAGGCACGACCAGAATCGCCGCTTCGACCGGCTTTGACTTGACCAGTTCTGGCATTGCGCCGACGGAAACAGAAGGTGGCTGGACGACAGAGATCGAGGTAGCCGGCAGGGAAGCGCGCACCGGTATCTTCGACTGGCTGCGCGCGGCGCGGGCTTGTTTCCAGGCGGCCAACCTTAGCTGGAGCCGGGCCAGCCATTGGATACGCTGGCGGAAACGCTGGCCGAACCGCTCTTGCAGCCAGGCAGAGGCGCGCTCGACCGAGAAGGTTGTCAGCAGGTAGAGCGAGGCGAGAGATGTGATCGTCAGCAGGATGGCCGCGCCCGGACCGTTGAGTCCCCGGCGCAATCCGTCGGCGATCAGGATTCCTACAACGCCGCCCAGGGGAAACAGGTCATAGAGCCGAATCGGGTAGGGAATCAAAGCCAAGGCGGCCATCAGCGATAGCAGGAACAGCGCGGCCCCGGAGACCCTGGCCGAGCGGTTTCTGACTCCCCGGCTCCGGAACCGCCACCAACCGAGCGCGGCCAGGCTTATCGGAAAAAGGAACGCGCAGGCCCCAAAGAGTTGATAGAGCAGATCGGCGGTGTACGTGCCCACCACGCCTACCCAGTTGCGAACCGTCTCCGCCCCGGTGGCCGTGTTCAAGGAGGGATCGGTAGGCGAAAAGGTCCCCAGGCTCAGCACCCCGAGCAGCGCCAGGGCCATCCACAGCAAGCCGGTAAATTCGTTCCACCGACGATTGACTGACGGGGTCAGGAATCCCATTCGTGTCCTCTCCGGCAGGCGGTTGGTCCTGCACGAACAACTATATTAAAATCAATCTATTGGAGAGAATGGAGGGCGCAAAGAAGCGGGCTGGGATACCGCTACCCGTCGGCCTGCGTGCGGCAGTCCTCAGACAGCACTTCCCAAGGGAGACCAAAACGCCAGAGCAAGAACTATTATGCCTAAGATGATCCGGTAATAAACAAAAATCTTGAATGTACCAAACTGTAAATACCGCAAAAACAGGGCAATGCACGCATAGCCGGAGAGGGCGGAGACCAGCACCCCGACCAGAAAAGGCAGGTGCATCGTCGTCGGCAGGCCCTCGCGCAGCAATCCCATCCCCTCCTGGAGCGCGGCTCCGGCG
>Ga0209343_10001119_pt1 | contig 36931 bp, 38 predicted proteins | sample RifCSPlowO2_02_FD_184026 | JGI IMG/M metagenome (GOLD analysis project Ga0209343, IMG submission 184026) | Groundwater microbial communities from Rifle, Colorado - Rifle CSP2_plank lowO2_0.2 (SPAdes) (version 2) | ecosystem: Environmental > Aquatic > Deep subsurface > Groundwater | place...
AGCAGATACTGCGTCAGCATCGGCACCGGCCGACCGGTCGCGCCTTTTTCCTTGCCGCCGCTGATCCAGGCGGTGCCGGCGATATCCAGGTGCGCCCAGTTGTAGGCCTTGGCGAAGCGCGAGAGGAAGCAGCCAGCGGTGATGGTGCCGGCTTTCGGCCCGCCGATATTGGCGATGTCGGCGAAGGGGCTGTCGAGCTGTTCCTGGTATTCGTCATACAGCGGCAGCTGCCAGGCGCGGTCGTCGGCGGTCAGGCCGGCGGCGAGAATCTGCTGCACCAGTTCCTCGTTGTTGCCCATCAGGCCGGAGACATTGCTGCCCAGGGCAACGATGCAGGCCCCGGTGAGGGTGGCGATGTCGATCACCGCTTGCGGCTTGAAGCGCTCGGCATAGGTCAGGGTGTCGCACAGCACCAGGCGGCCTTCGGCGTCGGTGTTGAGGATTTCCACGGTCTGCCCGCTCATGGTGCTGACGATATCGCCTGGGCGAGTCGCGCCGCCGCTGGGCATGTTCTCGGCGCAGGCCAGCAGGCACACCAGGTTGATCGGCAGTTGCAGTTCGAGCACGGCCTTGAGGGTGCCGAATACGCTGGCGGCACCGCACATGTCGTACTTCATTTCATCCATGCCGGAGGAGGGCTTGATGCTGATGCCGCCGGTGTCGAAGGTGATGCCTTTACCGACCAGGGCGTAGGGCTTCTCGGTTTTCTTGCCGCCCTGGTAGTTGAGCACGATCAGCCGCGGCGGCTGGTCGCTGCCCTGGGCGACGGCGAGGAAGGCCCCCATGCCCAGTTCCTTGAGCTTCTTCTCGTCAAGGACTTCGATCTTGAGGTTCTTGTAAGCCTTGCCCAGCGCCTTGGCCTCTTCGGCCAGGTAGCTGGGGTGGCACAGGTTCGGCGGCAGGTTGCCCAGATCGCGGGTCAGGGCCATACCGGCGGCAATCGCCAAGGCCTGGCGGGTGGCGCGCTCGACATCGGCCTGGTCGGCCTTGTCGCTGAGCAGGGTGAGCTTCTTCAGGGCGCTGGCGTCGGCCTTCTGGCTCTTGAAGCGGTCGAACTGGTAGCCACCGTCGGCCAGGGTTTCCACCATCAGGCGGGCCTTGCCATAGGCATCGCGGCCTTTTACCTGGAGGTCCTGCAGGGCCAGGGTGGCATCGCTGCCGCCGAGGGTTTTCAGCACGGCATGGGTGGCGGCGAGCAATTTGCGCAGCTGGCGGTCAGACAATTCGCTGTCCTTGCCGCTGCCGACCAGTAAAATCCGCTCGGCCTTGAGCCCCGCCAGGTTATGGGCCAACAGGGTCTGGCCGAGTTTGCCGGCCAGGTCGCCGCGCTTGAGCAGGGCGCTGATGGCTCCGGCGCTGGCCGCGTCGACGGCTTTGCCGATTTCGCCGAGCGTGCGACCTTCACCAACAGGGATAACCAGGGTGGCGGTTTTTAGTGTTTCTGGGCGAACGCTTTTAACAATAAATTCCATTACGTGGTGTCCCCAAGACAACGAGTCGGTATTGCAGGATAATGCCGGCTATTTTTCCGATGGTTCATCTTTCAGGTGAGCCGGCAAGCAGTGCGGCTAGTTTGCTCGTAGCCGCCTGAGCCTGACAACCCTGGAGCGTCTGGTTTGATTGTCTTCCGTTATCTGTCCCGAGAAGTGTTGGTGACCCTGAGTGCGGTAAGTGCCGTGCTGTTGGTGATCATTATGAGTGGCCGCTTTATCCGCTATCTGGCCCAGGCGGCCCAGGGCCTGCTCGATCCCGGTGTGCTGCTGCTGATCATGGCCTACCGGATTCCCGGCTTCCTGCAGCTGATTCTGCCGCTGGGGCTGTTTCTCGGCATTCTGCTGGCCTATGGACGCCTGTATCTGGAAAGCGAGATGACCGTGCTCTCTGCCACGGGCATGAGCCAGCAACGTCTATTCGTCTACACCCTGGCCCCGGCCACGCTGGTAGCGCTGCTGGCGGGCTGGCTGAGCCTGGGCCTGGCTCCCCAGGGGGTCGAGCATGTGGCGCGGATTCTCAATCAGCAGAGCGCCATGACCGAGCTGGATACCCTGGTGCCAGGGCGTTTCCAGTCGATGAAGAACGGCTCGCGGGTGACCTATTCCGAGGAATTGTCCGATGATCGCGGCGAACTGGCCGGGGTATTCATTTCCGAGAAGCGGTTTTCCACCGAGGGCGACAAGGAGCGCGGCATTTCCGTGCTGGTTGCCGAAACCGGACATCAGGAGCTGCAGGCCGATGGCAGCCGTTACCTGATCCTGGAAAACGGCTACCGCTATGACGGTAACCCGGGTGAGGCCAATTATCGCGCCATCCGCTACGACACCTATGGAGTGCTGTTGCCCAAGCCCGAGGTGGTCGCCGATGTGACGGACCGCGAGGGTATTGCGACCCGTCAGCTGCTGGGCAGCAAGGACGGGCGTCTGCAGTCCGAATTGCAGTGGCGTCTGTCGATCCCGGTGCTGGTGTTCGTGGTTGCCTTGCTGGCGGTGCCGCTGTCGCGGGTCAATCCGCGCCAGGGACGCTTTCTCAAGTTGCTGCCGGCCATCCTGCTGTATATGGCCTACCTGGCCGTGCTGATTGCGGCGCGCGGCGCGGTGGAAAAAGGCAAGATCCCGCCAGCCCTGGGGTTGTGGTGGGTGCATGGGGTGTTCGCCCTGGTTGGCGTGCTCCTGCTTTACTGGGAGCCGTTGCGCTTGAAATGGGCCGCCCGTGGCGTGGCTAAGGAGATGGCCCGTGGTTAAGTTGGATAGATACATCGGCACGCAGGTGTTCGTCGCCATTCTCGGCGTACTCGGGATCATCGTCGGCCTGGCCCTGCTGTTCGCCTTTATCGATGAGCTGGGCGATATCGAAGGCAACTACAGCCTGCTCGATGCGTCCGGCTATGTACTGCTGACCGCGCCGCGGCGCATTTACGAGATGCTGCCGATGGCGGCACTGATCGGCTGCCTGATCGGCCTTGGTTCCCTGGCCAGCAACAGCGAACTGACCATCATGCGCGCGGCCGGGGTGTCCATCGGGCGCATCGTTTGGGCCGTGATGAAGCCGATGCTGGTGCTGATGCTGGTCGGCGTGCTGATCGGCGAGTACCTGGCTCCTTACAGCGAGAACAAGGCCCAGGCCGGACGCGCCATGGCCCAGGGCAGTGGCGATGCGCAGAGCGCCAAGCGTGGTCTGTGGCACCGCCAGGGGCAGGAGTACGTGCATATCAACGCGGTACAGCCCAATGGCGTACTGTTCGGCGTAACCCGCTACCGCTTCGATGACGAGCGCCGCATGCAGTCGGCCAGCTTCGCCCGCCGTGCCCAGTACCAGGGCGATCATTGGCAGCTGGAGGACGTGGTGACCACCCATTTCCGTGAGCGCAGCAGTGAAGTCATCAAGCAGGCCAGCGAGCGCTGGGATGTCGAGCTGACCCCGCAGCTGCTCGGCACCGTAGTGCTGGCTCCGGATGCGCTGTCGATGAGCGGTTTGTGGCGTTATATCCACTACCTGGCAGAGCAGGGTCTGAATAATGGCCAGTACTGGCTGTCGTTCTGGACCAAGGTGTTGCAGCCGCTGGTGACCGCGGCCCTGGTGCTGATGGCGATTTCCTTTATCTTCGGTCCATTGCGCTCGGTAACCCTGGGTCAGCGCGTATTTACCGGGGTGTTGGTGGGCTTTACGTTCCGCATCGCCCAGGACCTGCTTGGGCCTTCCAGTCTGGTATTTGGCTTCTCGCCGTTGCTGGCGGTACTGACACCGGCGGCAATCTGCGCCCTGGCTGGCGTCTGGTTACTGCGCCGGGCCGGTTGATCTAGGCGTAAAAAAGCCGGCGTGCGCACTGCGTGCACGCCGGCTTTTTTACGCCTGCCATCCATAGTGGCTACCCTTTGAGCTGTCGCTGCGCGAGGTTAAAAATGGCTGTGTCCCAGTACGGTGTTGCGTTCAGACCTCGGTGCTTAAGTGAGCCGGGCCTGACCTCGTAGGGTGACGCGGGGCCGCCTAGGCCGTGCGCGCCAGCGCTGGCTGCAGAGTCTTGGTGCGCACGGCGCACCCCACCCAAGCTGTCCATGCCACACGGAATTGGTACATGGCCTTAGAAATGGCTCCCGGCCATTTTTTGGGCGGGATTTACTTCTTGTGGATGTTCTTCGGCAGCTGCACCACTTGGCTGTCCGAGTAGATGTCATGCCAGCTGCGCTTCTGCTTGTCCCACAGTACCCAGAGATAGCCCAGGCCGAGCGGCAGCCATGAACCGATGGCAACCAGAAATCGCAGCATCGCCTGCCACAGGCTGATGGCTGTGCCGTCGGCATTCTGGATGCGCAGGCCCCAGACCTGCATGCCCAGGGTCTGGCCGTTGTGGGTCCAGAACTTGGCGAAGAAACCGAACAGGCTGAAAAACAGCAGGGTGGACAACAGCGGGTCGCCGTCCAGCGCGCCGGCGTCGGACATCTGCTTGAGCTGCGCCTCGCCGTAGAAACCCATCAGGATCAGCTTGTAGATAAAGGTCACGACGATCAGCAGGGCGATGCACAGCAGAAAATCATAGAACAGGGCCGCCAGGCGGCGGGTCAGTCCGGCGCTGGGGAAGTCACCCTGTGGGCGCAGCAGGTGTTTCGGCATGGTCGGCTCTTTACTCAATCGGCTGGCGGAATGGCGGCAACAATACGGCATTTAGGCGCGGAAAAAATGGCCTGCAGCCATTTTTAACATCGCCTGACGGCGGCCCCTAAGGTGATCGCTGTGGGCGGACGAGCATAAAAAAACCCCTGATGTCGCCATCAGGGGTTTTGCAAAACGGCAGGGTTATTCCTGAACTTGAACTTCGTCAGCCTGCATGCCTTTCTGACCTTGAACAGCGATAAAGCTGACTTTCTGGCCTTCTTTCAGGCTCTTGAAGCCGTTGCCTTGGATCGCGCGGAAGTGCACGAACAGATCCGGACCGCTTTCTGGAGTGATAAAACCAAAACCTTTCTCGTCGTTAAACCACTTGACGGTACCGCTCTGACGATTCGACATGTTGTATTTCCTTGAACCTGGAGTTGATGACAGCCGCCACTCGATATGAGGGCTGAATACTGGTTGCAAGGAGGTGTGCGACGTCGAGCGGGATGTAGCGGATCAAGGCGATCTACTGCACCAGGTCACGATTTTCGGCGACCCATGCAAACACAGTGAGCAAAACTTTACGCTAACTCCCAGGCAAATGCCAAGCCCCGCCAGGGTTTGCGGTTGTTGGGTTGCAGGTCTGCTGGGCAAGTCCTGGATCATGCATTTTGCGCACGGTGTGGAGGGTGTCGGGAGGTGATGCCGGGGCGTCGTTTTGATGTGTCGTGGCTTTATCGCAGGCAATAAAAAAGGCCTTGATAATCAAGGCCTTTTTTCGAGTTTGTGGTGCCCCGGGGGAGACTCGAACTCCCACTTCTTTCGAAAACGGATTTTGAATCCGCCGCGTCTACCGGTTCCGCCACCGGGGCACAATGGCGGCGCAGTATAGGGATGGTCTTGGGGTTGGTCAATCCACTTGCGTGGTCAGCCTGGACTATTTCCGGTAAGCTTTGCCGCCCTGCTAAATGACCCCTCCTCCGATCATGCGTGTTGCCGACTTTCATTTCGAGCTGCCTGACGCTCTTATCGCCCGTCATCCCCTCGCCGAGCGCCGTGCCAGCCGTTTGCTGGTGCTGGACGGGCCGACTGGGGCGCTGGCGCATAAACAGTTCAGTGATCTGCTGGATTATCTGCGCCCTGGCGATCTGATGGTGTTCAACAATACCCGAGTGATTCCGGCGCGACTGTTTGGCCAGAAGGCCAGCGGCGGCAAGCTGGAAGTTTTGGTCGAGCGGGTGCTGGACAGTCACCGCGTGCTGGCCCATGTGCGTTCGAGCAAGTCACCCAAGCCCGGCTCGAAGATTCTGCTCGATGGCGGCGGCGAGGCCGAAATGCTCGCGCGCCACGATGCCCTGTTCGAGTTGCGCTTTGCCGAAGAGGTGCTGCCGCTGCTTGAGCGGGTCGGCCATATGCCGTTGCCTCCTTATATAGACCGGCCGGATGACGAAGCCGACCGCGAGCGCTACCAGACGGTGTATGCCGCGCGGGCCGGTGCCGTTGCCGCGCCGACCGCAGGGCTGCATTTCGACCAGGCGTTGCTTGCGGCGATTGCCGAGAAGGGTGTTGAAAGCGCGTTCGTGACCCTGCATGTGGGGGCTGGGACCTTTCAGCCGGTACGGGTTGAGCGCATCGAAGATCACCATATGCACAGCGAATGGCTGGAGGTTGGCCAGGATGTGGTCGACGCCGTGGCGGCCTGCCGTGCACGGGGCGGCCGGGTGATCGCAGTCGGCACCACCAGTGTGCGCTCGCTGGAGAGTGCCGCGCGCGATGGCGTGCTCAAGGCATTCAGTGGCGACACCACGATCTTTATCTACCCCGGGCGGCCGTTGCATGTGGTCGATGCTCTGGTGACCAACTTCCATCTGCCCGAGTCGACCCTGCTGATGCTGGTGTCGGCCTTCGCCGGCTACCCGGAAACCATGGCGGCCTACCAGGCGGCGGTGGCGGGAAAGTACCGCTTCTTCAGTTATGGCGATGCCATGTTTATTACCCGTAACCCCGCGCCGCGCGGGCCAGAGGAACAGCTATGACGCGCACCTGCCGGATGTCTTTCGAATTGCTTGCCACCGATGGCAAGGCGCGGCGTGGCCGGCTGACGTTCCCCCGCGGCGTGGTGGAAACCCCGGCCTTTATGCCGGTGGGCACCTACGGCACGGTCAAGGGCATGCTGCCGCGCGATATCGAGGCAACCGGGGCGCAGATCATTCTCGGCAACACCTTCCATCTGTGGCTGCGGCCTGGCACTGAAGTGATCAAGAAACACGGCGACCTGCACGACTTTATGCAGTGGCAGGGGCCGATCCTCACCGATTCCGGCGGTTTCCAGGTGTTCAGCCTGGGTGCCATGCGCAAGATCAAGGAGGAGGGGGTGTATTTCGCCTCGCCGGTGGACGGTGCCAAGGTGTTTATGGGGCCGGAAGAGTCGATGCAGGTGCAGCGCGACCTGGGCTCGGACATCGTGATGATCTTCGACGAGTGCACGCCCTATCCGGCCGAGTTCGATGTGGCCAAGCGCTCCATGGAACTGTCGCTGCGCTGGGCCAAGCGCTCGAAGGATGCCCATGGCGAAAGCACGGCGGCGCTGTTTGGGATCGTCCAGGGCGGCATGCATGAGGAATTGCGCAAAGTCTCTCTGGATGGGCTGGAGCAGATCGGCTTTGACGGTTATGCCATTGGCGGGCTGTCGGTCGGCGAGCCGAAGGACGAGATGATCAAGGTGCTGGACTATCTGCCGGCGCAACTTCCGGCCGACAAGCCGCGCTATCTGATGGGGGTGGGCAAGCCGGAGGATCTGGTTGAAGGTGTGCGCCGTGGCGTGGATATGTTCGACTGCGTGATGCCGACCCGCAATGCGCGTAACGGCCACCTGTTTGTCGACACTGGCGTGCTGAAAATCCGTAATGCCTTCCACAAACAGGATGACTCGCCGCTCGATCCGACCTGCGACTGTTACACCTGCAAACATTTCTCCCGCGCCTACCTGCATCATTTGGATAAGTGCGGCGAAATGCTGGGCAGCATGCTCAATACAATCCACAACTTGCGCCACTATCAGCGCTTGATGGCTGGTTTGCGCGAGGCTATTCAACAGGGTACATTGGCCGCCTTTGTCGATGCCTTCTATGCCAAACGCGGGCTACCAACGCCGCCTCTGGACTGATAATTCAACTTTTAAAGACCCTTGCAACAGGAGTGTTACATGAGCTTTTTGATCCCCGCTGCTTTCGCCGATGCTGGCGCGCCGGCTGCCGGCCCTGCCGGTAGCGGTTTTGAATGGGTATTTCTGGTTGGCTTCCTGGTTATCTTCTATCTGATGATCTGGCGCCCACAGGCCAAGCGTGCCAAAGAGCACAAGAACCTGATCGGCAACCTGCAGAAGGGTGACGAAGTGGTGACCAGCGGTGGTATCGCCGGCAAAGTTAACAAGGTCAGCGATGACTTCGTGGTTATCGAAGTGTCCGATACCGTTGAGCTGAAAATTCAGAAAGTGGCCATCGCCGCCACGCTGCCCAAGGGCACACTGAAAGCGATCTAAGCAACACACCATCACCATTCGACGGGGCGCTTAATGCGCCCCGCGTCATAACGGGCGGCGTCATGCTCAACAAATTTCCCCTCTGGAAGTACCTGCTGATCCTGGCTGTACTGGCAATCGGCTTTCTCTACTCCGCACCCAATCTCTACCCGGACGATCCGGCTATCCAGATCAGCGGCACCAGTTCGGCCATGCGGGTCGAGCAGGCCGACCTGGATCGCGCCAGCCGTGCCCTGGAAACCGCGGGCATCAGCGTCAAGGCGGTCAGCCTGGCTAATCAGGGTCGTGCCGGTCTGCTGCGCCTGAACGATGCGGAAGACCAGTTGCCGGCCAAGGACTTGGTGCGCAAGGCCCTGAGCGATGAGTTCGTGGTGGCCTTGAACCTGGCACAAACCACGCCGGACTGGTTGCGCAACCTGGGCGGCAGCCCGATGAAGCTGGGTCTGGATCTTTCCGGTGGCGTGCACTTCCTGATGGAAGTGGATATGGACAAGGCCCTGGAAGCACGACGCAAGGTCTATGAGGGGGAGGTCAAGAGCCTGCTGCGCAAGGAGCGCGTGCGCTACCGCAGCCTGCCTGAGCTCAATGGTGCCATTCAGCTCGGCTTCGCCGATGAAGCCACTCTGGAGAAGGCCCAGCGCCTGATCCGCAAGGATTTCACCGATTTTGACCTGAGCACTGTGGAGCGCAGCGGCCAGCAGGTTTTGCGTCTGGCGCTGACCCAGGCCAAGTTGGTGGAAATTCGCGAATACTCGATCAAGCAGAACCTGACCACGGTGCGTAACCGGGTCAACGAGCTGGGCGTGGCCGAGCCGCTGGTGCAGCGCCAGGGTGCCAATCGCATCGTGGTCGAGCTGCCGGGCGTGCAGGACACTGCCGAAGCCAAGCGGATTCTCGGCAAGACCGCCAACCTGGAGTTCCGTCTGGCCGCCGAGCCGGATGCAGCCAAGGCAGCCACCGAAAGCTTTGAGTTCCGTGAAGAAGGTCGTCCGCCGGCGCAGCTGGAGCGTGACCTGATCATCACCGGCGACCAGGTCACCGATGCCCAGGCCAGCTTCGACGAAAACGGCAGCCCGCAGGTCAATATCCGTCTGGATGGCCGTGGCGGCGATCTGATGAACCGTGCCACCCGCAACAATGTTGGGCGCAGCATGGCAGTGATCTTTATCGAGCAGAAGCCGGTGGTGCGCTATATGCGCCAGGTGGTCGATGGCGTCGAGAAGGAGGTCGAGGTCCAGACCTTCGTCGAGGAGAAGAAGATCATCAGCCTGGCGACCATCCAGTCGCCGCTGGGCAGCCAATTCCGTATCACCGGCCTTGATGGCCAGGGCGAGTCGTCGGAGCTGGCGTTGCTGCTGCGCGCCGGTGGTCTGGCCGCGCCGATGTACTTCGCCGAAGAGCGCACCATTGGCCCGAGCCTGGGGGCCGACAACATTGCCAAGGGGCTGGAAGCCTCTCTGTGGGCGATGCTGTTCGTGTCGCTGTTTATCGTGATCATCTACCGTTTCTTCGGTGTGCTGGCGACTGTCGCGCTGGGGCTGAACATGGTGCTGCTGCTGGCGCTGATGTCGTTGCTCAGTGCCACCCTGACCCTGCCGGGTATTGCCGGTATCGTGTTGACCATGGGTATGGCGGTGGATGCCAACGTGCTGATCTTCTCGCGTATTCGCGAGGAAATCGCCAATGGCATGTCGATTCAGCGAGCCATTCACGAAGGCTTCGATCGCGCCTATTCGGCCATCGTCGACGCCAACCTGACCACGCTGCTGGTCGGCGGCATCCTGTTCGCCATGGGCACCGGGCCGGTCAAGGGCTTTGCGGTGACTCTGTCACTGGGCATTCTCACTTCGATGTTCACCGCGATTCTGGTGACGCGGTGCATGGTCAACCTGACCTGCGGTGGGCGTGATTTCAAGAAGTTGTGGATTTAAGGGGCTGTGATGAAGGGTACGATCAACTTCATGGGGGTGCGCAATATTGCGTTCGCCTTCACCGTGTTGCTCACGCTCTTGGCGTTGGGCAGCCTGTTTGCCAAGGGGCTGAATCTGGGCCTGGATTTCACCGGTGGTACCCAGATCGAGCTGAGTTACGAGCAGCCGGCTGAGCTCGGCAAGATTCGCCAGCAGTTGGCGGGTGCAGGTTATGCCGATGCTGTGGTGCAGAGCTTTGGTGCGACCACCGATGTGGTGGTGCGCATGCAGGGTAATGATGCCGACTTGGGTACCAAGGTGGCCGCGGCATTGCGCCAGGCGGGTGACAAGCTTGAGGTCAAGAAGGTCGAATTCGTCGGGCCGCAGGTGGGGGAAGAGCTGCGTGATCAGGGTGGTCTCGGTCTGCTGCTGGCGCTGGGTGGGGTGATGCTCTACCTGGCCTTCCGCTTTCAGTGGAAGTTCGGCCTTGGGGCGATTATTTCCCTGATTCACGACGTGATCATCACTCTGGGGATTCTCTCGTTCTTCCAGATCACCTTCGATCTCACCGTGCTGGCGGCGTTGCTGGCCATTATCGGTTACTCGCTCAACGACACCATCGTGGTGTTTGACCGGGTGCGGGAAAACTTCCGTGTGCTGCGCAATACCAGCCTGATCGACAATATCAATATCTCCACCACCCAGACGCTGCTGCGCACCATGGCCACTTCGATTTCCACTCTGTTGGCCATCGCTGCGCTGCTGGTGTTTGCGGGTGACAATCTGTTCGCCTTCTCCGTGGCCCTGTTTGTCGGGGTGACGGCCGGTACTTATTCGTCGGTGTATATCGCCAACGTGGTGCTGGTCTGGCTGGACCTGACGGTCGAGGATCTGATCCCGCCGGTGGTGGCTGAAGAGGTTGATGACCGCCCTTAGGTCTGTTGGTTAAGGGTTGGCGGTAATGACGAAGCCGGGCAGTCGTTGAACTTGCCCGGCTTTTTTGTGTTCCAAGGTAGAGGGAATGGCGTGCCTGTACGCCGAAGTGAGTCCGGGAGATAGTTATGAACAAGTCAATGCTGGTGGGTGCGGTGCTGGGTGCTGTGGGTGTAACCGCGGGTGGTGCTGTTGCCACGTACAGTTTGATCGGTGGGCCGGAGTATGCCGAGGTGCTGGCGGTCAAGCCGATCAAGGAGACCATCAAGACGCCGCGGCAGGTCTGTGAGGATGTCACGGTGACCCGCCAGAAGCCGGTCAAGGATCAGCATCAGATCGCCGGTACCGCCATAGGTGCGGTAGTGGGTGGCTTGCTGGGTAATCAGGTTGGTGGCGGCACAGGCAAGAAGATTGCCACGGTTGCCGGTGCTGTCGGTGGTGGTTACGCCGGTAACAAGGTGCAGGAGAATATGCAGGCTGGCGACACCTACACCACCACTGAAACGCGTTGCGATACTGTCACTGATGTCAGCGAAAAGCTGGTCGGCTATGACGTCAAGTATCAGCTCGATGGCAAGGAAGGGCAGGTGCGCATGGCCAGCGATCCGGGCAATCGCATTCCGGTCAAGGATGGTCAGCTGGTGCTGTCCGCCAGCGAGCAGTAAAAAATACAGGCAATAGGAAAATGGCCTGGAGCCATTTTCAGCGTTGTGCGGCGACGGCTCGAAGGGGGCGTCGCCAGGTATGACGGACAATAAAAAAGCGCCCGCAGGCGCTTTTTTATTGTCCGTACGATCAGCGCTTCAGTGACGCCGACAGGTGTGGCTGAATGGCTGTCAGTACGGCCTTGAAGCACTTGGTGTTGCCGGCAACGATCTGGCCCTTCTCGAGGAATTCGTGACCACCGTTGAAGTCACTGATCAGGCCGCCTGCTTCCTGGATCAGCAGTGCGCCGGCGGCCATGTCCCATTCGGACAGGCCGAATTCCCAGAAGGCGTCGAAGCGCCCTGCGGCGACATAGGCCAGGTCCAGGCTGGCGGCACCGGCGCGGCGAACGCCGGCGGTCTGGCCGACCAGGCTGCGGAACATGCCCAGGTAGTTTTCCAGGTTGTCCATCTGGCTGTCGCGGAACGGGAAGCCGGTGCCGAGCAGGGCACCTTCGAGGCTCTTGCGGTTGCTCACGCGCAGGCGGCGGCCGTTAAGGGCGGCACCGCGGCCACGGCTGGCGGTGAATTCTTCCTGACGCACCGGGTCGATGATTACCGCATGTTCCAGGCGGCCGCGGTATTTGCAGGCGATGCTGACGGCGTAGTGGGGGATGCCGCGGATAAAGTTGGTGGTGCCGTCCAGCGGATCGATGATCCACAGGTAGTCGGCACCGTCGCCGCTGCCGGCGCTCAGGCCGCTCTCCTCGCCAAGTACGCCGTGGTTGGGGAAAGCTTTGCGCAGGGCCTGGATGATCAGCTGCTCGGCGGAGCGGTCGATCTCTGTCACGTAATCCTTGGCTTCTTTCTCGTCGACCGAGATGACGTCCAAGCGTTCGGTCGAGCGGAAGATCATTTCGCCGGCGCTACGGGCTGCGCGCAGCGCGATATTCAGCATGGGCTGCATGGATGTTCACCTGGGTCGTTAAAGAAAGCCGGCCATTCTAGCAGAAAAGCGCGGGGGTTGAAGTGCAACCTGTGTCTTGCGTGGCGCAAGCGGGGTTGCTTCTGTAAGATTTGCTGCCTTATCTCCACTGTGTGAGCGCTAGCGTTGCTGGAAAATATTCGCGTCGTCTTGGTCAATACCAGTCATCCGGGCAATATCGGCGGGGCTGCGCGGGCCATGAAGAACATGGGGTTGTCGCGCCTGGTACTGGTCGATCCGCAGGATTTCCCCAGTGGTGATGCGGTGGCGCGGGCCTCCGGGGCCACCGATATCCTCGATGCCGCACAGGTGGTTGGCACTCTGGAAGAGGCATTGATCGGCTGCAGCCTGGTGCTCGGCACCAGTGCCCGCGATCGACGCATCCCCTGGCCCTTGCTGGATCCCCGTGAGTGTGGAGTGGCCGCTTGCGAGCAGGCGGCTCAGGGTGGCGAGGTGGCGCTGGTGTTCGGTCGTGAGTATGCCGGGCTGACCAATGAAGAGTTGCAACGCTGCCATTTCCATGTGCACATTCCTTCTGACCCGCAGTTCAGTTCGCTGAACCTGGCGGCGGCGGTGCAGGTGCTGGCCTACGAGGTGCGTATGGCCTGGCTGGCGGCGCAGAATCAGCCGACCAAAGTACTCAAGGTGGAAGCCACGGCGATTCAGAGCTCGCAGCCGGTGACCGCCGATGAGTTGGAATCTTTTTATGTGCACCTGGAGCAGGCGCTGGTCGTGATCGGCTTTCTCGACCCGGCCAAGCCCAGGCACCTGATGAGTCGCTTGCGTCGCTTGTACGGTCGTAGTGCGGTGAGCAAGCTGGAAATGAATATCTTGCGTGGCATTTTGACGGAAACCGTCAAGGCGGCACGTGGTGAGCACCATAAGCAGGGGAAGGCAGATGTTTGAGCGTATGCAAGAGGATATCCAGAGCGTATTCCATCGTGATCCGGCGGCGCGCAACGCCTTCGAGGTGGTGACCTGCTATCCCGGCTTGCATGCAGTCTGGTTGCATCGCGTGGCGCATGCGTTGTGGGTCAATGGCTGGAAGTGGCTGGCGCGGGTGGTATCGAATTTCGGTCGCTGGCTGACTGGCATCGAGATTCATCCGGGTGCCCGGATTGGCCGACGTTTCTTTATCGATCACGGCATGGGTATCGTTATCGGCGAGACCGCCGAGATCGGCAATGACGTGACTCTCTATCAGGGCGTGACCTTGGGCGGCACCAGCTGGAACAAGGGTAAGCGTCACCCTACCCTGGAGGACGGGGTGGTGGTGGGGGCGGGGGCCAAGGTGCTTGGGCCTTTTACGGTCGGTGCCGGGGCCAAGATCGGCTCCAACGCGGTGGTGACCAAGGCGGTGCCGGCCGGGGCGACCGCGGTGGGCATTCCGGGGCGGATCATCCTCAAGTCGGATGACGAGCAGGAAGCCAAGCGTCAGGCGATCGCCGAGAAGCTCGGTTTCGATGCCTATGGCGTTAGTCAGGACATGCCCGACCCGATAGCCCGGGCCATCGGCCAGATGCTCGATCATCTGCATGCCGTGGATGGCCGTCTGGAGGGCATGTGCGGTGCGCTCAAGTCCCTGGGCAGCGATTACTGCGCCAAGGATCTGCCCGAATTGCGCGCCGAGGACTTCGCCGGAGTGGTCAAGGAACCTGACGACAAGCCTGCGGCCTGATGGTGCGGATGCGCACATTTTGCTATGCTGCGCGCCCTTCTGTGCTGGCTAATCCCGACTAAAACTATAGGTCTTATAGTTGACTTAAATACTCGGGAATTGCATACTCGCGGCATATTGTGATTACGCGGTAATTCCTTATGCGACTGACCACCAAAGGCCGTTACGCCGTCACCGCCATGCTTGATCTGGCGTTGCACGCGCAGCGTGGGCCGGTGTCTCTGGCCGATATTTCCGAGCGACAGGGTATCTCCCTTTCCTACCTGGAGCAGCTGTTTGCCAAGCTGCGTCGCGGCAATCTGGTTTCCAGTGTGCGCGGTCCAGGTGGCGGCTATCAGCTGTCGCGGGATATGGGTGGCATTCAGGTGGCCGAAGTCATCGATGCAGTTAACGAGTCGGTGGACGCTACCCGTTGCCAGGGGCAGGGCGATTGCCATGCCGGTGATACCTGTCTGACCCACCACCTGTGGTGCGACCTCAGTCAACAGATCCACGAATTCCTCAATGGCATCAGTCTGGCTGATCTGGTGACCCGTCGAGAAGTGCAGGAAGTTGCCCAGCGCCAGGATCAGCGCCGCTGCGATGGCAGGATGCCGCATCCGGATAAGATCGAAGCGTCCGCCGTCGAATAAGCGAGCGACGCCGGCCAGCAGGCCTGATACCTGATTAGGAGAGAGTCAATGAAATTGCCGATTTACCTCGATTACTCCGCCACCACGCCGGTCGATCCGCGTGTTGCGCAAAAAATGAGCGAATGTCTGCTGGTCGATGGCAACTTCGGTAACCCGGCCTCGCGCTCCCATGTCTTTGGCTGGAAAGCCGAAGAGGCGGTCGAGAATGCGCGTCGCCAGGTGGCCGAGCTGGTCAATGCCGACCCGCGCGAGATTGTCTGGACCAGCGGTGCCACCGAGTCCGACAACCTGGCGATCAAGGGCATTGCCGACTTCTACAAGAGTAAAGGCAAGCACCTGGTCACCTCGAAGATCGAACACAAGGCGGTGCTGGATACCATGCGCCAGCTTGAGCGTGAAGGCTTCGAGGTCACCTATATCGAGCCGGGCGAAGATGGCCTGATCACGCCGGCCATGATCGAGGCGGCACTGCGCGATGACACCATTCTGGTGTCTATCATGCATGTGAACAATGAAATCGGCACCATCAACGACATCGCTGCTATCGGTGAGCTGACCCGCTCGCGCGGCGTGTTCTTCCACGTTGATGCCGCCCAGTCCACCGGCAAGGTGGCCATCGACCTGGAAAAGCTCAAGGTCGATCTGATGTCCTTCTCCGCGCACAAGACCTATGGTCCCAAGGGCGTTGGTGCGCTCTACGTACGGCGTAAGCCGCGGGTGCGTCTGGAAGCCCAGACCCACGGTGGCGGTCATGAGCGCGGCATGCGTTCCGGCACCTTGGCGACTCACCAGTGCGTAGGTATGGGTGAAGCCTTCCGTATCGCCAAGGAAGAAATGACTCAGGAGAACCAGCGTGTACTGGCCCTGCGTGATCGTTTCTTCGCTCGGCTTGAAGATCTGGAAGAGTTGTATGTCAACGGCAGCATGACCGCCCGCGTACCGCACAACCTCAACCTGAGCTTCAACTATGTCGAGGGCGAGTCGCTGATCATGGCGCTCAAGGATCTGGCGGTTTCCTCCGGTTCGGCCTGTACCTCGGCCTCCCTGGAGCCGTCCTACGTATTGCGCGCCCTGGGCCGCAACGACGAGCTGGCACACAGCTCGATCCGTTTCAGCTTCGGCCGCTTTACCACTGACGAAGAAATTGACTACGCCGCGGACAAGGTTCGCGAGGCGGTCACCAAGCTGCGCGAATTGTCGCCGCTGTGGGATATGTACAAAGACGGTGTCGACATCTCCAAGATCGAGTGGGCGGCGCACTAAGTAGTCGCCGAGCAAGAGCGGCTCTCTGATGAGGAAGGAATACCAGCATGGCTTACAGTGAAAAGGTTATCGACCATTACGAAAACCCGCGCAACGTCGGCAAGATGGACGCGGAAGACCCTGATGTCGGCACCGGCATGGTCGGCGCGCCGGCCTGTGGTGACGTGATGCGTCTGCAGATCAAGGTCAACGAACAGGGCGTGATTGAAGACGCCAAGTTCAAGACCTACGGCTGCGGTTCCGCTATCGCCTCCAGCTCCCTCGCCACTGAGTGGATGAAGGGCAAGACCCTGGACGAGGCGGAAACCATCAAGAACACTCAGCTGGCCGAAGAGCTCGCTCTGCCGCCGGTCAAGATCCACTGCTCGGTTCTCGCCGAGGACGCCATCAAGGCGGCCGTGCGTGACTACAAGCAGAAGAAAGGTTTGCTCTAAGGAGGTTTGTCGATGGCTATCAGCATGACCGAAGCTGCCGCTCAGCATGTGCGCCGCTCCCTCGATGGGCGCGGCAAGGGCGACGGTATCCGCCTGGGTGTTCGCACCACCGGCTGTTCCGGCCTGGCTTATGTGCTGGAGTTTGTCGATGAAGCCGCCGCCGAGGATCAGGTGTTCGAGAGCCACGGGGTCAAGGTGATCATCGATCCCAAGAGCCTGGTGTATCTCGATGGCACCGAGCTGGACTTCGTCAAGGAGGGCTTGAACGAAGGTTTCAAGTTCAACAACCCCAACGTGCGCGGCGAGTGTGGCTGCGGCGAAAGCTTCAATATCTGAGGCCTGTGTGGGAAGTCCTTGTCATTTTGCCCTGTTTGATCTGCAGCCAAGTTTCCGCCTGGATCTTGATCAGCTAGCCGCGCGATACCGCGAGCTGGCGCGCAATGTCCATCCAGACCGGTTTGCCGATGCTTCCGAGCGTGAGCAGCGCCTGGCCCTTGAGCAGTCCGCCAGTCTCAACGAGGCCTATAGCACGCTCAAGAGCGCGCCGCAGCGTGCCCGTTACCTGCTGGCGCTGCGTGGACCCGAGCTGCCTCTGGAAGTGACGGTGCAGGACCCGGATTTCCTGCTGCAGCAGATGCAGTTGCGCGAAGAGCTGGAGGACTTGCACGACAGTGCAGATCTGGCCGGCGTCGCAGCGTTCAAGCGGCGTCTGAAGCTGGCTCAGGATGAGCTCAACGAAAGCTTTGCGGTTTGTTGGGATGATGCTGCACAGCGCGAGCAGGCCGAGCGTCTGATGCGTCGCATGCAGTTTCTCGACAAGCTTTCCCACGAGGTTCGCCAGCTGGAAGAGCGCCTCGACGATTAACGCGCGCGTGCCCACGAGGCGTGCCCGAGTCTAGATAAGCATTGATTAATCATGGCCCTACTGCAGATCGCTGAGCCCGGACAAAGCCCCCAGCCACACCAGCGCCGCCTGGCCGTGGGGATTGATCTGGGTACCACTAATTCGCTGGTCGCTGCTGTGCGCAGTGGTCTTTCCGAGCCGCTAGCCGATGCTGCCGGGCAGGTCATCCTGCCGTCTGCCGTGCGCTACCACGCGGAGCGTGTCGAGGTGGGTGAGGTCGCCAAGGCGGCGGCTTCCAGTGATCCGCTCAATACCGTGCTGTCGGTCAAGCGTCTGATGGGGCGCGGCCTGGCCGACGTCAAGCAGCTGGGTGAACAGTTGCCCTACCGCTTTGTTGGCGGTGAGTCGCATATGCCCTTTATCGACACCGTGCAGGGGCCGAAAAGCCCGGTCGAAGTGTCGGCCGATATTCTCAAGGTGCTGCGTCAGCGCGCCGAAGAGGCTCTGGGTGGTGAGCTGGTGGGGGCGGTAATCACCGTTCCAGCTTATTTCGACGATTCGCAGCGCCAGGCCACCAAGGATGCTGCGCGTCTGGCGGGCTTGAGTGTGTTGCGCCTGCTCAACGAGCCGACCGCCGCGGCGGTGGCCTATGGTCTGGATCAGCATGCCGAAGGTCTGGTGGCGATCTATGACCTGGGCGGCGGTACCTTCGATATTTCCATTCTGCGCCTGACCGGTGGCGTCTTCGAAGTGCTGGCCACCGGTGGCGATAGCGCCCTGGGCGGCGATGACTTCGATCACGCGATCGCCGGCTGGATGGTCGAGCAGGCCGGGGTTTCCTCGGACCTTGATCCGACGCAGCAGCGCCTTTTGCTGGAGGCCGCTTGCGCCGCGAAAGAAGCGCTGACCGACAGTGCCGAGGCGACTCTGGCCTATGGCGACTGGCAGGGCAGCCTGAGTCGTGAGCAGTTCGATAGCCTGATCGAACCCATGGTTGCACGCAGCCTCAAGGCCTGTCGTCGCGCCGTGCGTGATGCGCTGATCGAGCTGGAAGACATCAAAGCGGTGGTCATGGTCGGCGGTTCGACCCGGGTCCCGCGGGTGCGCGAGGCGGTGGCCGAGCTGTTTGGGCGTGAGCCACTGACCGATATCGACCCCGATCAGGTGGTCGCCATTGGCGCGGCGATTCAGGCCGATGCCCTGGCCGGCAATGCGCGCGGCGAGGGCGAAGAGCTGCTGCTGCTGGATGTAATCCCGCTGTCCCTCGGCCTGGAAACCATGGGTGGGCTGATGGAGAAGGTGATCCCGCGCAACACCACCATTCCGGTGGCGCGTGCCCAGGATTTCACCACCTACAAGGATGGCCAGACGGCCATGCTGATTCATGTGCTGCAGGGTGAACGCGAGCTGATCAGCGATTGCCGTTCCCTGGCGCGCTTCGAGTTGCGCGGTATCCCGCCGATGGTGGCGGGGGCGGCGAAGATTCGCGTGACCTTCCAGGTGGACGCCGACGGTCTGCTCAACGTATCGGCGCGGGAGTTGGTGTCGGGGGTGGAGGCGAGCATTCAGGTCAAGCCGTCCTACGGCCTGACCGATGGCGAAATCGCTCGCATGCTGCAGGACTCCTTCAAGAATGCTGGCGACGACAAGGTTGCCCGTGTGCTGCGTGAGCAGCAGGTGGATGCTCGGCGTCTGCTGGAAGCGGTCGAGGCTGCGTTGCTGGCCGATGGCGAGCGCCTGCTGGAAACCGATGAGCGCCTGGCCATCGAGGCGCAGATGCAGCAGTTGCGCGAACTCATGGCTGGCAGTGATGGCCTGGCCATCGAGCAGCAGACCAAGCGCCTGACCCAGGTGACTGATGCCTTTGCGGCACGTCGTCTGGATGCCACGGTCAAAGCCGCCCTGGCTGGCCGTAGTCTTAACGAGATTGAGGAATAAGCATGCCGCAGATCATCTTTCTGCCCCACGCCGTATTCTGCCCGGATGGGCTGGTCGTGGAGGCCGAGCCTGGCACCTCGATCCTCGATGTGGCGCATGAGCACCATATCGAGATCGAAAGCGCCTGTGGTGGCGTCTGTGCCTGCACCACCTGCCACTGCATCATTCGTGAGGGCTTTGAGTCGCTGAACGAAGCAGATGAGCTGGAGGAGGACCTGCTGGACAAGGCCTGGGGGCTGGAAGCGCAATCGCGTCTGTCCTGCCAGGCGATTGTTGGCGAGACGGATCTGACCGTCGAGATCCCGAAATACTCGCTTAACCACGCCGCTGAAGCGCCGCACTGATTCGAGAGGTTGTTATGAGCCTGAAATGGGTTGATGTGCTGGAAATCGCGATTCAGTTGGCTGAGGCCAAACCGGAGGTGGATCCACGTTACGTAAATTTCGTCGATCTGCACAAGTGGGTTCTGGCTCTGCCGGAGTTCAGTGATGATCCACAGCGCGGCGGCGAAAAGGTACTTGAGGCCATTCAGGCGGCCTGGATCGAAGAGGCGGATTAGTCGGCCATTTGGCCTGCCCTACGCATTTAACCGGAACCCGCGTATAATTCGCGGGTTTAATTTTTCGCTTTAATCATTGTTTCTGGAGTTTCACATGGCTGTTCAACGCACTTTCTCCATCATCAAGCCCGATGCCGTTGCTAAAAACGTTATTGGCGAGATCACCACCCGTTTCGAAAAAGCCGGCCTGCGCGTCGTCGCTTCGAAGATGGTTCAGCTGTCCGAGCGTGAAGCCGCTGGTTTCTACGCCGAGCACAGCGAGCGTGGCTTCTTCAAGGATCTGGTTGCTTTCATGACCTCCGGTCCGGTTATTGTTCAGGTTCTGGAAGGTGAAGACGCCGTTCTGAAAAACCGCGAGCTGATGGGCGCAACCAACCCGAAAGAAGCGGCTGCCGGCACCATCCGTGCTGATTTCGCGGTTTCCATCGACGAGAACGCCGTACACGGTTCCGATTCCGAGGCTTCCGCCGCTCGCGAAATCGCTTACTTCTTCGCTGCCACCGAAGTTTGCGCACGCATTCGCTAAGCGAAACGTGCGAGGGTGAAGCCATGACTAACGCTGCCGGTAAAATCAATCTGCTGGGTCTGACCCAGGCAGAGATGGAACAGTTCTTCGAAAGTATCGGGGAGAAGCGTTTCCGTGCCGGTCAGATGATGAAATGGATTCACCACTTTGGCGTCGATGATTTCGATGCCATGAGCAATGTCAGCAAGGTCTTGCGCGAAAAGCTCAAGGCCTGTGCTGAAATCCGCGGCCCGGAAGTGGTCAGCGAAGATATTTCCACCGATGGCACGCGCAAGTGGGTAGTGCGGGTGGCGTCGGGCAGTTGTGTGGAAACCGTGTATATCCCCCAGGGCTCGCGTGGCACCCTGTGTGTCTCCTCGCAAGCCGGCTGTGCGCTGGATTGCAGTTTCTGCTCGACTGGCAAGCAGGGTTTCAACAGCGATCTCTCCGCCGCCGAAGTGATCGGTCAGGTGTGGATCGCCAACAAGTCGTTCGGCAGCGTGCCGGCGAAAATCGACCGCGCCATCACCAACGTGGTGATGATGGGCATGGGCGAACCGCTGCTGAATTTCGACAACGTCGTTGCCGCCATGAAAATCATGATGGACGACCTCGGCTATGGCATTTCCAAGCGCAAGGTGACCCTGTCCACCTCCGGCGTTGTGCCGATGATCGACAAACTCGGCGAGGTGATCGACGTATCCCTGGCCCTGTCGCTGCATGCACCCAACGATGAGCTGCGCAACCAGCTGGTGCCGATCAACAAGAAGTACCCGCTGGAAATGCTGCTGGCGGCATGTAAGCGCTATGTCTCGCGCCTCGGTGAGAAACGTGTGCTTACAATCGAGTACACCCTGCTCAAGGATGTCAACGATAAACCCGAGCATGCTGAGGAAATGATCGCACTTCTCAAAGACGTGCCTTGCAAGATCAACCTGATTCCGTTTAATCCCTTCCCCCACTCGGGGTACGAGCGGCCGAGCAACAATGCCATTCGCCGTTTCCAGGACCTGCTGCACAAAGCCGGGCACAATGTCACCGTGCGCACCACCCGTGGTGAGGACATCGATGCCGCTTGTGGCCAGCTGGTTGGCCAGGTCATGGACCGTACCCGCCGGAGTGAGCGTTATATCGCTGTGCGTGAATTGAGTAGCGAGGCCGAAACGCCGAGTTCCGCCGCCAATCGAACTTGAGGGGAGGAAATCCATGACCTTGCGTCCTGCGCTGTTGCTGTTAATCGTTGGCCTTTTGGCCGGCTGTGTGTCGACGGGCAGTGTCGACCCGATGAAGACCGACAAAGGCCGTGACGAGGCCCGCGATGCCTACACCCAGCTGGGCATAGGCTATCTGCAGGAAGGGGCGACGGAGCGCGCCAAGGTGCCGCTGAAAAAAGCCCTGGAACTCGACCCCGCCAGTGCTGATGCCCATGCCGTACTGGCGCTGGTGTTCCAGATGGAAATGGAGCCCAAGCTGGCGGACGAACACTTTCGCAAGTCGCTGTCCCAGCGCCCCGACGACGCTCGGCTGCTGAATAATTACGGTAGTTTTCTGTTCGAACAGAAGCGTTACCAGGAAGCCTTCGAGCGCTACCAGCAGGCTGCTCAGGACACCCTCTATCCCGAGCGCTCGCGAGTTTTCGAAAACCTCGGTTTGACTGCGCTGATGCTCAACCAGCGTGAGCAGGCCAAGGGATATTTCGAGCGCTCGCTGCGCCTCAATAACCGGCAGCCCCGAGCCCTGCTCGAAATGGCGATGATCTCCTATGAAGACAAGCAGTATGTACCGGCTCGCCGCTACTACGAGAGCTACAGCCAGCTGAGAGAGCAGGACGCACGCAGCCTGCTGCTGGGCACGCGTCTGGCGAGGATCTTCGAGGACCGTGACAATGCTGCGAGCCTGGGGCTGCAGTTGAGACGTCTTTATCCCGGTACGCCGGAATACCAGCAATACCTGTCGGAGCAATGATGAAAGCGGTGCATCCAGAAGTGCTAGCAGTTCCCCGTGTCAATCCGGGCGAGTCCTTGCGTAAGGCTCGCGAGGATCGTGGCTGGACGGTTTCTGAGGTGGCTGCCCAGCTTAATTTGACCCCGCAGCGACTGACGCAGATAGAGCAGGGTGCCTTCGACCAATTGCCTGGGCATACCTTTGCCCGGGGTTATGTGCGCGCCTACGGGAAACTGCTCGAAATCGATCAAAGCCGTCTGGTGCTGGAGTTCGATCAGTTCACCGGCAGCGATGCCGCTGGCAGCAGCGTACACAGCCTGGGTCGTATCGAAGAACCCGTCAGTTATTCGCAGCACATCCTGCGTACCGTCAGTTTCGTATTGCTGCTGGCCCTGGCTGCGCTGGGCTTTTACTGGTGGCAGGAGCAGGCCGAGACAAAAGTCGATGACCTGGCCGTGGTCGGTATCGAGCAGATCGAAGTCGAGGGGGCCGACGGTACCACCCAGATTCATCAGTTCGACGAGCCGGAAGACCAGGCTGTGCTGGCCGCTCAGGCGGACGGCGAAGTCAGCCTGCCACTGCTCGCCGCCCCCGGCGAGGAGCAACCTGTGGCTGTCGTGCCAGCTGAGCCAGGCACCTCAGAAATCCCACTGCCAGCGGCCACCACGTCTGCTACCGCCCCTGCAGAGTCCACTGCCACTCAGGAAGAACCTGCTGCCAGTGCGCCGCAGCAAACGCCGGCCGCTACCCCGCCGGTTGCCGCTGGCGAGGCTCTGGTCAGCGTGACCTATGTCGCCGATTGCTGGACCCAATTGACCGATGCCACCGGCAAGGTGCTGTTCAGTGCCTTGAAGCGCAAGGGCGAAACCCTTGAGCTGGCCGGCAAGCCGCCATTCGAGCTGCGTCTGGGCTTCGCCCGCGGTGCCCAGGTGAGCTACAACGGCCAGGCGGTCGATGTAGCGCCCTTCGTCTCGGGTGAAACGGCGCGCCTCAAGTTGGGTGGTATCTGACATGCACGGGGAGTCGCCGATCAAGCGTCGCCTGACGCGCAAAATATGGGTAGGTTCGGTTCCGGTGGGCGGCGATGCGCCTATCGCCGTGCAGAGCATGACCAACAGCGACACCAATGATGTGGCCGCCACCGTGGCGCAGATTCGTCGCCTGGAAGATGCCGGCGCAGACATCGTGCGGGTCTCGGTGCCGGATATGGATGCCGCCGAAGCCTTCGGCCGAATCAAGCAGCAGGTGCGTGTGCCGCTGGTGGCCGATATCCACTTCGACTACCAGATCGCCCTGCGCGTAGCCGAACTTGGCGTCGACTGCCTGCGTATCAACCCGGGCAATATCGGTCGTGAAGACCGCGTGCGCGCCGTGGTGGAAGCCGCCCGTGATCGTGGCATCCCGATCCGTATTGGCGTCAATGCCGGTTCTCTGGAAAAAGACCTGCAGAAGAAATACGGCGAGCCGACGCCTGCCGCCCTGGTCGAGTCGGCGCTGCGCCATGTCGAGCACCTCGATCGGCTGAATTTCCCCGACTTCAAGGTCAGCGTCAAAGCCTCCGACGTGTTTATGGCGGTGGAGGCCTATCGGCTGTTGTCCAAACAGATCGAGCAACCCCTGCACCTGGGCATTACCGAGGCCGGCGGCCTGCGCTCCGGCACGGTTAAGTCGGCGGTGGGGCTGGGCATGCTGCTGGCCGAGGGTATCGGCGATACCATCCGTATCTCCCTGGCCGCCGATCCGGTGGAAGAGGTCAAGGTCGGTTTCGATATCCTCAAGTCGCTGCGCCTGCGCTCGCGAGGCATCAACTTTATCGCCTGCCCAAGCTGCTCGCGGCAGAACTTCGATGTGGTCAAGACCATGAACGAGCTGGAGCAGCGCGTCGAAGACCTACTGGTACCGCTGGATGTGGCGGTGATCGGCTGTGTGGTCAACGGCCCGGGCGAAGCCAAGGAAGCCCATATCGGCCTGACCGGCGGGTCGCCGAATCTGATCTATATCGATGGCAAGCCCGCGCACAAGCTTGGTAATGACAACCTGGTGGATGAGCTGGAAAAGCTGATCCGCCAGAAAGCGGCCGACAAGGTCGCTGCTGACGCCGCACTTATCGCGCGCAGCTGACACTCTTAAGGAATTGAAGTGAGCAAGTCCCTGCAAGCCATCCGTGGCATGAACGATATCCTCCCCGAACAGACCCCGCTCTGGCGTTACTTCGAAGGCACAGTGGCCAATTTGCTGGATGGCTACGGCTACCGGCAGATCCGTATGCCCATCGTCGAATTCACCGAGCTGTTCAAGCGTTCCATCGGCGAAGTCACCGATATCGTCGAAAAGGAGATGTACACCTTCGACGACCGCAATGGCGACTCCCTGACCCTGCGTCCGGAAGGTACCGCCGCCTGCGTGCGTGCCGTGCTCGAACACGGCTTGGCCGGTGGTGGGCAGACCCAGAAACTCTGGTATATCGGCCCGATGTTCCGTCACGAGCGTCCGCAGAAAGGCCGCTACCGTCAGTTCCACCAGATCGGTGTGGAAGTCTTCAATATCGACGGCCCGGATATCGATGCCGAGCTGATTATCCTGACCTGGCGCCTTTGGGGCCTGCTCGGTATCCGCGAGGCGGTCAAGCTTGAACTCAACAGCCTCGGCACCAGCGCTTCGCGGGCGGTGTATCGCGAGGCTCTGGTCGAATTTCTGACTGCCCATGCCGAGCAGCTGGATGAAGACAGCCGCCGCCGCATGACCAGCAACCCACTGCGCGTGCTCGACAGCAAATCGCCGGAAACTCAGGCGCTGTTGGCCGATGCGCCGAAGATGGCCGATTACCTGGATGAGGAGTCGCGGGTGCATTTCGAGGGGCTGAAAGCCCGCCTGGACGCTGCCGGTGTGCCCTATGTGATCAACCCCAAGCTGGTCCGCGGCCTGGATTACTACAGCAAGACGGTGTTCGAGTGGGTCACCGATCAACTCGGTTCCCAGGGCACGGTCTGCGCCGGTGGCCGTTACGATGGCCTGGTCGAGCAGATGGGCGGCAAACCCACCCCCGGCGTAGGTTTTGCCATGGGCATCGAACGTTTGGTGCTGTTGCTCGAAACTCTAGGTAAAGTACCGGCTGAAATCGCCCGTACGGTTGATATTTACCTGTGCGCCTTCGGCGAGCCTGCCGAATTGGCGGCGCTGGCCTTGAGCGAGCGTTTGCGCGACGAACTGCCGAACCTGCGTCTGCAGGTCAATGCCGGGGCCGGCAGCTTCAAGAGTCAGTTCAAGAAGGCCGACAAGAGTGGTGCGCTGTACGCCCTGATCTTGGGTGAAGACGAATTGGCCCAGCAAGTGGTAGGTTGCAAGCCGCTGCGCGGTCAGGGTGAACAACAAAGTATTGCGTGGTCGGCATTGGCCGACCATCTGGCGACCTGCGCCGATCAGGCCTGAGCGCCTGTTAAGTGATTTAGCGAATAGGAGTGTTGGGGTGGTTTCGCGTACTGATGATGAAGAACTGGCGGTAATCAAGGACTGGTGGCAGCGCAATGGCATGCCATTGCTCACGGGCGTTGCATTGGCCCTGGTCGCCGTCTTCGGCTGGCAGGGCTGGCAGAAGTACCAGGCCAACCAGTCTCATGGCGCTTCGCTGGTTTATCAGCAACTGCTTGAAGCAGCGCTGGATCCAAGCGGCAAGCCGGATGCGGGCAAGGTGGCCGAACTGGCTCACACACTGAAAAACGATTATGCCGGTTCCCACTACGCCCAGTACGGCAGCCTGTTCGTTGCCAAGGTGGCGGTCGAGGCGGGCAAGCTGGATGACGCTGCTAGCGAGCTGCAGGCGATCGTCGACAAGCCTGCCGATGACAGCCTGGCCGAGTTGGCCCGTCAGCGTCTGGCCCGGGTACTGGCTGCCCAGGACAAGGCCGAGGCTGCGCTCAAGCTACTAGATGGCAAGGTCGAGCCGGCATTTGCCGCCAGCCGCGAAGAACTCAAGGGCGATCTGCTGGTTCAGCTCGGCCGTAACGACGATGCCTATGCCGCTTACGAGAAGGCCAAGGCCGCTCTGGCGGAGGATGCCGCCGTCGGTGGTTTGCAAATGAAGCTCGATGATCTGGCAAAAGGGGATGCGTGACGTGATGCGCTGGAAGAATGCCGCACTGCTGGCCCTGGCCGTTATGGCCGTAGGTTGCAGCAGCAACAGTAAGAAGGAACTTCCCCCAGCCGAGCTGCCGAAGTTCGAACGTGAAGTGCAGCTGAACAAGGAATGGAGCCGTTCGATCGGCGCAGGCCAGGGCGAAACCTTCAACATGCTGGTACCTGCCATCGAAGGTGAGCGCATTTATGCGGCTGACGTCGAAGGCCTGGTCATGTCGCTGGATCGCATGAACGGCAAGGTGATCTGGAAGACCGACCTGGAACTGCCGGTTTCCGGTGCTGTTGCCGTCGGCTATGGCCTGGTGGTGGTCGGGACCCTGAAAGGCGAGATTATCGCCCTCGACACCGACAGTGGTGAAGAGAAGTGGCGTGCCCGGGTCACCAGCGAAGTGCTGTCCGCCCCGGCCCTCAACGGTGACGTGGTGCTGGTACAAACCCAGGACGATCGTCTGATTGCCCTGGATATGGACACCGGTAGCCAGCGCTGGATCTTCGAAAACACCCCAGCCGTACTGACCCTGCGCGGCACCGGCAGCCCGGTGCTGACCAACCGTCTGGCGATTGCCGGCCTGTCCAGCGGCAAGGTGATTGCGCTGGATGCGCAGCGCGGTATTCCGGTCTGGGAGCAGCGCGTGGCGATTCCCCAAGGTCGTTCCGAACTGGAGCGCGTGGTGGATATCGACGGTGGCTTGCTGCTGTCCGGCGGCACCCTGTATGCCGTCAGCTATCAGGGCCGTGTGGCGGCGCTGGAACTGGAGAGCGGACGCATCCTCTGGCAGCGCGAAGCCTCCAGCTCGGTCGGCGTGGCCCAGGGTTTCGGCAACGTATACGTCAGCCTGGCCAGCGGCACCGTGGAAGGTATCGACGAGCGTTCGGCGTCGGCACTGTGGAGCAACGATGCCCTAGCCCGTCGCCAGCTGTCGGCCCCGGAAGTGTTTTCCAGCTATGTGGCCTTCGGCGACCTGGACGGTTACCTGCACCTGATCAGCCAGGTGGATGGCCGTTTTGTCGGTCGTGAGCGTATCGACAGCGATGGTCTGCGTGCCCGTCCGCTGGTGGTGGGCGACTGGCTGTATGCCTTCGGCAATGGTGGCAAGCTGGTCGCATTGACCATCAAGTGACCATTCGCTAAGGCCTTGGCTATGCTGCACAGCACCCGTGCTGTGTAGCCTGGCCGACGCAAGAATTCCGGCCGCTGCCCATGCAGCGGCTTTTGTATTTTCTGAAATAACGAAGTGGAGAGCCTAATGGTTCCCGTAATTGCCCTGGTGGGCCGCCCTAACGTCGGCAAGTCCACCCTGTTTAACCGCTTGACCAAGTCCCGTGACGCGATTGTCGGCGACCTGTCTGGTCTGACCCGAGATCGCCAGTACGGCGAGGCCAAGTGGCAGGGGCGCACCTATATTGTGATCGACACCGGCGGTATTTCCGGTGACGAAGAAGGTATCGACGCGAAGATGGCCGAGCAGTCGCTGCAGGCCATCGAAGAGGCCGATGCCGTGCTGTTCCTGGTGGACGCCCGCGCCGGGCTGTCCGCCTCCGATCAGATGATCGGCGAGCACCTGCGTCGGCGTAACAAGCGCAGCTTCCTGGTCATCAACAAGGTCGACAATATCGACGCCGACCTGGCCCGCGCCGAGTTCTCCAGCATGGGTATGGGTGAGTCCCTGGCGATTGCCGGTGCTCACGGTCGCGGCATCACCCAGATGCTCGAAGCCGTGCTGGGCTCTTTCCCCAAGGATGCCACCGAGCCGGAAGAGGGCGAGGAAGAGGAAATTGTTCTCGAAGGTCAGGAAGCCAAGCGCATTCCCGGCCCGAGCGAGAAGGACGGCATCAAGCTGGCGATCATCGGCCGGCCTAACGTTGGCAAGTCGACTCTGGTCAACCGTATGCTCGGCGAAGACCGGGTGATCGTCTATGACCAGCCCGGTACTACCCGCGACAGTATCTATATCCCGTTCGAGCGCGATGATGAGAAGTACACCCTGATCGACACCGCCGGCGTGCGTCGTCGCGGCAAGATCTTCGAAGCGGTGGAAAAGTTCTCGGTGGTGAAAACCCTGCAGGCGATTCAGGACTCCAACGTCGTGGTGTTCGTAATGGACGCTCGCGAAGGTGTGGTCGACCATGACCTCAACCTGCTTGGCTTCGTCCTGGAAAGCGGCCGCGCTCTGGTTATTGCCCTGAACAAATGGGACGGCATGGAACCGAGCGAGCGCGACTATGTGAAGGTCGAGCTGCAACGCCGGCTGTTCTTCGTCGACTTCGCCGATATCCACTTTATCTCGGCGCTGCACGGCACCGGCGTGGGTAATCTGTACAAGTCGGTGCAGGCCTCGTTCAAGTCGGCGATCACCCGCTGGCCGACCAACCGTCTGACCACGATTCTTGAAGATGCCGTCAGCGATCATGCGCCGCCCATGGTCAACAACCGCCGCATCAAGTTGCGCTATGCCCACCTGGGGGGGGCCAACCCGCCGCTGATCGTGATTCACGGCAACCAGGTCGAGGCGGTGCCCAAGTCCTATATCCGCTACCTGGAAAACACCTACCGCCGCGTGCTCAAGCTGGTCGGTACGCCGATCCGTATCGAGTTCAAGGGCGGCGATAACCCCTATGAGGGCAACAAGAACACCCTCACCGATCGTCAGGTGAACAAGAAGCGCCGCCTGATGAGCCACCACAAGAAGGCCGAGAAGAAGCGCAAAGACAAGCGCTAAGCTTGGATTTAAACGCTCTATAAAGGCACCTTCGGGTGCCTTTTGCCTTTCTGGGCGTTGGGCTATCCTGCGCCATCAATAGCGTTCAAGCCCGGCGCTTGGTCCAGGAATATTGCCTCGATGCTTATCAGCAAACTGCCGAACGTCGGCACCACCATCTTTACCCGCATGTCGCAGCTCGCCGTGGAAGCCGGTGCGCTCAACCTGTCCCAGGGCTTCCCGGATTTCGACGGTCCGCAGGCCCTGCGCGATGCGGTTGGCCGGCATATTGCCGCTGGGCATAACCAGTACGCGCCGATGACCGGCTTGCCCGCCCTGCGTGAGCAAGTCGCGGCGAAGATCGCCCGCAGTTATGGCCGTGTGGTCAGCGCCGACAGCGAGATCACCATCACCCCGGGTGCCACCCAGGCGATCTTCTGTGCGATTCAGGCGCTGATTCAGCCAGGCGATGAGGTCATCGTCTTTGATCCCTGCTACGACAGCTACGAGCCCTCGGTCGAGCTGGCCGGCGGGCGCTGCGTGCATGTGCCGCTGGCGTTGCCGGATTTCAGCATCGACTGGCAGCGCCTGGGCGAAGCGCTGAGCGACAAGACCCGCCTGATCATCCTCAACAGTCCGCACAATCCTAGCGGGGCATTAATTTCGCGCGCCGAGCTGGACCAGCTGGCGGCGTTGATCCGCGAGCGCGATATTTACCTGATCAGCGACGAGGTTTACGAGCACCTGGTGTTCGATGGCATCCAGCACGCCAGCGTTCTGGCCCATGACGAGTTGTATCAGCGTGCCTTTGTGGTCAGTTCGTTCGGCAAGACCTATCACGTCACCGGCTGGAAAACCGGCTATGTGGTAGCACCGCCGTCCTTGAGCGCCGAACTGCGCAAGGTTCATCAGTACGTCAGCTTCTGCGGCGTTACCCCGCTGCAGTGGGCCCTGGCAGATTATATGGCCGAGCATCCTGAGCACGTCGAAGAGCTGCCGGCGTTCTACCAGGCCAAACGCGATCTGTTCTGTGACCTGCTGGCCGGCTCGCGCTTTACCTTCACCCGCGCTGCTGGCACCTATTTCCAGCTGGTCGATTATTCGGCTATCCGCCCTGAGCTGGATGACCTTGCCATGGCCGAGTGGCTGACCCGCGAACATGGCGTGGCGGCGATTCCGGTATCGGTGTTCTACCAGACACCACCCGAGGACTTGCGCCTGGTGCGCTTCTGCTTCGCCAAGCGCGAAGACACCCTGCGTCAGGCGGCGGAAAAACTATGCGCGATTTAAACCAATTGGCCGACCTCGAGCTGGCCTTGATTCAGACCGAGTTGGCCTGGCAGGACCCCGCGGCTAATCGTGCGCATTTCGAGCCCCTGCTGGAGCAGGCGCGTGGTGCCGATCTGGTCGTGCTGCCGGAGATGTTCAGCACCGGCTTTTCCATGGATTCCGCCGCCCTGGCCGAGCCCGAGGAGGGCCCGACCAGCCAGTGGCTGCGTGAGCAGGCCCATGCCCTGCAGGCTGTCGTCACCGGCAGTCTGATTATCCAGGCCGCCGATGGCTCCTACCGCAACCGTCTGCTCTGGGCGCGGCCGGATGGCACGTTGGCGCACTACGACAAGCGCCATCTATTTCGCATGGCCGGCGAGCACAAGCACTACAGCGCGGGTGAGCAACAGGTGCTGCTGGAAGTGAAGGGCTGGCAGGTGCGCCCACTGATCTGCTACGACCTGCGCTTCCCGGTCTGGAGCCGTGACCCCCAGGGCACCGATCTGCTGCTCTACACCGCCAACTGGCCGGCGGCGCGGCGCACTCACTGGAACCGTCTGCTGCCGGCCCGGGCCATCGAAAACCTCTGTTATGTCGCGGCGGTCAACCGCATCGGCGAGGACGGCAAGGGCTATGCCTACAGCGGCGACAGCCAAGTGCTGGATTTTCAGGGCGAGCCACTGCTTGCGCCTGGGGCGGCGGCTGGTGTGTTTCGCGTAACCCTCATGGCGGCGGAGTTGGCGGCTTATCGGCAGCGCTTTCCGGCCCACCTGGATGCGGACAGCTTTAGCCTGACTTAGCCGCCTGTTCGGCGGCGCTGGCCTCCAGGCGCAGCTTCTCGCTGCGCAGAAAGTCGCGCAGCTGCTGAAGGTCGGCAAGTTTGTGCTCCACCTCGGCCAGCTTGCGGCTGACCAGCTCCGCGCCCTGGGCGCAGTCGAGCTGTTGCTCGCGTCTGGCCTTGAGGATTTCGCCGATCTCGCCCAAGGAAAAGCCCATGCTCTGGGCCTGCTGGATAAAATCCAGATCGCCCAGGGTCTGCGGGCTGTATTCACGGTAATTGTTGTCACGGCGCAGGGCGCTGATCAGCCCCAGGCTTTCGTAATAGCGCAAGGTGTGGCGGCTGGCACCGCTGCGTTTTTCCAGTTCGCCTATGCGCATGAAAATCTCGCTTGACTGTAGAGTGTGCTCGACAGTTTAGCCTGCTTGGGTCATCAACGACTCAAGAGGATTGGCGATGAATCAGCCATGTTTTGTCACCGGCGGCAGCGGTTTTATCGGTCAGCATTTGGTCGCGTTACTGACCCGTAAGGGGCACCCCGTCACTGTACTGATGCGTCAGCCACAAGCCTTGCCGGCCTTGCGTGGGCAGATTGAGCAATTGGGTGGCCGCGGTGAGCTGCTGGCGGCGTTGGCCGGTGATCTGGGGCGGGCTGATCTGGGCCTGGATGCCGCGGCCCGGGAGCAGGTGCGTCAGGCTGCCGTGGTGTTCCACCTGGGCGCGCAGTTCGCCTGGGGGCTGGCTGCCGAGCAGGCGCGCCGGGTCAATGTCGAGGGCGCGTTGGCGGTGGCCGAGCTGGCGGCCAGCCGGGGCAGTCGCTTGCTGATAGTGGGCGGCTTTATGCTGGCTAACCATGGGCATCTACGGTGTATCGGCATCGATCTGCAGCGGCCCGAGCGCACCGACTGGGACAAGGTCTATCAACGCACCGGGGCCTATGAGGGCAGCAAGCTGGAGGCGCATTTCCGCGTGTGCGCACGTATGGCTGAGTTGCAGGCACCACTGACGGTGGTGCACCCGGCTACTGTCTGTGGTCATAGCCGCAGCGGGCACATTCTGCCGGCGCAGCCGTTGGCTGGGCTGATCGGCAATCTGGCGGGTGGACGGCTTGGGGCAATACCGGGCTCGACAGCGCATTGGCTGCCGCTGGTCAGTGTCGATTTTCTCGCTGAGTTGATCGTGGCTGCGGCCTTTGATGAGCAGCAGGTCGGGCAGGAGATTTTGGCGTTGGATGCACGCACGCCAAATTTGCTCGGCATGCTGCAGCCACTGGCCCAGGCACTGGGCGTGCGTGCGCCAAAGCATCATGTGCCGATACCTGTGTTGCGTGTGCTACTGAGCATTCCGGGCTTGCCACGGTTGTTGCGCACCGATGCCGAGTCACTGGATTTTATCCAGACCGCCCGGTTTGATACGGCTGCGACAGAGGCGTTGGCCCAGCGCCATGGGTTGACCTGGCCAGATATGACAGAGGCTTTGCGGGTGACCGCGCGTTATTTAATGGCTGCGCTGTAAGCCGCTATGAGCGTTCGCGGCGGTTGGGCTTGCATCGATCAACAAAACGCCGGGCTACGCCCGGCGTTTTATTGCAACAGCGCTGCTTAGCTCAGGGTTGGATAATCGGTGTAACCCTCGGCTCCGCCGCCATACAGGGTGTTGCCGTCCAGTGGGTTGAGTTCTGCGCCGGCTTTAAAGCGCGCCAGCAGGTCTGGGTTGGCGATATAGGGGCGGCCGTAGGCGACTAGGTCAGCCAGGTTGTTGGCGATGGCCTGCTCACCGCTTTCTGCTGTCTGCCCACCCGCAATAATCAGCGTGCCCTTATAAATGTCGCGAAGGGCGCGCAGCAGATCATCAAAGCCCTCGAAGGTGCCTCCCAGCCAATCCGGACGGTTGACGTGCAGGTAGGCCAGGTTGCGGCTATTGAGTTGGCTGACCAGATAGCTGAAGGTCTCCAGCGGATTGGCATCGTGCACATCGCCAAACGTACCCATGGGCGAAATACGGATGCCTACCTTGCGGCTGTCACCGACTGCAGCAACGGTAGCGTCGAGTACTTCAAGTACAAAGCGGGCGCGATTTTCCACCGAGCCGCCATAGGCATCGCTGCGCTGGTTGCTGTTGGAGCAGAGGAACTGATCCAGCAGGTAGCCGTTAGCAGCATGCACTTCAACACCATCGAAACCGGCCTTGATGGCGTTTTCACTGCCGTGGGCGTAAGCGGTTACAACACCTGGCAGTTCATCCAATTCCAGTGCGCGTGGCATGGCAGTGGCAGCCTTGTGGTGGCTGCCGTCTGCCTCTACGACATAGCATTCGGCCTTAGCCTGAATGGCCGAGGGTGCCACCGGATCAGCGCCATTCGGTTGCAGCAGCGGGTGAGAGATACGGCCCACGTGCCATAGCTGCAGGAATATACGACCGCCGGCCTGATGCACCGCCTGGGTAACCTGCTGCCACCCGGCCACTTGGGCGTCGCTGTGAATGCCAGGGGTCCAGGCATAGCCCTGACCTTCGGGGCACACCTGGCTGGCTTCACTGATGATCAGACCTGCATTAGCGCGTTGGGCGTAGTAGCGGGCATTTAACTCGCCTGGGACATTGCCCGGCAGGCTGCGCTGACGCGTCAGGGGTGCCATCACCAGGCGGTTGGGTAGCGCCAAAGCGCCCAGTTGCAGTGGCGCCAGCAGGTGTTTAATCGTCATAAAGTCTCCATCAAGGTCGCCTAAAGGCCGTTATAAGCCATGACAGCCATTATGCGCGTGGCAATCTTTTTTGGAAGTACGTACGATAAAGGAGGTAACTTACTTAAAGGTAACTATTGATGGCTGAACAGCAATCTGAGCCGGTAGAAAACAAATGCCTGATGCAGGGCAATAAGCTCTACAGCACACCAATGGATGTCACCTTGGAAGTTATTGGTGGCAAGTGGAAGGCTCTGCTGGTGTACCGACTGCTTAATGGTCCGTTGCGCTTTTCCGAACTAAAGCGCCTGGTGCCGGACATCACCGAGAAGATGCTGACCCAGCAGTTGCGCGAACTGGAGCGTGTTGGCGTACTGACCCGCACGGTATTTGCCGAGGTGCCGCCGCGAGTGGAGTATTGCGTGACTGAACATGGCGCTACCTTGCAGCCGGTGCTGGCCGCCATGTGTGAATGGGGGCGCAGCCATTGGCAGCAGCAGGGCGAATGAGGCGGGTTGGCGATGCAGACCGCTATCGGACATGGCTCGATAGCGGTCTGCGCCATTTAGGCGGCTTGTTCTGCCGCTTGGCCGAGGGCGCGATTGAGGGCGCTGAATAGCGCACGGAAGCTGGCGGTAGTCAGGTTTTCATCGATACCAACACCATGCAGAGCACGGCCGCCGTTAACCCGCAGTTCGATATAGGCCGCCGCCTTGGCGTTGGTGCCGGCACCGATGGCGTGTTCGCTGTAGTCCATGATCTCCACGGCCACCGGCAGGCCGGCGACCAGGGCTTCCAACGGGCCCTTGCCGATACCTCGCCAGTGCTGGGTTTCGCCGGCATTGATGATCTCGACATCGACCGCGCTGGTGCCGTTCTCTTCCTGCAGGCGATGGCCTTTCAGCGCATAGGGCGCAGTGGCTTGCAGGTACTCGCGCTCCAGCAACTGGTAGATCTGCGCGGCGCTCATTTCCAGGCCGAGGCGGTCGGTTTCCTTCTGCACCACCTGGCTGAACTCGATCTGCATACGGCGCGGCAGGTTGATGCCGTATTCCTGCTCCAGCAGGAAGGTGATGCCGCCCTTGCCGGATTGGCTGTTGACGCGGATTACCGCCTCGTAGTCGCGGCCAATATCGGCCGGGTCGATTGGCAGGTAGGGCACTTCCCACACGGAGTCAGCCTGCTGCTGGGCGAAGCCCTTGCGGATTGCATCCTGGTGCGAGCCGGAGAAGGCGGTATGCACCAGGTCGCCGACATACGGATGGCGCGGGTGCACGGGGATCTGGTTGCAGTCCTCGACCACCTTGCGCACGGTGTCGATGTCGGAGAAGTCCAGTTGCGGGTCGACGCCCTGGGTGTAGAGGTTCAGCGCCAGGGTCACCAGGCAGACGTTGCCGGTGCGCTCGCCGTTGCCGAACAGACAGCCTTCGACCCGATCCGCGCCGGCCATCACGGCCAACTCGGAAGCCGCGACGCCGGTGCCGCGGTCATTGTGGGTGTGCACGCTGATCAGCACGCTGTCGCGCTGGTCGATATGGCGACCGAACCATTCGATCTGGTCGGCGTAGTTGTTCGGTGTGGCGCACTCAATGGTCGCCGGCAAATTGAGGATCAGCTTGTTCGCCTGGGTCGGCAGGAACACCCCGATCACGGCGTTGCACACCTCGACGGCGAAGTCGATTTCGGTGGAGCTGAACACCTCCGGCGAATACTCGAAGCCCCAGCGCGTCTCGGGCGCGGCGTCGGCCAGACGTTTGATGGTCTTGCCGGCGGCCACGGCGATGGCTTTGACACCAGCCTTGTCCTGGTTGAAGACGATCTTGCGAAAGCTCGGCGCGCAGGCGTTGTAGTAGTGAACGATGGCCTTCTTCGCGCCTTTCAGTGACTCGAAAGTGCGTTCGATCAGGTCGTCACGTGCCTGGGTCAGTACCTGAATGGTCACGTCATCGGGGATATGGCCGCCTTCGATCAGCTCGCGGACGAAGTCGAAGTCGGTCTGCGAGGCGGACGGAAAGCCCACTTCGATTTCCTTCAGGCCCACGGCCAGCAGACACTTGAAGAAGCGCATCTTCTTCTCGGCATCCATCGGCTCGATCAGCGACTGGTTGCCATCGCGCAGGTCAGTGGACAGCCAGATCGGTGCCTTGTCGATGATCTTGTCCGGCCAGGTGCGGTCTGGAATCTGGATCTGGGTGAACGGACGGTATTTGCTGGACGGGTCTTTAAGCATGCTCATGGGGCAATCCTTTTAGCGCGGCGGCAATCGGCGAACCGGGCGAATCTGAAAAATAGGGCAGGGCGTGGGCTTAAGAATTAGCCACGCAGTCGCTGGCTGACCAAGCAGAGGTTGGCGTGTTGGCGCAGCAGGATAAGAGTGTGATGGGTATTCATGGCGTCAACCCTAACCAGCGAGGGTAAAGCGTGCAAGCATGTTGAGAAAATTGGTGATAAATAGCGCTATGCGTGAATGGTTGCGATTTTATAGCGCTGCAGCGTGCGGCTTTTACCGTGGATTGCGCAGCCTATAGCGCTGCTAGCGGATAAATTCCCGGCTGATGCTGCGAAACAACTCGCTGCCGGCCTGCTCCAGCCATTCGAAAGCAACCATTTCCCGCGAGACGATCACCGCCCCGGCTTGCTGCATGCGCTGCAGCGCCAGTTGCTTGTCGGCTGGCTTGCGCGAGCCCACGGCCTCGGCCACGACAAACACGGCGCGGCCTTGCTCCAGCAGGTCGAGCACGGTCTGCAGCACGCAGACATGGGCTTCGCTGCCGCACACGATGAATTGTTGCCGCTCGCCGCCCGGGCGTTGCAGCAGCTCGCCCTCGCTGACTGCGGAGAAGTGCAGTTTTTCGACAATCGCCTCGGGCGCATGCCCGGCGCGCAGCGAGGCAATGGTCGGCCCCAGGCCCTTGCTGTATTGCTCGGTGAGCAGCACAGGTACGCCGATACGCTGCGCCACCTGCTGCAGCC
>Ga0209343_10001120_pt1 | contig 36891 bp, 38 predicted proteins | sample RifCSPlowO2_02_FD_184026 | JGI IMG/M metagenome (GOLD analysis project Ga0209343, IMG submission 184026) | Groundwater microbial communities from Rifle, Colorado - Rifle CSP2_plank lowO2_0.2 (SPAdes) (version 2) | ecosystem: Environmental > Aquatic > Deep subsurface > Groundwater | place...
CACTCAATTCGCTTAGCGAATGCGAGCGCAAACTTCGGTCGAAGCGAAGAAGTAAGCGATTTCGCGAGCGGCGGAAGCCTCGGAATCGGAACCGTGTACGGCGTTTTCGTCGATGGAAACCGCGAAGTCAGCACGGATGGTGCCGGCAGCCGCTTCTTTCGGGTTGGTGGCGCCCATCAGCTCACGGTTCTTCAGGACGGCATCTTCACCTTCCAGCACCTGGACGATAACCGGACCGGAGGTCATGAAGGCAACCAGATCCTTGAAGAAGCCACGCTCGCTGTGCTCGGCGTAGAAGCCAGCAGCTTCACGCTCGGACAGCTGAAGCATTTTCGAAGCGACGACGCGCAGGCCGGCTTTTTCGAAACGCGAGGTGATTTCACCTACAACGTTTTTGGCGACGGCATCAGGCTTGATGATGGAGAAAGTACGTTGGACAGCCATGTGAAACTCCAGAAACAGTGATTAAAGCGAAAAATTAAACCCGCGAATTATACGCGGGTTCAGGATAAATGCGTAGGCCGCGCCGCAGCGCGCGTCAGTCGGCCTCTTCGATCCAGGCGGCCTGAATGGCCTCGAGGACCTTTTCACCGCCGCGTTGCGGGTCGTCGGAGAACTCCGGCAAAGCCAGCACCCAAGCGTGCAGGTCGACAAAATTCACGTAGCGAGGGTCTACATCAGGCTTGGACTCAGCCAGCTGGATGGCGATCTCCAGCACATCAACCCATTTCAGACTCATGACGACTCCTTGAATCAGTGCGGCGCTTCGGCGGCATGGTTGAGCGAGTATTTCGGAATCTCGACGGTCAGATCCTCATCCCCGACAATAGCCTGGCAGGACAACCGCGATTGCGCCTCCAGGCCCCAAGCCTTGTCCAGCAGGTCTTCTTCCAATTCGTCAGCCTCGTTCAGCGAGTCAAACCCCTCGCGAATGATGCAGTGACAGGTGGTGCAAGCACAGACACCGCCGCAAGCACTTTCAATCTCGATATGGTTGTCATGCGCCACTTCCAGGATCGAGGTACCGGGCTCAACCTCTACCACCAGCCCATCCGGGCAGAATACGGCGTGGGGCAGAAAAATGATCTGCGGCATGCTTATTCCTCAATCTCGTTAAGACTACGGCCCGCCAAGGCGGCCTTGACCGTGGCATCCAGGCGACGCGCGGCGAAGGCATCGGTCACCTGGGTCAGACGCTTGGTTTGCTGCTCGATGGCCAAGCCATCGCTACCCACCATCAATTCACGCAACTGCTGCATCTGCGCCTCGATCGCCAGACGCTCATCGGCCTCCAGCAAGCGCTCGCCATCGGCTTGCAGCGCCGCCTCTACCGCCTCCAGCAAGCGCTGCGCATCCACCTGCTGCTCACGCAGCACGCGAGCGACCTTGTCGTCACCGGCATTCTTGAACGAATCCTGCAGCATGCGGGCGATTTCGCCATCGGTCAGCCCGTAGGACGGCTTGACCTGGATGCTCGCCTCCACCCCCGAGACCAATTCACGGGCAGCCACATTGAGCAAGCCGTCGGCGTCCACCTGGAAGGTCACGCGAATCTTCGCCGAACCGGCGACCATGGGCGGAATGCCGCGCAACTCGAAGCGCGCCAGGGAGCGGCAATCGCTGATCAGCTCACGCTCACCCTGCAGCACATGAATCAGCATGGCCGTCTGGCCATCCTTATAGGTGGTGAAGTCCTGGGCACGGGCCACCGGAATGGTGGTGTTACGCGGGATCACCTTCTCCATCAGCCCACCCATGGTTTCCAGGCCGAGCGACAGCGGGATCACATCCAGCAGCAGTAACTCTTCCCCCTCATTACGCTTGTTGCCGGCCAATGCATCGGCCTGAATCGCCGCCCCTATGGCCACCACCTGATCGGGATCGATATCGGTCAGGGGCTCGCGGGCAAACAGCTCGGCCACCGCCTGGCGCACCCGCGGCACGCGGGTCGAACCGCCGACCATGACCACCGCCTTGATCTCGTCCAGCTCGATGCCGGCATCCCGCACCGCACGGCGACAGGCCTTGAGGCTGCGCGCGAGCATGGGTTCGATCAGCTCATCGAACCGTGCGCGACTCAGGCTGCCCTGCCAGCCGCCATAGCTCAGCGACGCTTCGGTAGCGCTGGTGAGCGCTTCCTTGGCGGCGCAGGCCGCTTCCAGCAACAGGCGCTGCTGGCCAGGATCGAGGTCGGCCGAAATACCGGCCTGGCGAACTATCCAACCGGCAATGGCATGATCGAAGTCATCGCCACCCAGGGCGCTGTCGCCACCTGTGGCCAGCACCTCGAAGACCCCGCCGGTCAGGCGCAGAATCGAAATATCGAAGGTGCCGCCGCCCAGGTCATAGATAGCCACCAGCCCTTCGGCGTGCTGATCCAGGCCATAGGCCACGGCCGCCGCGGTCGGCTCGTTGAGCAGACGCAGCACGTTCAGGCCGGCCAGACGCGCGGCATCCTTGGTGGCCTGGCGTTGGGAGTCATCGAAATAGGCCGGCACCGTGATCACCGCGCCGACCAGCTCACCACCCAGGGTCGCCTCGGCGCGCAGGCGCAGCACCTTGAGGATATCGGCCGACACCTCGACCGGGCTTTTCGGCCCCTGCACAGTGTCGATAAAGGGCATATGCGACTCGCCATCGACAAAGCGATAAGGCAGTTGCTCGCCCAGTTGCTTGACGTCGGCCAGGCCGCGCCCCATCAGGCGCTTGACCGACAACACGGTGTTCAGCGGATCGCCGGATGCGGCCGCCTTGGCCGTCTCGCCGACCTCGACACGCTCGGCATGGTAACGCACCGCCGACGGCAAGATGACCTGCCCGGCCGCGTCCGCCAATGGCTCGGATAAGCCACTGCGCACAGCAGCGACCAGCGAATTGGTGGTGCCCAGGTCGATCCCCACCGCCAGACGACGCTGGTGTGGCTGGGGGCTTTGTCCGGGCTCAGCGATCTGCAGTAGGGCCATGGTTAATCAATGCTTATCTTAGATATCAGGCGCGCCAACAGGGGCGCACGAGCGTTAATCGTCGAGGCGCTCTTCCAGCTGGCGAACCTCGTGGGAAAGCTTGTCGAGAAACTGCATGCGACGCATCAGGCGCTCGGCCTCGTCGCGGCGCGCAGCATCATCCCAACAAACCGCAAAGCTTTCGTTCAGCTCGTCCTGAGCGATTTTCAGGCGCCGTTTGAACACCACAACGCCGGCAAGGTCGGCACTCTCATGCAAGTCTTCCAGCTCTTCGCGCAACTGCATCTGCTGCAGGAGGAAATCCGGGTCTTGCACCGTGACTTCCAGGGGCAGCTCGGGTCCGCGCAAGGCCAGCAGATAGCGCGCGCGCCGCGGCGCACTCTTCAAGGTGCTATAGGCTTCGTTGAGACTGGCCGACTGCTCGAGTGCCAGGCGCTGCTCGCGCTCGGACGCATCGGCGAAGCGATCCGGGTGGACGTTGCGCGCCAGCTCACGGTAACGCGCGGCGAGCTGCTCAGGGTCCAGACGAAAACTCGGCTGCAGATCGAACAATGCAAAGTGACAAGGACCCACACGCGCCTCAGATATTGAAGCTTTCGCCGCAGCCACACTCGCCGCGCACGTTAGGGTTGTTGAACTTGAAGCCTTCGTTCAAACCTTCTTTGACAAAGTCCAGCTCGGTGCCATCGAGGTACACCAGGCTCTTGGGATCGATGATCACCTTGACCCCGTGACTCTCGAACACCTGGTCTTCGCCAGCACTCTCATCGACAAACTCCAGCACATAGGCCAGGCCAGAGCAGCCCGTGGTGCGCACACCCAGGCGGATACCCTCGCCCTTGCCGCGCCCTTCGAGGGAGCGACGCACATGCTGAGCGGCAGCTTCGGTCATGCTGATAGCCATCGACAAACCTCCTTAGAGCAAACCTTTCTTCTGCTTGTAATCGCGCACGGCCGCCTTGATGGCGTCTTCGGCGAGTACCGAGCAGTGGATCTTTACCGGCGGCAAGGCCAGCTCTTCAGCCAGCTGGGTGTTCTTGATGGTTTCCGCCTCGTCCAGGGTCTTGCCCTTCATCCACTCGGTAGCGAGGGAGCTGGAGGCGATGGCAGAGCCGCAGCCATAGGTCTTGAACTTGGCGTCTTCGATCACGCCCCGCTCGTTGACCTTGATCTGCAGGCGCATCACGTCACCGCAGGCCGGCGCGCCGACCATGCCGGTGCCGACGTCCGGGTCTTGCGCGTCCATCTTGCCGACGTTGCGCGGGTTCTCGTAGTGGTCAATGACCTTTTCGCTATAAGACATGCTGTAATTCCTCTCTCATCAGGGGCTGCAAAGCAACCTTAGTGCGCCGCCCACTCGATCTTGGAGATGTCGACACCGTCTTTGTACATATCCCACAGCGGCGACAATTCGCGCAGCTTGGTGACCGCCTCGCGAACCTTCTGCGCGGCGTAGTCGACTTCTTCTTCGCTGGTGAAGCGCCCGAAGGTGAAACGGATGGAGCTGTGCGCCAGCTCATCGTTGCGCCCCAGGGCGCGCAATACATAGGACGGCTCCAGCGAGGCCGAGGTGCAGGCCGAACCGGAGGAGACCGCCAGATCCTTGAGCGCCATGATCAAGGACTCACCTTCGACATAGTTGAAGCTGAGGTTGAGGTTGTGCGGGACGCGGGCCGTCATGCTGCCGTTGATATAGAGCTCTTCCATGCCTTCGAGCTGCTGGAAGAAACGGTTGCGCAGGGCCAGGATGCGCTGGTTTTCCTGGGCCATTTCTTCCTTGGCGATACGGAAGGCTTCGCCCATGCCGACGCACTGATGGGTCGCCAGGGTGCCGGAGCGCATGCCGCGCTCATGGCCGCCGCCATGGGTCTGGGCTTCCAGACGCACCCGCGGCTTACGCCGCACGAACAGCGCGCCGACGCCTTTGGGGCCATAGGTCTTGTGCGCCGAGAAGGACATCAGATCGACCTTGAGCCGTTCCAGGTCGATCGCCACCTTGCCGGTGGACTGCGCCGCATCGACATGCAAGAACACACCGCGCGAGCGCGTCAGCTCGCCAATGGCGGCGATGTCGTTGATGGTGCCGATTTCGTTGTTCACGTGCATGACCGACACCAGGATGGTGTCTTCGCGCAGCGCCGCCTCGACCATGGCCGGGGTGATCAGGCCATCTTCGCCGGGCTCGATATAGGTGACCTCGAAGCCTTCACGCTCGAGCTGACGCATGGTGTCCAGCACGGCCTTGTGTTCGATCTTCGAGGTGATCAGGTGCTTGCCTTTACTCTTGTAGAAGTCGGCGATGCCCTTGATGGCCAGGTTGTTCGACTCGGTGGCGCCGGAGGTCCAGACGATCTCGCGCGGGTCGGCGTTGACCAGCTCGGCGACCTGACGACGAGCATTTTCCACGGCCTCTTCGGCTTTCCAGCCAAACACATGGGAGCGCGACGCCGGGTTACCGAAGTTGCCGTCCACCAGCAGGCATTCGCTCATCTTTTGCGCGACGCGCGGGTCGACCGGCGTGGTCGCGGAATAATCGAGGTAAATCGGCAATTTCATTAACTCTCTCCTAATCGGGTATCAGGCCTGCTGGCCGGCGTCTTGCGCTCAATCGACGGCGGACGCTTCGATCTTATCCAGATGTGGCGTCCTGCCATGGCAACGGCGCTGATCCTGGCGCTGGGCAACTTCCTGCACTTCTCGGCGGGTCACCAGATCAGCCAGACTGATGCCACTAAGGAATTCATGTATCTGCTGGCTGAGGTCGCACCACAGATGGTGAGTCAGGCAGGTATCGCCGGCATGGCAATCGCCCTGCCCCTGGCAGCGCGTGGCATCGACCGACTCATTGACCGCATCGATCACCTCGGCAACCTGAATGCCCTGCATATCCCGCGACAGCTGATAGCCGCCACCCGGACCGCGCACACTGGAAACCAGGTTGCCGCGGCGCAGCTTGGCGAACAGCTGTTCCAGATAAGAGAGGGAAATACCCTGCCGCTCGGAAATATCAGCCAGGGACACCGGACCACGCTGCGCGTGCAGCGCCAGATCCAGCATGGCGGTGACGGCGTAACGGCCTTTGGTGGTCAATCGCATGGGGAATTACCGCGTGCTCACAATATGGCGCGAGTATGCAATTCCCGACTATTCAAGTCAACTATAAGCCCAAGGGCTCCAGTCGGAATTAGCGCATTTGGAGGGCACGCAGCATAGCAAAATGCCTGCGCGCGCGCCATCAAGCCGCCGGCTTGTCGTCCGCCTCCTTGACCACCCCGGCGAAGTCCTCGTCACGCAACTGCGGCAAGTCCTTGCCGCAGTAATCACTACCCAAGGACTTGAGCGCACCACACATACCCTCCAGCCGCCCGTCCACGGCATGCAGGTGATCGAGCAACTGGCCGATGGCGCGCGCGATGGGATCGGGCATGTCCTGGCTGACGCCATAGGCATCGAAACCGAGCTTTTCCGCGATAGCCTGGCGCTTGGCCTCCAGCTCGTCATCCGACTTGAGAATGATCCGCCCCGGGATACCCACCGCGGTAGCTCCCGCCGGCACCGCCTTGGTGACCACCGCGTTGGAGCCTATCTTGGCCCCCGCCCCGACGGTAAAGGGCCCCAGCACCTTAGCGCCGGCGCCGACCACCACCCCATCCTCCAGGGTCGGGTGGCGCTTACCCTTGTTCCAACTGGTGCCGCCCAGGGTCACCCCCTGATAGAGGGTCACATCGTTACCAATCTCGGCGGTCTCGCCTATGACGATGCCCATCCCGTGATCGATAAAGAAACGCCGGCCAATTTTGGCGCCCGGATGGATTTCAATACCGGTCAGCCAACGGCCGAAATTCGACACCATCCGCGCCAGCCACTTCCAGCCATTCACCCACAAGCCATGCGCCACGCGATGCAGCCAGACCGCATGCAAACCGGGATAGCAGGTGACCACCTCGAAGGCATTACGCGCCGCCGGATCACGATGAAACACGCTCTGGATATCCTCGCGCATGCGTTCAAACATCTGCCTTCCCCTTGTGGTGCTCGCCACGCGCCGCCTTGACGGTTTCCGTCAAAATGCCGCGCAATATATTCATTTCCAGCTTGCTTACCGCACTGCGCCCATACAGGCGGCGTAATCGACTCATCAAATGCCTGGGCTTGGCCGGATCGAGAAAACCTATCTCAACCAGAGCCAGTTCCAGGTGCGCATAAAAAGACTCCAGCTCATCCGCGGTAACCGGCTGCGAACTCTGGATAGCCGTGGTCTCCAGCTTGAGCGTCTTGGTCGGCTGATTCTGCAGCGCCAGCCAGGCCATGCGCACCTCGTACGCCAACACCTGAACCGCCGCCGCCAGATTCAGCGAACTGAACTCGGGATCGGAGGGAATATGCACGTGAAAATGACAACGCTGCAATTCCTCATTGGTCAGGCCGGCATACTCGCGACCAAACACCAACGCCACTTCCCCGGCTTGCTGCGCCTGTTCGCAAGCCGCCACGCCGCACTCGCGCGGGTCCAGCAGCGGCCAGGGAATGCGCCGGTCACGGGCGCTGGTGCCAAGCACCAGGCTGCAACCCACCAAGGCCTCCTCGAGCGTGCCGACCACCTGCGCCGCGTCGAGAATATCGGTCGCCCCCGAGGCGCGCGCCACCGCCTCGCCGCTGGGGAAATCCTGCGGATCGACCAGCACCAGGCGCGACAGCCCCATATTCTTCATGGCCCGCGCGGCACCCCCGATATTGCCCGGATGACTGGTATTGACCAACACGACGCGAATATTTTCCAGCAACGCAAGCGCTCACACAGACGACATTAGGGCAGCAAATCTTACAGAAGCCGCCCCGCTTACGCCACGCAAGACACAGGTTGCACTTCAACCCTCGTGCTTTTCTGCTAATATGGCCGGCTTTCTTTAACGACCCAGGTGAACATCCATGCAGCCCATGCTGAATATCGCGCTGCGCGCAGCCCGTAGCGCCGGCGAAATGATCTTCCGCTCGACCGAACGCTTGGACGTCATCTCGGTCGACGAGAAAGAAGCCAAGGACTATGTGACGGAGATCGATCGCTCCGCCGAGCAACTGATCATCCAGGCCCTGCGCAAGGCCTTCCCGAACCACGGCGTGCTCGGCGAGGAAAGCGGCCTGAGCGCAGGCAGCGGCGACGGCGCCGATTACCTGTGGATCATCGATCCGCTGGACGGCACCACCAACTTTATCCGTGGCATCCCCCACTACGCCGTCAGCGTGGCCTGCAAATACCGCGGCCGCCTGGAGCACGCGGTCATCATCGACCCGGTGCGCCAGGAAGAATTCACCGCCAGCCGCGGCCGCGGCGCCGCCCTGAATGGTCGCCGCCTGCGCGTCAGCAACCGCAAGAGCCTGGAAGGCGCCCTGCTCGGCACCGGTTTCCCGTTCCGCGACAACCAGATGGACAACCTGGAAAACTACCTGGGCATGTTCCGCAGCCTGGTCGGCCAGACCGCCGGCGTTCGCCGCGCCGGCGCCGCCAGCCTGGATCTGGCCTACGTGGCCGCCGGCCGCTTCGATGCCTTCTGGGAGTTCGGCCTGTCCGAATGGGACATGGCCGCCGGCGCCCTGCTGATCCAGGAAGCGGGCGGCCTGGTCAGCGATTTCAGCGGTGGCCATGAATTCCTCGAAAAAGGCCAGATAGTGGCCGGCAACACCAAGTGCTTCAAGGCAGTACTGACGGCCATTCAGCCGCACCTGTCGGCATCATTGAAACGCTGATCCCCCGCCATAAAAAAGCGCCCCGCGGACTAATGCCAGTCAGTTAAGCTGACTGGCATTTTTATTTCTGGCTGGATACTTGGAGGGTTTGGGCTTGACCACCCGAGGATAGTGGCGATCTTCCCGACGATGAGGGAGAACGTAATGCATGGCCGAGGCGTGCAATTCGACCAAGTAGCGAGGGATGTTGCCAGGATGGCTAAGGGAGGTTCCGTTGAGAAATCCCAGGATCGCCCAGGTGCAGGCGGTAAAGCTCATTTCGCACGGGTAAATACCTGGGCAGTGGCGGCTCATCTCCAGCATCTGATGGCGCAGCAGGTTGTAGCCCAATAACACGCCCCACAGTTCCTGCTCGATCATCTCGGGCGTCTTGCTGCCAACGTATAGCTACTGTTGAGCAGGGTCTGCTTCATTTCTCGAAAACCCAGCTCGATCTCCCGGCGCCGGCTCTACAGGTCGACGATCTCATCTGATGGGAAACGCAAGGGATCGGTCATGGAGGTCAGGATCTGGCGCACCTTGCCCTTGATCGTCTTGCTCAGCAGGCGTGCCTGCAGCGTTTCCGGCAGATCAGGCCATTGTTTGCGTGTTTGTGGTGAAGTCTTCAGGGTTACGAGGGCATCCTGGCGTCCCAGCCGGTGTGCCACCTCGTACCGGGCATCCTTGCGCAATGGCAACAACCAATGACGCTGGATGCCGCTCTGTTGCCAGCGATGCAGCAGGCCCAGGGAGTAGAAGCCGCGGTCGAACAGGGTCAGGGAATGATCAGGTGTGCTGTCGATCAGTTGCTCGGCCAGCTTCATTTCGCTACTGCGATAGCCGTCAAAAGCACTACTGACCAGCAGATGACTGGTCAACTCCATCTGGCAGACCATGCGCCCCTGAGAAAAGCCCGCGTCGCCGTGCTGGTTGCTGGCAGCGTCGTAACGCGCACGGTTTTCTGGGGTATCGGGCGTTCGCCAGACGACGCCGTCGATGCCCAGCAAGCGCAAACCGGCCCAGGTCGGATGACCGACCGCCTCATACCAACTGCTCTACATCAGATCGAAGACCTGTCGCACGGCCTCCCTACCCAATCGCTGGCGGGCTTGGACCACGGCGCTGGGCGCCAGCAATGGACGCTGGCCCGGCCACATGATGCCCATGCGACTGACCACATCCCAGACCGACATGCGGCGAAAGAACGCCATGGAAATAACGCACCAGAACATCATTTCCAGCGGCAAACGCGCGCTTGCGCAGGGTCGCTACACCGGCCTGCTCGAGTGCCTGCCCGCCCCAAGAAGGATCGAGTAAGGAATCCAGCCCCTCGATTGAGCCGGGAGTGGAGGCGATGGTGTGGGTGAGTTCCAGTGCCCGAGCGAGACGCATAAAAAATCCGATGCCAATACTGGCAGCGGATTTTTATTTCTTGCGGCCAAAGGTCAAGCAAGAGGGCTTAACGGATCGGCACTACCCCGCGGGGCGATTTTTTATTGAACCGTATTCGCGGCCTGCTCGGGTAACAGCAGCTGACCATCCAATCTGTTTTCATCTGGCTGCTCGGAGCAGGGAAAGGAAGCGTATTTCACCAGAACCGGGAAGTCTTTTTCAGGCATCCCTTATAAAGATATGACATATCCCCACCGATCCATTGGTAGTTTCTGCACATTTATTTGTGTGTTTTCGGCATTGTGTGAAAGGGGGGAAGACTACTTAAATCAATTAACCGCAGAGCACTTCTTTAGAGGCCTAACTTTAGAGTGAAAGTTAGTTGTCATTCACAAGTCGTTAGATGCTTCTAATAACAAGACTCGGACATTAGATGACGAAAACAATAATACCCACCTGTCGTTCCCGTCAGTCGTTTGCCTTGGTGTACGCGCCGCCTCCGAGCTTCCAGTATTTGCCTTGGATTTCAAACTTGGAGGGGCTCAAGGGCAGTTCGACTCTTCCCGCTCAATAGAAGCGAGTTGGGCCTTGCGTAATCCAGATCCCGAATTGATCGGTGTTAACCATGGGGACGTGGCTCCACCACCACTGACGATGACGGCCGCTTGAACTTAAAGAAGCATGAGACTTTTCCCAAGTTATTCAAGGGGCACATGATCTTGAGCTCCTGAACTCATAGGCAAATTGGTCAATTCCGGCACAGAGAGTTTTTCCGGTCAGAGCATTCCGGCATCCGCAAACAAGTATCTGCATAACAACCAATGGAGTAGCGCAGGTGAAAACAACAATAATTGGCAGCCGTATCTATCAACCCTTTGCCATGCTGTGCGCACTTTCGCTGAGTGCGCCCTCATGGGCGGTAAGCTTCTCGCTCGGTGAAGTGGAGGGGCAACTCGACTCTTCGCTGTCGGTCGGTGCCAGTTGGTCGACACGCAGTGCCGATCCGGATCTGATTGGGGCGAACAATGGGGGCGACGGGCTGTCGCAGACCTCCGATGACAGTCGCCTGAATTTCAAGAAGGGCGAGACCTTCTCGAAGATCTTCAAGGGCATCCACGATCTCGAGCTGAAGTACGGCGACACCGGTGTCTTCGTCCGCGGCAAGTACTGGTATGACTTCGAGCTGCAGGATGAGAGCCGTCTGTTCAAGGACATCGACGACAGTGGCCGCAAGGAAGGCGCGAAATCTTCCGGCGCGCAGCTTCTCGATGCCTTCGTCTACCACAACTACAACATCGCCGGTCGGCCCGGCACCGTGCGCCTGGGCAAGCAGGTGGTGAGCTGGGGCGAGAGCACCTTTATCGGTAACAGTATCAACTCGATCAACCCGGTTGACGTCTCGGCGTTCCGTCGCCCGGGGGCCGAGGTCAAGGAGGGCCTGATTCCGGTCAACATGTTCTACCTGTCGCAGGGCCTGACCGAGAATCTCTCCGCCGAGGCCTTCTATCAGCTGGAATGGGACCAAACCGTCATCGACAACTGCGGCACCTTCTTCTCCCAGCCGGACGCGGTGGCCGATGGCTGCGACGACAACGTGCGAGGGCTGCGTAAGCGTTCGAGCCTGCCTGCCGCTGCCCTTGCTGCATTGGGGGGCTTCGGTGTCGATGTCGATGAAGAGGGGGTGTTGGTACCTCGCGGTCCAGACCGTGATGCCGATGATGACGGCCAATGGGGCGCTGCACTGCGCTATTTCGCCGAGCCGCTGGATACCGAATTCGGCGCCTTCTTCGTCAATTACCACAGCCGTCTGCCGATCTTGAGCACCGCAGGGGCTTCGCCGGCACTCTTTGCGGTTGCGCCAGGCCTCGGTGCGCTGGCTCCGCTAATGATTGCGGGCAACTCGCAGTACTTCATGGAGTATCCGGAAGATATCCGCCTGTACGGCCTGAGCTTCTCCACCGCCCTGCCCACCGGCACGGCCTGGAGCGGCGAGGTCAGCTACCGGCCGAATGCCCCGGTGCAGTTGAACTCCACCGACCTGCTGTTCGCTCAGGTCGGCCCCCTGGGCGGCCTGTTCGCTAACGCCTCGCTGCTGGACGGTACGCCGGGACAGGATCTGCATGGCTATCGGCGCAAGGAAACCACCCAGCTGCAGACCACTTTCACCCATTTCTTCGACCAGGTCATGGGCGCCAGCCGCCTGACCCTGGTGGGCGAGATTGGCGTGACTCACGTCGGTAGCCTGGAAAGCAGCTCTAAGGCGCGCTACGGTCGCGACCCGGTGTTCGGCTCCGGCCCGCTGCCGGCTACCGGCTCGATCAATACCTGCTCGGCGCTGAACACCAGCACCCTGGGTAGCTCGACCGCAGAAAACGTCAGCAAGTACTGCGAAGACGACGGTTTCACCACCGCCAATTCCTGGGGTTACCGCGTCCGCGCGATTTGGGACTACAACGACGCGATAGCCGGGATCAACCTGAAGCCCAGCGTCGCCTGGTCCCATGATGTCGACGGCTATGGCCCGACCTTCAACGAGGGCAACAAGGCCGTCAGCCTGGGCCTGGATGCCGACTACCAGAACACCTACACCGCCAGCCTGTCCTACACCGATTTCTTCGGGGGGGATTACAACACCTCGATCGATCGTGACTTCGCTGCACTCAGCTTCGGCGTGAACTTCTAAACAGACAGGAATTACGAGGAATGATGATGCAAACGAAAACTACAAGACATCTGTTGCAAACCGGTGCCCTGGCATTGTCCCTGCTGGCCAGCGGGGTGATGGCCGCGGTATCGCCCGACGAAGCCGCCAAGCTGGGCAGCACGTTGACCCCGGTGGGTGCTGAGAAGGCCGGCAACGCCGACGGCAGCATTCCCGAGTGGACCGGCGGCCTGCCGCAGAATGCCGGCGCCGTGGACGCCAAGGGTTTCCTGGCCGACCCCTTCGCCAGCGAAAAACCGCTGTTCACCATCACCGCGCAGAACGTCGAGCAGTACAAAGACAAGCTGACCCCTGGCCAGCTGGCGCTGTTCAAGCGCTACCCGGACAGCTACAAGATGCCGGTATACCCGACTCATCGTAGCGCTACAGAGCCGGCCGATATCCTCGCCGCGACCAAGGCCAATGCCACCGCCACCAAGCTGGTGGAAGGCGGCAACGGCCTGGAGAATTTCCAGAGCGCCAACCCCTTCCCGATCCCGAAAGACGGCCTGGAAGTTATCTGGAACCACATCACCCGTTACCGTGGCGGCACCATGCTGCGTCGGATCACCCAGGCCACCCCGCAGGCCAACGGTTCCTACTCACCGGTTTACCTCCAGGACGAGTTCACCTTCCCCTCCAGCCTGAAGGACTACGACCCGAGCAAGCCGAGCAACGTGCTGTTCTACTTCAAGCAGCGGGTCACCGCGCCCACGCGCCTGGCGGGTAACGTGATACTGGTGCACGAGACCCTCGACCAGGTGCAAGAGCCGCGCATGGCCTGGCTCTACAACGCCGGCCAGCGCCGCGTGCGCCGCGCGCCGCAGGTGTCCTATGACGGCCCGGGTACTGCATCAGACGGTCTGCGGACATCCGACAACTACGACATGTACAACGGTGCGCCGGATCGTTACGAGTGGCAGCTCAACGGCAAGAAGGAGATCTATATCCCCTATAACGCTTACAAGCTGGACTCGCCGAAGCTGAAGTACGACGACATTGTCAAGGCCGGCCACATCAACCAGGACCTGGCCCGTTACGAACTGCACCGCGTCTGGCACGTGACCGCGACCCTGAAGCCCGGCAAGCGCCACATCTACGCCAAGCGTGACTTCTTCATCGACGAGGACACCTGGCAGGCTGCCGAGATCGACCATTACGACGGTCACGGTGCCCTGTGGCGCGTGGCCGAAGCGCATGCCCAGCATTACTACAACAAGCAGGTGCCCTGGATCACCCTGGAAACCCTGTATGACCTGATTTCCGGCCGCTACCTGGCCACGGGCATGAAGAACGAGGAGAAACAAGCCTACGACTTCAACCACAGCGCTTCGTCGATGGACTACAGCACGGCGTCTCTACGGCAGGCCGGCGTGCGTTGAGCAGCTAGTCGTGCACGCCCCTAGGCTGATTGTTGCCAGCCTAGGGGTTCCGACTCCTCCCATGTAGCCACTGAGTATTTGTATTCACTCATCCCAACAAAAAAAAGAGTGTACTTATGAATATCTGGACTCGATTCCGCCTGGGCACAACCCTGGCCTTATGTTCACTGTGTTCCCACGCCGATGCAGGCTTGTTTGGCTCATCCGGCTACACCCAGACCCAATACCCAATCGTTCTCAGCCACGGATTTATGGGGTGGGACAAGATCCTGGGTGTCGAGCACTGGTACGGTATTCCCGCCGCCCTGCGCAGTGGTGGGGCTGAAGTCTATGCGACCCAAGTCAGTCAATCGAATAGCACCGAGGTACGCGGCGAGGAACTGCTGGCGCAGGTAGAAGAGATAGTCGCGCTCAGCGGCAAGCACAAGGTCAACCTGATCGGTCACAGCCATGGCGGTCCGACCATCCGTTATGTCGCAGGCGTGAGACCCGACCTGGTGGCGTCGGTCACCACTATCGGCAGTCCGAACAAGGGCCTCGAACTCGCCGATCTCCTTATCGGTACCGGCCCGCTCGGCGTGACTACGGCTTCGGTAGCTGTCGATGCTCTAGCTACCCTGATTAACGCCCTGTCCAGCAACCCCAGCTCGGAGCCACAGGACACCCGTGCCTTTCTGGACTCAATCAGCACTCCAGGCATGCAGGCCTTCAACAGCAAGTTTCCGCACGGTCTGCCCGCCACCGCCTGCGGGGAAGGTGACTATAAGGTCCGCGGCGTACGTTACTACTCCTGGACCGGTACCGGTGTCATAACCAATCCACTCGATTTTACCGACGGGCTACTCGCCCTGATGTCGTTGGGCCTCAAAGGCGAGGACAGCGATGGAGCGGTTACCCGCTGCGGTTCTCATCTGGGGCAGGTGATTCGTGATAATTACCTGATGAACCATATGGACGAAATAAACCAAATGCTTGGCCTGACCAGCCTGTTCGAGACCAGCCCGATCAGTGTCTATCGCCAGCACGCCAATCGCCTGAAGAACGTCGGCTTGTAACCACGTGCATCGGGGCCCCGCCGGGCCCCGACTTTTCGCCGACCACGCTGAGCATGACCCGCTCAACGTGACCCACTCAACATGAGTAGTGCCTGTGAAGAAACTCTTGCTGCTTCTGCCTGCCGTGTTTGCCGCCTGCGTGGCGCTGATGCTCGACCTGCAGCCGAGCGACAAACCGGCCAGACTGACCCTGACTGACGCACCAGTCGATACGCCCGAGTCGTCTAGCACGCAAACTTCAACCAATCCAAGCAACATGCCAGCCGTACCTTTGCCGGACACGCCACAAGCGCTACCGCCTTCCTTCAGAGGCACGCAGGTCGATGGCAGCTTTCATGTTGACGCGGCCGGCAACCTGCTGGTCAGCGAGGAAATCCGGCGCATCTTCGACTACTTTCTCAGCAGCACCGGCGAGGAACCGCTGAGCAGCAGCGTCGAGCACCTGGGTACCTATATCGCCAGCCAGCTGGAAGCACCCGCCGAAGGCCAGGCCCTGGCCCTGCTCGATCAGTACCTGCGCTATAAGAGCGAGCTGGTGCAGCTGGAGCGCGACCGGCCGCAGCTGAGCGGTGTGGAGGGCCTGCGGCAGCGCGAGACCTCCGTGCAGGCCTTGCGCGCGCGGATCTTCAGCGCCGAGGCGCATCAGGCGTTCTTCGCTCAAGAAGAGGCCTACAACCAGTTCAGCCTGGAACGTCTGGCGATCCGCCACGACACCAGCCTGGACGATGCCGCCAAGGCCGCCGCCCTCGACCGTCTGCTCGCCAGCCTGCCGGGCGCCGTACTACCCCAGTTGCAGACCGAGCTGCGCAGCCAGACCGCCGCGCTGCAGGCCCAGGGCGGTACCCCGGCCCAGATCCGTCGGCTGCGCCAACAATTGGTCGGCGCCGAAGCCACCGTACGCCTGGAGGCATTGGATCAACAGCGGCAAGACTGGAAGCAACGGTTAGAGGCGTACCAGCGGGAAGAAGCCAAGATCGAGGCCAACCCCGGACTCAGCGCCAGCGACAAGAGCACGGCCCTAGCCACCCTGGCCGAGGAACGCTTCGATGAGAGCGAGCGCCTGCGCCTGGCCGCCGCCGGGGAGCTGGCCAGTGCCCGCAGCCAGGCCAATCCCTGAAATGCCAAGGCCCGCACGAGGCGGTTCTTGGTCTCTCGCATGGGGCTTCAGTTGGCGAACTGGCGATCCAGCGATAGCTTGCCAGCCCCACGATCGACAAGACCAGGCTCACCACCGCCAAGGTCAGGGCCTGTCCATCGCCGTTGTTGGTGATGAAGAAGCCATTGGCCCTGTGCACGCCGAGCAGCGCCACCAGCAGAGACGCCGCCGGCCCCACCTGGTCGCCAGGGTGATGCCGATGGACTCAATCTGAACTCAAAGCAGTATCGGTCAACCATCCTATTTAGCTTTAATGATCTAGGAATGGATTGCCACGAAGTGCCAACTTTAAACGGGGCCTCACCAACTAATGTCCTGGGATTGCGAAGCCTTTGTTGATCAGCAAGACTTCCACTAAAGGAATCGTTTGACTCGGATGGTCGTATATTGTCGCGCCCGGAAAGCTTAGTACAATGACTGGAGTGTTCCATATGAAAATAACCGAAAGCATTGTTAGAGACAATGCCATTCAGTTGATTGCCACTCATGGATTTGACTCCATGAGCTTACGTCAATTGGCCAAAGCATCAGGGATTCACTCAGGCTCACTTTATGTTTATTACAAGAATAAAGACGAAATCTTGCTTGACTTGATGCATGACTATATGGATGATTTACTGTCTCAATGGCAGGAGCATAAGTATAATTATTCTTCCGCTAGCCCTAGACTTATGCTTGAGGAGTTTGTGCGACTGCATGTTAGCCAGCACACCTCAAGAGCTTATGAGAGCTTGATCGTCAATATGGATTGGCGAAGCCTTAAAGGTGAAGGACGAACCTTGATCGAGTCGTTAAAAGAAGCATACGAAGCCGAGCTAAAATCCATTTTGGTTATGGGCTCGGCACAAGGAATATTTCATCTGGAGGACATATCGCTTACCGCTGCCAGCATTATTTCCATGTTGAGAGGTGCATGTGAGTGGTCTTGCAAGGATGAGCGATTAGCCAAGGATAAAGTTTCCGATGGTTGTAGTCAGATGGCCTTGCGAGCCGTTGGACTGGCCGCCTACTAATCGCTATTAGAGCGGTATAGGTCGGCGCAACCGCCTCCTTCCCGGGATATCTACGATACTCGGGGTAACCCACAAAAACCCGAAGCACGCGCTTGTCGTTTTGCAATGCCATCGGGCCAGCTCAGGTAGCAAATCCCCAGAGCCGGGCAAACCGTTCCAGCGGCTCGCGTTCGGATTCGCGCCGGATCACGGGCGCATGAGGATCATGCATAGCCGATGGCCATACAATAGTAAGCGCCCAGCCCTACCTGTAACCCGCTCATTTCGAGCGCCATCCTGTGCTTTTTTTCCGGCGGAAAGTTATATGGAACCAAGTCAGTCCGGCGCGCGTCATGGATAGCGCATGTTAAGTCTTGGCGCGACGGCGATCTCACTCAGGCCGATTACTGCAGACGGCATGCGCTTAAATGACATTGAGGTGGGTCTCTAGCCAACGCAGAATGTCGCCGAAGATTATGTTGCGATTGGACTCGTTGAAGTTCTCGTGATAGTTATTCGGATAATAATGGTAATCCAGCAGATGCGGGGCAATGGTTTTTAATATTGTTTCCGCTCCCCGAGAATCAGCCAGCTTGTCGTCGCCTGCAACTACAGCGAACAAGGGGTAACACCACGCGGACATCTTCCCCTCCAGCCCCGCCTGCGCCGATATCAGCTCACTCACAAAACGAAGCGTCACCTCCGTTGCGCGAATATTGTCTTTTTCATCCGCAAAGTGTCGCGCTGTAATGGCACTGTCATGGGTCAGCACTTTGGTTAAAGACTTCAAGGGCATTTTCATCTTAGGCACGGTTTTAGCCAGCGACTTGGAAAGCCAAAGCAGTACTTTCGGAATTTTGATCGCATTGACATAGTAAGGAGAGGAAAAGATAAAGCCTTTGATATCCAGATCCTTCGGAAACCGCTCAAGCCCCAAATGAGTTGAAATCAGAGCCCCCATCGAGTGCCCCATCACGAAGATCGGCAGTCTCGGGTAGTTATCCTTCACCCACTGAAGAAACAGTTCGCCGTCATCCAGAAAACGGGCAAATTCAGGAATGTCGATTCGCTTCTTGCTGCCGTGACCACACATATCAAAGCTGACCGTGGCAATGCCTTTTTCCCGGAAATAAAGTGCTGGCGTGACGTAATCCCCCGCATGCGCCATGCCTCCGTGAAGCGCCAGAATAATTGCTCTTGGCTGTTTTGGCTCCCAGATATGGATAACGCGCTCAACTTGATCACAGCAATAGAGCGCTGCTAGTTTGTCCTCGGAAAATCTCATTGGCTGACTCCGAATTATGCTTGGCGGTTGCAGGAGCTGAGTGCAACACGGTTATTGAATTGAAGCAGGAGCATCACGCCGCATACGGACTGTGTCGATAGCAGACCTTCATTCGGTGCATTGGACTATTGAAAAGGAAGGGCTTGCAAAAGCAGCTTGGCTGCTAGACTTATCCACCGTTGCTGATGCGAAAAACAGCAACGCCAGAGAAGAGCATATGCTCGGGCGGCGCCTGCAGGAACACGACCAGCCGCTGGTGCGTCTCGCCGGCGCTCAAAGGGCTTGTTTGCGCCCATTCCTCAATAGTCGACAGATAGGCCGACAGCTTGCCCGGTGCGCCTGAACGGGCCGCATCATGCAGACCCGCAAAACCTTTGCTCAGCCACTGTTGTCGACGCTCATAGACAGTTTGCGTGCATACCCCTTGGGCCTCGGCCACTACTTTGGGCGAATCGCCGCGAGCAAGTCGTAGCAGGGTGTCTGAGCAAAGACTCAGAGGCCGCTATGCGCCGTGACTGGAGCCAGCGACTTGACCATGCCAACGCCGGCGATACGTGCCTTAGCCATGACTCTATCCTCTTGTTTTGTCGGTTTACTTCTTGGTCGCCAGCAGGTCGATGCCGACCATCTGGCCAACGGCCTTGAAGGTGCTGAGGATGCTTTCGGCAGACTCGGCATTGCTGAAGTCGCAGATCTCGTCCCAGCGCTCGGCCACCTGCTCGGCGCTCACCTGACCCTCTACGCCGAAGGCAACACCCTGGCTGCGCTCGGTACGAATCTTGGCGAACCAACTGGCGCCCACCTCAAACACCCCACCGTTCTCGGTGCTGTCCTCGGCACACAGCTTGACTGCCAGGGGCACCACGTAGTCGGGGCTGGTGGCCTTGAGCACTTCTTCCGGCCAGATGGTTTCGGTCAAGCGGGAGCCGGCGATGGGCGCTATCACATTGGTGAAAATATTGTTACGGGCGCCTTCCAGCGCCAAGGTACGACCCAGGCCCAGCAACGCGGACTTGGCAGAGCTGTAGTTGGCCTGGCCGAAGTTGCCGTAGATGCCTGCTGCGGAGGTCGTGAATAGGATGCGGCCGAAGTTCTGCTCGCGCATCACCGACCAGGCGGCCTTGGTCACCTTGTAGGCGCCGTGCACATGAACGCGGTAGATCAGTTCCCAATCCGCATCGGTCATCTTGGCAAAGCTGAGGTCCCGCAGGATGCCGGCGTTGTTGATCACCACATCGACGCGATTGTAGCTATCCAGGGCCGCCTGGATGATCTTGTCGCCGTTTTCCACGGAGTCGTAGTTGGCTACTGCCTCACCACCCAGGGCGCGGATATCTTCCACCGCCTGGTCGGCCGCCGCGGAACTCTTGCCCTCTCCATGACCGCTGCCGCCCAGATCGTTAACCACCACGCGGGCACCGCGCTTGGCAAACTCCAACGCATAGGCGCGACCCAGGCCATTGCCAGCGCCAGTAATGACCACAACTCTTTCGTCGAAACGCATCTGATCCATTTCTATTACCTTCATCTGCTTAAGAGCTGAATGACTAAAGGGGCTGGATTAGACTGTCTTAACCGACAGGGCTGAACAATGTCGATAGATCACATTTAAATTAACAATAACCATCAAGTTTGAGCCCTACCGTCCGCGCCAGACTCAAAAAAATCCGCCAGTAAAAGGCGGATAAACAGCCGACCACCATAGGGAAAACCCTATTCGTCGGCTGAGATGCAAGCAATCACAGCAAGTTAATTAATGGCCCGCCCCTTACCCTCCCAATAGGGTTTGCGCAGGTCCACCTTGCGCAACTTGCCAGCCCCTGTCATTGGGAATGGCTCTTCCCGGAACTCCACGCTACGCGGACACTTGTAACCGGCAATATAATGGCGACAATGATCGATAAGCTCCTGCTCCGCGGCCTCGCCCCCGGCCTTGAGGCGCACAATGGCGTGTACGGCTTCGCCCCACCGTTCGCTGGGGATACCGATCACCACCACTTCGTGCACGGCAGGATGTCTGGAGATGGCACTTTCCACTTCGGCCGAGAACACATTCTCACCACCGGAAACAATCATGTCCTTGACCCGGTCCACCAGAAACAAGAAGCCTTCCTCATCCAGATAACCAGCATCCCCGGTCATGACCCAGCCATCGATCAAGGCAGCCTTGGTCTGCTCCGGGTTATTCCAGTAGCCAAGCATGGTATTGGGGCCACGCACGGCCACTTCCCCTACCTCGCCCGGCGGTTGGTTCTTGCCTTCGGCATCGAAAATATTCAACTCCACGCAGTATCCCGCCCGGCCTGCCGAGCGCAACCGGCCGGCATTGGGTCCCTCGAGTACATGGCATTCAGGACCCAGGATAGTGGCGAGGGGGGCCAATTCGGTCTGCCCATAGGCCTGGAAAAACGCCACCCCGGGCAGTTTTTCCATGACCTGCCGCAAGGTGCCCTCCGGCATAGGCGAGGCGCCGTAGAAAACTTTCCGCAACGAGGACAGATCGGCCTCTGCCAGGGCTGGACTAGCCAACATCATGGAAATCATGGTGGGGACCAGCAGCACATCTGTGACCCCATACTCAGCTATTGCCTCAACTGCCCGGGAAACCTCGAAGGCGGGAATGAACGCGTGGGTGGAACCGGCGATGGTATTGGCGATGGAGATGGCGGCGTCGGCCAGGTGGAACATGGGCGCCGCATGCAGATAAATGCTGTCTGGCGCCTGAAGATTGAGTCCCGCCATGATGGAGATACTGCTGGCCCACAGGTTCTGATGGGACAGCATCACCCCTTTGGGAAAACCCGTAGTGCCGCCGGTATAGAAGATCCCAGCCAGATCGGTATAGCCGCGCATGGCATCCTCGGCTGGCTCGGCAGCCTCAAGGATTACGTCATAATTCAGCATTCCCTCCGGCGTCTCGCCATCGCCGACATAGATGATCGTCTGGATACAGTCGGTCTTCTCGAGAATCTCTCGGGCCGTCTCTCTGAAAGTCTCATCAACGATCAGTATCGTGCTGCCGGAATCCTCTAGAGAGTAGACATTTTCATTGACCGACCAGCGTATATTCAGAGGCACCAGTACGCCACCGGCCCAGGGCACAGCAAAGTAGGCTTCGTAATAACGATCAGAGTTCAGGGCCAAAATAGCTACCCGATCACCAGATTTGACCCCCTGTTCATGTAACGCCCCAGCAACCTTGGCCACTCGTTCAGTTAGTTCAACCCAGGTGCGGCGGCGAACACCGCACAAAGTTGAAACCTTATTTGGATAGAGCTGGGCATTACGCTTAATTGACTGAGTTATATACATCAAAACCTCTATACTTTTATAATTATTACCTAAAGCGCACAGATCTACTTGACTCCAGCAGAGCCAAGGTGTCGCTCATATCGCCACAAGCTCAGCGCTCATTAAACCTCCATGCAACCCAACCACACTTAACAAAATCATGCCTAACAAAATCATGCAAGGATGAGAAGATCGGCCTCTAAAGAAGCGGTCTGCGGTTAATTTATTTAAGTAGCCTTTCCCCCTCCACGCAATAGCGAAAACGCACAGATAAATATGCAGAAACTACCAAGGGACCGGCGAGCATATGTCGTATCTTTCCAAGGGAAGTCAGAAAAAGACTTCCAAGTTCTGGTGCAATACTCTTTCCCTGATCCGAGCCGCCCGATGAAACAGGAGCCCTTTGCCGATGCCGAGTACGCCGGCAAGCGCAAGCAGACCCGCAAAGACCGCCTCTTGATCGAGATGGACCAAGTAGTACCGTGGCAATGCCTGCTCGCGCTGATCGAGCCGCATTACCTCAAAGGAGCAGGCGGCCGCCCGGCCTGCCCGCTGATAGCGATGCTGCGAGTGTATCTATCTATGGACTATCGCTGCGCCAGGGCACCCTAGTCGATGCTGCGCTGGCCCATGCACCGAGTTCGTCGAAGAACAGGGACTATAAAAGTGGTCTGCTCTGGAGTCGGTGGACGGCTGGAGAAACTCCGTACAGGCTATGCCCGATTGGGCACTGACTTGTTCAAAGTTTCCTTAACTTGGCCTTGGAGCGCATCGCTGCACGAGAGCCAAGCGCGTGCTTCCGAGCATCGATCGCTTCGATCATCACTCCCCACAGGTTGGTTTAATGATGGGGCCGTCGAAAAGGGAAAAGCTCCACGTTAATCGATGCGGCGATAATCTCCAGGGGTGACGCCGGTCCAGCTCTTAAAGGCTCGGATAAAGGCGCCGGGCTCAGTAAAGCCGACCCTTAGAGCAATATCACTGACGGGCAGCCCTTGCTTAGTCAGATGGTAGATCGCGATATCACGACGAATGATATCCTTGATCCCTTGATAGGAAGTGCCTTCCACCTTCAGCCTACGCCTGAGGGTTTGGGGGCTCATGTTGAGCCTAACAGCTACTGTCTCGAAATCCGGAAACCCCTTCTCAGCCGTGGTTTCGATCATCAGCCGGATTCGGGTGGTGTAACTTTCGTCATTTTCTGGTTCTAATAGAATATCTACCGGCGTCCTGCGGAAATACTCTTTCAGCGACTCCTCGGTCTGGACGATCGGCAGGAGGAGATACTTCTTATGGAAAGTCAGACTGTTGATCGACTGTGCGAACTCATGGGCGCAAGGAAAGAGGAATTTGTACTCGTCTACATGAGGCGGTCGAGGGTAGACGAAAGTGCTGCGCCTAAGCACAATATGCTTACCTACCAGCCAGCTGGCAAAGCGGTGCCACGCGATCATAGTGAATTCAGCCAAGAAGTGGTCTGGATCCAACTCTGGATGATGGAAGCAGTAATTCAAGGTGGCTTCGTCTCCCTCATGCGTTAGGCAAAGGTGGTAATCATCTTCCACCAGATCATAGAAGCGGATACCGATTTTTAGGGCTTTCTCTAGGCAGGGCTCGTGGATAGCGAGTTTACCCATTAGATAGAAAGTTCCCAGTTTGCAGGGATGGGGGGTGAATCCCATATTTTCATCCTGCATGGCATGCCAAATTCCTTGTGCCAATTTGGCCAGTTTCTCGACGGCTATCCGGGCCTGGGGTTTCCCCAGGATCTCCTCGGAAATGCCTGCGCCTCGTAGTAGTTGCTCGGCATTAACGCCATGGGCGGCCGCCTGTTTAAGGAGGACGGTCACATAGTGATTGGCAGCGGTATAATTTTTCATTGGGCAACATCTATGGCTTCAGCCGTTTATAGCGGATCGACTGCGGCAAAGACAAGGCCCTGCGCATTTAAGTGACGAGCGAAAAAGTTCATGCATTTGTCACTTTATGTCATTGTGTTGTTGGCGCTAATGGAAATTGACCCACCCTGTCGATTGAAATTTGACCCAGGGCGGATTGCTGATTTCTGCATCAGCAACTGTGGATAAGTTTAGCAGTCGAGCTGCTTTTAATACTTCCGCTCAAACGCCCAATCGGGCTGTCCTGGCGGCGTAACTGGGCACGGGTCATCCCGTTCTTCGACTATCCGGCCGAGATCCGCAAGGTGATCTACACCACCAACGCCATCGAATCGATCAACATGAGTTTTCGCAAAGTGATCAAGACCCGGGCCTCATTCCCTACTGACGAGGCCGTGACCAAGCTGTTTTATCTGGCGCTGAACAACATCAGCAAGAAGTGGACGATGCCGATACGGGACTGGAAAGCGGCCCTGAATCGCTTCAGTATCCAGTTCGAAGATCGATTGATGCAGGATTAATAGACATCCCGTTTACACATAATCCGGGACACCCTCAGTTCGGCTATCTACCGAGCTGAACCTAAGCGCCCGAGCGGTTCGTCTTGCCGATCAACCGGCAGGCTTGCGTTCGCCTGTCAGGCGGGTTCTTTCACGCTAAAAATTGCTCCAGGCAATTTTTTATTGGGCCGAGTTAGTGGGTCTGCTCGGGCAACACCAACTGACCATCCTTAACCGGGATAGTAGCGCCCGGATCACTGGCCATACGCACCCGGCCGACCTTGCCGTCCAGCTCGTATTTGACGTCATAGCCCACCAGCTTCTCACTGACATCGGTCACCGTCTTGCAGCGCGTTTCAGTCGTGGTATAGGTGGAATTTGCCTGCATATTCTCCTGCACCTTGTTGCCGGCATAGCCACCGCCCACGGCGCCCGCGACCGTCGCCAGTTTCTTGCCGCTACCGCTGCCGACCTGATTACCCAGCAAGCCGCCAACCACCGCCCCTATCGCCGTACCGGCAATCTGATGCTGATCCTGGACCGGCTTCTGCCGAGTCACAGCCACTTCCTCGCAGACCTCGCTCGGCGTCTTGATGCTTTCCTTGACCGGCTTGACCGCCAGCACTTCGGCGTACTCCGGGGCACTGACCAGGCTGTAGGTGGCCACAGCGCCGCCTGCGGTAACACCTACAGCACCGAGGACTGCACCCACCAGCAATGACTTGTTCATAAGCACCTCCTTAAATCCGCAACACCGGCGCTTAATCACGCCTACTTTCATGCCTTTTGAACGAAAAAAAGCCGGACAAGTTCAACACTTGCCCGGCCCATTCGTGCCAACTGCGAGCTAACCCACAGTTTTAGGGGCGCTCATCGACCTCTTCGGCCATCACCGGAGGGATCAAGTCATCGACCTTCAGGTCGAGCCAAATCAGCGCGGCGTTGGAGATATAAACCGACGAATAGGTACCGACCGACACCCCCACAAACAGTGCGATGGAGAAACCGAACAGGTTGTCGCCGGCAAAGACCAGCAGAGCACCAATGGCCAGCAATGTGGAAACCGAGGTGGCCATAGTGCGCAGTAACGTTTGCGTGGTGGAGATATTGATATTGTCGATCAGGCTGGTCTTGCGTAGCACCCGGAAATTCTCGCGCACCCGGTCGAACACCACGATGGTGTCGTTCAGCGAGTAACCGATGATCGCCAGCAAGGCCGCCAGTACCGTCAGATCGAAGGTGATCTGGAAGAAGGACAAGAAACCCAGGGTGACGATAACGTCGTGTACCAACGAGACGAAGGCGCCTATGGAGAATTTCCACTGAAAGCGGAAGGCCAGGTACAGCATGATGCCGCCCAGCGCCAGCAGCATGCCCAGACCACCCTGATCGCGCAGCTCCTCGCCGACCTGCGGGCCAACGAACTCGACCTTCTTAACCTGCAGCTTGTCACCCGACTGCTGCAACACAGCGGCGACCTTATTGCCCAGATCTGGATCATCGCCCTGCATACGCACCACCACCTCGGTAGTAGCGCCAAAGCTCTGCACCACGGCATCGCCATAACCGGCACCGGTCAGTTGTTGGCGAATTTTGCCAAGATCTGCCGGCTGCTCATAGGCCAGTTCGATCTGCGTACCACCGGTAAAATCCAGACCGAAGTTCAAACCTTTAACGGCCAGACTGCCCAACGCGATAAGCGTCAGCAACAAAGTAATGGCGAGCGCTATATGGCGCACGCCCATAAAGTTGATTACACGATTCATCTCAGCCCCTTAAATCCACAACTTCTTCAGGTCACGCCCGCCGAAGCTCAAGTTGACCATGGCACGAGTCACCAGAATGGCAGTGAACATCGATGTGAGGATGCCCAGCGACAGCGTCACCGCAAAGCCTTTGACCGGACCGCTACCCATGGCGAACAGAATGCCACCGACCAACAGCGTGGTCAGGTTGCCGTCGATAATCGCCGAGTAGGCGCGATCGAATCCCTCATGAATGGCGCGCTGTACCGACATGCCATTGGCGATTTCCTCGCGAATGCGCGAGAAGATCAGCACGTTGGCATCCACCGCCATACCCATGGTCAGCACGATACCGGCGATCCCCGGCAGGGTCAGGGTGGCACTGAGCAACGACATCAGCGCCAACAACAGCACCATGTTCAAACCCAAGGCAAGGGTTGCCAGCACCCCGAAGACGCGGTAGATGGCAATCATAAACAGCGACACGAAGAGCATGCCCCACAGCGAGGCATCGACGCCCTTGGCAATATTGTCCGCCCCCAGGCTCGGGCCTATGGTGCGCTCCTCGGCGAAGTACATGGGCGCGGCCAAACCACCGGCACGCAGCAACAGCGCCAGCTCGGTCGACTCGCCCGGGCCATCCAGGCCGGTGATACGGAACTGACTGCCCAGCGCCGACTGGATGGTCGCCAGGCTGATGATCTTCTTCTCTTCGACGAAGGTCTGCAGTTCGACCTCTTTCTCGACGCCCTCGACGACCTTACGAACATAGCGGGTAACCGGCTTCTGCTCGATAAAGATCACCGCCATGCTGCGCCCGACGTTATTGCGGGTGGCACGGCTCATCAGGTCGCCGCCACGGCCATCCAGACGGATATTGACCTGCGGGCTGCCATTCTCATCGAAACTGGCCTGGGCATCGGTCACCTGGTCACCGGTGATGATCAGGTCACGCTCCAGCTGCGCGGGCGGACGGCCTTCCTCGCGGAATTCGAAGCTCTCGGTCGCGGCCCTGGAGGCATCCGGCTCGGCCGCCAGGCGGAACTCCAGGTTCGCGGTCTTACCCAGGATACGCTTGGCTTCGGCGGTGTCCTGCACGCCCGGCAGCTCGACCACGATACGGTTGGCGCCCTGGCGCTGGACCAGCGGCTCGGCCACGCCCAGTTCATTGACCCGGTTGCGCACCGTGGTCAGGTTCTGCTTGATCGAGTACTCGCGAATCTCGGCGATCTTGGCCTGGCTCAACGACAGCCGCAGCACCTGCAGACCATTACGCTCAGCGGTGATCAGCTCGAAGTCGTTGAACTCCTTACGGATCAGCTGCTGAGCCTTCTCCAGCGTGGCCTCGTCGACAAAGCCAAGCTGAATCGCGCCATTGAGTTCCGGCAGGCTGCGATAGCGCACGCGCTCCTTGCGCAGCAGGCTCTTGACCTCCCCCTCATAGACCTTGCGCCGCGCATCCAGGGCCTTGTCCATGTCCACTTCCATCAGAAAGTGCACACCACCCGAGAGGTCCAGACCCAACTTCATCGGCCCGGCACCCAGGTTACGCAGCCAATCCGGCGTGGTTTGCGCGAGGTTCAGTGCGACCACGAACTCCTCGCCAAGCGCTTTGCGCACCACATCTTTGCCTGGCAGCTGATCCGCTTGCTGGGTCAAACGCAGCAAACCGGCGCGACCTTGCGCTGCAACGCTGGAGGCCTTGACCTCAATGCCAGCTTCTTGCAAAGCGCGGCTGGCGCGGTCCAGATCGGCCTGCTGAACCTGCATGGCCGTGCTATTGCCACTGATCTGGATGGCCGGATCGTCTGGATACAGATTGGGTGCGGAATAGAGAAAGCCGATTGCCAGCACAGCCAGGATCAGCAGGTACTTCCAGAGGGGGAATTTGTTGAGCATGACGCCGCCCGTTATGACGCGGGGCGCATTAAGCGCCCCGTCGAATGGTAAAGGTGTGGTGCTTAGATCGCTTTCAGCGTGCCCTTGGGCAGCGTGGCGGCGATGGCCGCTTTCTGAATCTTCAGCTCGACGGTATCGGACACTTCGATCACCACGAAATCATCGGAAACCTTGAGCACTTTGCCGGCGATACCGCCGCTGGTCACCACTTCATCACCCTTTTGCAGGTTGCCGAGCAGGCTCTTGTGTTCTTTCGCGCGCTTGGCCTGGGGACGCCAGATCATCAGGTAAAAGATGACCAGAAAACCGACCAGAAATACCCATTCAAAACCGCTACCAGCAGGGCCAGCAGCCGGGGCGGCACCTTCGGCGAATGCGGCGGGGATCAAAAAGCTCATGTAACACTCCTGTTGCAAGGGTCTTTAAAAGTTGAGTTATCAGTCCAGAGGCGGAGTTGGCAGCCCGCGTTTGGCATAGAAGGCATCGACGAAGGCGGCCAATGTACCCTGTTGAATAGCCTCGCGCAAACCAGCCATCAGGCGCTGATAGTGACGTAAGTTGTGGATTGTATTGAGCATGCTTCCCAGCATTTCGCCGCATTTATCCAGGTGATGCAGATAGGCGCGGGAGAAATGCTGACAGGTGTAGCAGTCACAGGTCGGGTCCAGCGGCGAGTCATCCTGTTTGTGGAAGGCGTTACGAATTTTCAGCACACCAGTATCGACAAACAGATGGCCATTGCGTGCGTTGCGGGTCGGCATCACGCAATCGAACATATCCACGCCGCGGCGCACGCCCTCGACCAGATCTTCCGGCTTGCCCACACCCATCAGATAGCGCGGCTTGTCGGCCGGCAACTGGGGCGGCAGGTAATCCAGCACCTTGAGCATCTCGTCTTTCGGCTCACCGACCGAGAGGCCGCCAATGGCATAACCGTCAAAACCGATCTGCTCCAGCCCATCCAGGGAGACCTTACGCAGATCTTTATGCATGCCACCCTGAACTATGCCGAACAGCGCCGCCGTATTGTCGCCATGAGCCTCTTTCGAACGCTTGGCCCAGCGCAGCGACAATTCCATGGAGCGCTTGGCCACATCGAACTCGGCCGGGTAGGGCGTGCACTCGTCGAAAATCATCACGATGTCCGAGCCCAGGTCACGCTGCACCTGCATCGACTCTTCCGGCCCCATAAACACCTTGGCGCCGTCCACCGGCGAGGCGAAGTACACGCCCTCCTCCTTGATCTTGCGCATGGCCCCCAGGCTGAACACCTGAAAACCACCGGAGTCGGTGAGGATCGGCCCCTGCCACTGCATAAAATCATGCAGATCGCCGTGACGCTTGATCACCTCGGTACCCGGGCGCAGCCACAGGTGGAAGGTATTGCCGAGGATGATCTGCGCCCCAGTCGCCTCGATATCCCGCGGCAGCATGCCCTTGACCGTGCCGTAGGTACCCACCGGCATAAAGGCCGGGGTCTCCACCACGCCACGGGGGAAGGTCAGACGGCCACGCCGCGCCTTGCCATCGGTCGCCAATAGTTCGAAAGACATGCGGCAGGTGCGCGTCATAACTGTTCCTCTGGTCCGCGCGGCGCGGGATTGCGGGTGATAAACATGGCATCACCGTAACTAAAGAAGCGGTAACCCTCGGCGATCGCACACCGATACGCCGCCATGGTTTCCGGGTAGCCGGCGAAGGCCGACACCAGCATCAACAGGGTCGACTCTGGCAGATGGAAGTTGGTGACCAGGGCATCGACCACATGCAGCGGTCGGCCCGGGTAAATAAAGATATCGGTGTCGCCACTGAAGGCCTTGAGCACGCCATCCCGGGCGGCACTTTCCAGGGAGCGCACGCTGGTGGTGCCAACCGCCACCACCCGACCGCCGCGGGCACGGCAGGCCGCCACCGCATCGACCACCTCCTGACCGACTTCCAGCCACTCGCTGTGCATCGGATGATCTTCGAGGCGCTCGACCCGCACCGGCTGAAACGTGCCCGCGCCGACATGCAGGGTGACATAGGCGCTGGCGACGCCCTTCGCGGCAATCGCCGCCAGCAACGCCTGATCGAAATGCAGGCCGGCGGTCGGCGCAGCCACCGCACCGGCGCGCTCGGCATAGACCGTTTGATAACGCTCGCGGTCCGCCGCCTCGTCCGGCCTATCTATATAAGGTGGCAGCGGCATATGGCCGACCCGCTCGAGCAGCGGCAACACCTCTTCGGTAAAGCGCAACTCGAACAAGGCTTCGTGGCGAGCGAGCATTTCTGCTGAACCGGCGCCGTCGATCAGAATGGTCGAGCCCGGCTTGGGCGACTTGCTCGAGCGCACATGGGCCAACACCCTATGGCTGTCCAGCACGCGCTCGACCAGTATCTCCAGCTTGCCGCCCGAGGCTTTCTGGCCAAACAGGCGCGCCGGAATCACCCGGGTGTTGTTGAACACCATCAAATCGCCCGGGCGCAGGTATTCCAGAAGATCACTGAACTGACGGTGCGCCAGGGCACCACTGGGGCCATCCAGCGCCAGCAAACGGCTGGCGCGGCGCTCCGCGAGGGGGTGACGGGCGATAAGAGCGTCAGGCAGCTCGAAATTAAAGTCGGCAACGCGCATGGTCGGAAGGAGGTCGTCTAGCAGGGCGGCAAAGCTTACCGGAAATAGTGCATTCTGGCCACGCAAGTGGATTGACCTCCCCCAAAGGCATCCCTATACTGCGCCGCCATTGTGCCCCGGTGGCGGAACCGGTAGACGCGGCGGATTCAAAATCCGTTTTCGAAAGAAGTGGGAGTTCGAGTCTCCCCCGGGGCACCATAATCTCTTCAGTTGTTTGCAGCCCCTCGAACAACTTGCAACACCCCCTGGGTACGACGCAACGCGACTCAGCCACGCACTTCAAAGCCTCTGAAAAATCGCCGCCAAACAACCCGCAGGCCTGCAATCCCATGCCCTGGCGGGGGTTGGCATTTGCCTAAAAGTTAGCGTAGAGTGCCCTCACTGTGTTTGCATGGGTCGCCGTAAATCGTGACCTGGTGCAGTAGATCCTCAAGATCCGCTACATCCCGCTCGACGTCGCATAACTCCTTGCAACCAGTCTCAGCCCTCTTATTATTTAGAGGCTGTCATTAACTTTAGTTTCAAGGAAATACAACATGTCGAATCGTCAGAACGGTACCGTCAAGTGGTTTAACGACGAGAAAGGTTTTGGTTTTATCACTCCAGAAAGCGGTCCGGATCTGTTCGTGCACTTCCGCGCGATCCAAGGCAGCGGCTTCAAGAGCCTGAAAGAAGGCCAGAAAGTCAGCTTTATCGCTGTACAAGGTCAAAAAGGCATGCAGGCTGACGAAGTTCAAGTTCAGGAATAACCCTGCCGCTTTGAAGAACCCCTGATGGCGGCATCAGGGGTTTTTTTATGGCCTGCCCTCCATGGCGGCCACCCTTAGGGCCGTCGCTGCGCGACGTTAAAAATTCCTCCCGATAATTTTTTATGGCCGACCATCCATGGCGGCCACCCTACGGGCCGCCGCTACGCGACGTTAAAAATGCCTCCCGGCCATTTTTATGCCCATGGATGCCGTACTGTTACCGCCATTCCGCCAGCCTATTGAGTAAAAGAGCCGACCATGCCGAAACACCTGCTGCGCCCGCAGGGTGACTACCCTAGCGCCGGACTGATCCGCCGCTTCGCCGCCATCTTCTATGACTTTCTGCTGTGCGTCGCCCTGCTGATGGTCGTGACCTTTATCTACAAGCTGATCCTGATGGGTTTCTATGGCGAGGCGCAGCTCAAGCAGATGTCCGACGCCGGCGCCCTGGACGGCGACCCACTGCTATCGACGCTGCTGTTCTTCAGCCTGTTCGCCTTCTTTGCCAAGTTCTGGACCCACAACGGCCAGACCCTGGGCATGCAGGTCTGGGGCGTACGCATCCAGAATGCCGACGGCACGGCCATCAGCCTGTGGCAGGCCATGCTGCGCTTCTTGATCGCCATAGCGTCCTGGTTGCCGCTTGGCCTGGGCTATCTCTGGGTGCTGTGGGACAAAGACAAACGCAGCTGGCACGACATCTACTCGGACAGCCGGGTCATTCAGCTGCCGAAAAATATTCACAAGAAATAGACGAGCACACAAAAAATCGCCGGGAGCGATTTTTGACGTCGCGCAGCGACGGCCCCGAAGGGGTGGCCGCCAGGGATGGCGGGCCACAAAAAAGCCGGCTGGGATCGCACCCGAGCCGGCTTTTTTGCGTCCGAGCGATCAGCCCGCCCGACGCAACAGCAAGAGCCCTGCACCGGCGCAGATAGCCGCCGGAATCAGCACCGCCAGCAGCGGCGAGAAGCCGAACACCAGGCTGGACGGCCCGAGCAGGTCCTGGGCGATGCGGAACACGAAGCCCACCAACACCCCGGTAAACACCCGCTGGCCCAAGGTCACCGAGCGCAACGGGCCGAAGATAAAGGAGATGGCCATCAACACCAGGGCCACGGTCACCAGCGGCTGCAACACCTTGGTCCAGAACGACAGCCAATACTGGTTATTGTTGAGGCCCTGATCGGCCAGGTAGTGGATATACCCCCACAACCCGCTCATCGACAGCGCATCGGGCGCCAGCACCACGGTGCCGAGCAACTGCGGCGTCAGCTCGACATCCCAGCGCTCACTGGCCTGCTTGACCACCTCACTGCTGCGCTCGCGAAAATGCGTGGTCGCCACGTCCTCCAGCTGCCAATGGTCACCCTGGTACTGCGCGCGACGGGCAAAGCTGGCCGACTGCATGCGCCGCTGATCATCGAAGCGGTAACGGGTCACGCCGACCAACAGGCCATTGGGCTGCACGGCGTTGATATGCACGTACTCCTGGCCCTGGCGATGCCACAGGCCACGCTTGGCGCTTTGCGCATCGCCACTGCCCTGGGCCATGGCGCGGCCAGCCTGGGCCTGGTTCTCGCTGTAAGGGGCCAGGTACTCGCCAATCAGCACGCCGACCAGCATCAGCACCAGCATGGGCTTCATCACCGCCCAGACGATCCGCCCGATCGACACGCCGGCGGCGCGCATGACGGTCAATTCGCTGTTGCTGGCCAGGGAGCCCAGACCGATCAGACAACCGATCAGCGCCGCCATCGGCAGCATCTCGTAGACCCGCCGCGGCGTGGTCAGCGCTACGTAGCAGAGCGCATCGAACAGGCTGTAATTGCCTTCGACATCACCCAACTCATCGATAAAGGCAAACAGCAAGGCCAAGCCGACTATGATCCCCAGCACGCCAAGAATCGCGACGAACACCTGGATGCCGATGTACTTATCCAACTTAACCACGGGCCACCCCCTGTACCGCATGGCGGGCCGCCCATTTCAAGCGCAGCGTCTCCCAATAGAGCAGTAGCAAGCCAATCACTGCGAACACTCCGTGCACCCACCACAAGCCCAGCGCCGCCGGGATCTTTTCTTTGTCCAGCGCCCCGCGCGCCGCGATCAGCAAGGCCAGGTAGGCCATATACAGCAGGATGGCCGGCAGCAGCTTGAGGAAACGCCCCTGACGTGGATTGACCCGCGACAGCGGAACCGCCAGCAGGGTGATCACGAACACCAGCAAGGGGATCGACAGCCGCCACTGCAGCTCGGATTGCATGCGTCCCTTGTCGCTGCCCAGCAGCTGGCGGGTCGGCATGGCTTCGCGATCCGTCACCTCGACCGCCACTTCCGGCTTGGGCAACAACACGCCATAGGTGTCGTACTGGATCGCCCGATAATCGGCCTGGCCCGGGTTACCGTCGTAGCGGTAGCCGTTCTCCAGAATCAGGTAGCGGCTGCCATCGGCCTGGATTTCCTGACGTCCGCTCTGGGCGACCAGCACGGAGATGCCGCGTTCCTTATCGCCATCGGTGGAGAAGCGCTTTTCCGAAATAAACACCCCGGCCAATTTGCCGCGGTCCTCGGCCAGTTCTTCGGCATAGGTCACCCGCGAGCCATTCTTCATGGCCTGGAAACGCCCGGGCACCAGGGTATCCAGCTCGGTAATGGCACTCTGCTGATCGAGAATCCGCGTCACCTGCTCCACGCCTTGCGGGGCCAAGCCCAGGCTCAACCAACCGGCCAACAAGGCCACCAGGGTGGCCGGCGCCAGGCTGTAGGCAAACAGACGCTGCTGGCTCATGCCGGTGGCCGACAGCACCGTCATCTCGCTGTCCAGATACAGGCGCCCGTAGGCCAGCAAAATACCGAGAAACAAGCCCAGCGGCAGGATCAGCTGCAAGAAGCCGGGAATCCGGTAGGCCATGACCATCAGCAGCACGCTGGGCTCGAGCAGCCCCTGCGCGGCCTGGGCCAGATAACGGATAAAGCGGCCACTCATGATAATCACCAAGAGCACGGCACTCACCGCACTCAAGGTCAGCAACACTTCACGGGACAGATAACGGAAGACGATCAAACCAGACACTCCAGGGTTGTCAGGCTCAGGCGGCTACGATCAAACTAGCCGCACTGCTTGCCGGCTCGCCCAACTGGCGAACCATCGAAAAATTTGCCGGCATTATCCTGTAATACCGACGCCTTGTCTTGGGGACTGCACCTAATGGAATTTATTGTTAAAAGCGCACGCCCAGAAACACTAAAGACCGCCACCCTGGTCGTCCCCGTCGGCGAAGGCCGCCCCCTGGGTGCAGTCGCCAAGGCCGTGGACGCCGCCAGCGACGGCGCTATCAGCGCCCTGCTCAAGCGCGGCGACCTGGCCGGCAAGCTCGGCCAGACCCTGCTGGCGCACAACCTGCCCAACCTCAAGGCCGAGCGCGTGTTGCTGGTCGGCACCGGCAAGGACGGCGAACTGTCAGACCGCCAACTGCGCAAAATGATCACCGCCGCTTATGCGGTATTGAAAGGCCTGGGCGGCGGCGATGCCGTGCTGGCCCTGCAGGATGTGCAGGTAAAAGGCCGCGACGCCTATGGCAAAGCTCGCCTGCTGGTGGAAAGCCTGGCCGACGGCGACTACCAGTTCGACCGCTTCAAGAGCCAGAAAGCCGACGCCAGCGCCCTGAAGAAACTCACCCTGCTCGGCGACAAGGCCGACCAGGCCGAGGTCGAGCGCGCCGCCCGGCATGCCCAGGCGATTGCCGCCGGCATGGCCTTTACCCGCGACCTCGGCAACCTGCCGCCGAATCTCTGCCACCCCAGCTACCTGGCCGAAGAAGCCAAGGCCCTGGGCAAGGCCCATAAGAACCTCAAGGTCGAGATTCTCGACGAGAACAAACTCAAGGAGCTCGGCGCCGGCGCCTTCCTCGCCGTGGCCCAGGGCAGCGAACAGCCGCCGCGGATGATCGTGCTGCACTATCAGGGCGGCAAGAAGAGCGAGAAGCCCTTCGCCCTGGTCGGCAAAGGCATCACCTTCGACACCGGCGGCATCAGCATCAAGCCCGCCGCCGGCATGGACGAGATGAAATACGACATGTGCGGCGCCGCCAGCGTATTCGGCACCCTGAAAGCCGTGCTGGAACTGCAACTACCGATCAACCTGGTGTGCCTGCTGGCCTGCGCCGAGAATATGCCCAGCGGCCGATCGACTCGGCCGGGCGATATAGTCACCAGCATGAGCGGGCAGACCGTGGAAATCCTCAACACCGACGCCGAAGGCCGCCTGGTGCTGTGCGATACCCTGACCTATGCCGAGCGCTTCAAGCCGCAGGCGGTGATCGACATCGCCACCCTGACCGGCGCCTGCATAGTCGCCCTGGGCAGCAATGCCTCCGGCCTGATGGGCAATAACGACGAGCTGATCGAGCAACTGCTGACCGCCGGCAAAAGCGCCGACGACCGCGCCTGGCAACTGCCGCTGTTCGACGAGTATCAGGAGCAGCTGGATAGCCCCTTCGCCGACATCGCCAATATCGGTGGGCCGAAAGCCGGTACCATCACCGCCGGTTGTTTCTTGTCGCGTTTCGCCAAGAACTACCACTGGGCGCACCTGGATATCGCCGGCACCGCCTGGATCAGCGGCGGCAAGGAAAAAGGCGCCACCGGCCGCCCGGTGCCGCTGCTGACGCAATACTTACTGGACCGCTGTAGCGCTTGACTCCCGCGGCAGCAGCTGTAGCCGCGATTAGCGGTATACGCGGCGACAGCCGCTGCCACGAATGCCCCACAAATGAACAAGCCATGCCCCGAATAGAATTCTATGTACTGTCATCCGCCACCCCGGCCGAGCGCCTGCGCGCGGCCTGCCAGTTGGCGATGAAAGCCTGGCGCGCCGGCCTGCCGGTATTCGTCCGCGCCGGCGATGCCGCGCAATGCGCCGAGCTGGATGAACTGCTGTGGCGCTTCAAGGCAGAAAGCTTCGTGCCGCACAGCCTGCAGCAGGACGACGGGCAAGCCCCGGTGGTCATTGGCCTGGACGAGCAACCCCTGAGCCCGCAAGGCGTATTGATCAACCTGGGCAGCACCCTGTCGCCACATGTCGAATGCTTTAGCCGAGTGATAGAAATCGTCAACCAAGAACCCGAGCTGCTGACCGCCTGCCGGGAGAACTTCCGCAGTTATCGCCAGCGCGGCTATGATCCCAAACGAGTTGAACTCTAGTTGCACAGCATGGACACCCCAAAACCGCCGCAAAAGCCTGCCCAACTGTTGAACGACCTGGAGTCGATCCGCGAGCTGCTGGGCGACGAAAACCTCGAACCGCCGCTGCTGACCGACTCGATTGACCCGGACAACATTCCCCTGCTCTCGGACATAGTCACCCCGCCGCCCAGCCCAACCCCGCGCGCCCAGCCACCCAAGCCTGCGCCTGCCGCACCCGCACCCGCACCCAGCCTGCGCGACACAGTGACGCAAAGCATCAGCCGCGACAGCGAAGTCAACCGCCTGGACAGCGAACTGCGCGCCGCCGCGCAGCTGATACTGCAGGATGTGATCG
>Ga0209343_10001121_pt1 | contig 36887 bp, 35 predicted proteins | sample RifCSPlowO2_02_FD_184026 | JGI IMG/M metagenome (GOLD analysis project Ga0209343, IMG submission 184026) | Groundwater microbial communities from Rifle, Colorado - Rifle CSP2_plank lowO2_0.2 (SPAdes) (version 2) | ecosystem: Environmental > Aquatic > Deep subsurface > Groundwater | place...
TACCAAACCACGCGAGATGACCAAAGCGGACATACTCAAGCATGGCCACCCCAAGAAGCTTAAGTAAGTGCCATTCGGCTCTGACCCCGATTTCAGGCGAGCGCCGCGCGCCCGACCTCCCGCATGACCTCGCAGGTCTTGCCGATGTCAGCCTCGGTGAGCGTCGGATGCACGAGGAACATCACGCTCGTCTCGCCGAGCAGGTTCCCGTCGAGCACGGCACACTGTGGACATTGATCGCGACGACAATGGGGTCTCGATCAAGGCGTACTCACAACCCTGCCGGGTCGCGTATCATCGGCTGACGATGCCTCGACCGCGTCGATCTGCGGTCCGGGATCCGTGGTAGTTCCGAGATTCTGAAAGACCGCTGCTGGAACCGTGATCAGGACCCACCGAATACCCAACCTGCACCATGCCTCGCGAGCAGCGCTCGCATTTGCTCACGATGTGGTGGCGGCAGGCGTGGCGTGGCTCGCGGCGTTCGCGCTGCGGCTCAATTTCGAGATACCTGACCAGTTTGCGCAGGTCATGTGGCTCACCTTGGCTTGGACGGTGGGCGCGCACGCGATGCTGTTCCTGGGGTTCGGTCTCTATCGCGGACTGTGGCGTTACGCAAGCCTCACCGACCTGCAACGCATCCTGCTTGCGGTCGGCTTGGGCGCGCTCGCCGTGCCGGCGCTCGTCACGTTTCTTGCACTGCCGGTCCCCGTTCCGCGCACGGTCTATCTCATTGCACCGCCGCTGCTCGCCGGATTGATGGCGGGCAGCCGGCTCGCCTACCGCATGTGGAAAGAGCGGCGCTTCCTCGGCGTGGTGCGCCACCCGCAGGCCGAGCCCCTGCTCGTACTCGGCGCGGGCGAGGCCGCCGCGATGCTGCTGCGTGAACTCGCCGACAGCGCGAGCTGGCGGGTGGTCGGTCTGCTGGATGACGACGGGCGCAAGCATGGTGGCGAAATCCATGGCGTCAAAGTGTTCGGCGCACTCGACGATGTCGCCAAGGTGGCCGCACGCATCAATGCGAGGCACGCAGTGGTGGCGCTGCCGGGCGTGAGCCACGCCGCCCGCCGGCGCGCACACGATCTGTGCGCCGCTGTTGGGCTGCACGTGATGACGGTGCCCGCCTGGGCCGACATCGTCTCGGGTCGCGCAGGAGTCGCGAAACTGCGCGATATCGAGCTGGACGATCTGCTCGGGCGCGACCCCGTGCATCTCGACGAAACGGGGTTGCGCAGCCTGCTCGCAAGCAAATCAGTGATGGTCACCGGCGCCGGCGGCTCGATCGGCTCGGAGCTGTGCCGGCAGATCGCGCGTTTCGCGCCCTCGCGCCTGGTGCTGTTCGAGCACTCGGAATTCGCGCTCTATGCGCTGGAGCAGGAATTCCGCGATGCGCATCCCACGCAAGCCCTGCACGCCGCGATCGGCGACGTGCGCGACGCGCGGCGCATGCAGGAAGTGTTTGCGCAACACGCGCCGCGGATCGTGTTTCACGCCGCGGCCTACAAGCACGTGCCCTTGATGCAAGAGGACAACGCCTTCGAGGCGGTATCGAATAACGCGTACGGCACGCTGATCGCGGCGCGCACGGCGCAGGCCACCGGGGTCGAAACGTTCGTCCTGATCTCCACCGACAAAGCGGTCAATCCGGTGAGCGTGATGGGTGCGTCGAAGCGTCTCGCGGAGATGATCTGCCAGTCGCTTCAGCCGCGCGGCGCGACGCGCTTGGTTGCGGTGCGCTTCGGCAATGTGCTCGGCTCCGCGGGCAGCGTGATCCCGCGCTTTCGCGAGCAGATCGCGCGAGGAGGGCCGGTAACGGTGACGCACCCCGAGATGACGCGCTACTTCATGTCGATCCCGGAAGCAGCGCAGTTGGTGCTGCAGGCGGCGGCGCTCGGCCGCGGCGGCGAAGTGCTCGCGCTCGACATGGGCGAACCGGTGAGAATCGAAGATCTCGCGCGGCAACTCATCCGGCTCGCGGGCGCGAATCCCGCAGTGATCAAGATCGAATACTCGGGCATCCGCCCCGGCGAGCGGCTGCACGAGCAGCTCGTGGCCGACGGCGAGGCGAGCCAGCCGACGCCGCACCCGAAGCTGCGCGTCGTGCGCGTGCCTGCGCCAGCCAACCGTCGCATTGCCGAAGAGCTGGCGACGTGGATCGAGGCACCTGGCCCAACCGACGCAGCGTCGGTGCGCGACCACCTCAAGCAACTGGGGTTCTAGAGTGATGGGATACTCCCAATGATGAACGACTGGATCGCGCAAAAACGCCGGGCAAGGAAACGCCGCATGGCCGTGGCGTTGATCGCGCTCGCGGCGCTCGTCGTAGCGAGCGTCCTCGCCTTCCTCCTGAGGCCGCCGGCGTTTCATCCTCACGTCGTGTTTCAGGCGACCGAGCATTTCGAGCTGACGTTTCTCCAAAATAGCCTGCCTGACCGCAAGGCGTGCGAGGCGACGCTTCGGCGCGTCACCGAAGCCGTGACGAAGTCCTGTGCGGTCTGTCGCGTCCTCGAGAGTCGCTGCCTCGGAGAACTCGACCCGATCCAGCGCAAACTGCTGCAGGGCCGGTCCGTCAACATCCCCGTCATGCGCCTGCCGACCGGCGTGATCACCTTCAAAGGCAGAGAATTGGAAGTGGCGGCGCAGGCGTGCCAGCAAGCAGCCCGGAAAGGCGGTACCGGCGCCGACCTGGAAGCCTGCGCTCCACCGGCATTGGCAGGCCTGGGACTTTCGATGGCTGACATCGCCACGCCCGATACGCCCACGAGTTTGGCCGAACTCGAACTGCTGATCGGGATCCCGCTCGTCGCACTGCTCATCGCGTTCCTCGGCTGCTGGCTCATCATCCGCTCCGATCCTTTGCACGGGCGTTTCACGCAGGATCGACTTGACGGCGGCCCGCAGAAATTTCACAGCACACCGGTGCCGCGCATCGGCGGCGTCGCGCTCGCCGCCGCGCTTGGGATTGCCATCGTCGCGGCGGGGCGCCTGGGCTGGGTCGAGGCAGCGGCCTCCGACGGCCTTTATATGTTGCTGCTCGCCGGCATACCGGCATTTGCCGGCGGATTCGCCGAGGACGTGACGCGGCGGGTCGGCGCTCTCGCACGCTTGATGTTGACAATCTCCGCCGGGGTCATCGCGGCGTTGGTGGTTGGGGCGACGCTCGACCGCGTGGACGTGCCAGGGCTCGATCTGCTGCTGCAGTGGCCCGTGTTCGCCATCGCGTTCACTGCATTTGCGGTGGGCGGCGTCGCCAATGCGGTCAACATCATCGACGGCTACCATGGCCTCGTGGGCGGCTATGCCGTGCTTGTCCTCGCCGCGCTCGCTTACGTGTCAGTGCAGGTGGGCGATCCGGTGGTGCTTGCGGCCAGCCTCGCGATGGCGGGGGCGCTGCTCGGGTTCCTGGCTTGGAACTATCCTCGGGGAAGGATCTTTCTGGGGGACGGTGGCGCGTACCTGCTTGGCTTCTGGCTGGCGGAACTCGCGGTTCTGCTGGTGGTGCGCAACCCGGAGGTGTCGCCGTGGTTCCCGATGGTACTGCTGGCGTACCCGGTGTTCGAGACGCTGTTTTCGATTTACCGGCGATATGTCCTGCGAGGCAAGAGCTCGGGCCGCCCCGATGCCTTGCACCTGCACCAATTGATCTACCTTCGACTCGCCCGAATCGGGGTCGGCTCGCGCGACCTGCGCGAGGTTACGCGTCGCAACAGCAGCGTGGCCCGTTACGTCTGGCTCGGGACTGCACTGTTTGTCGTGTCCGCCATATTCCTGTGGCACAGGACCCCTGCGCTCATCCTCACCTCCCTGATCTTCGCCGCAGCCTACGTCTGGCTGTATCTCAGTTTGATGCGGTGGCGTGCGCCGGCGTGGATGATCAAGGCCGAGAGAGTCGAGCAATCGTCGAAAATCTCACCTTGACACGTTACCTGCCGCAAAGCACCGCCGTCTTCGCTGCAAAGTTAAACTGAAGTTCCTTCTTGTTCCGAGCGTAATTGTGCTGTAGCGGCATGTAGTTACGTCACCGTTGCTTGTTGGGTTTCTGTCTACGTGTTGATGGTAGCGAGCAGTTCGAGCACGCGGTTCTGTTTCGCGTTGGGTGTGGTGACGAGCTGAAAAGTCGGTGCGCTGCGATCGGCGCCAGGCACGCGGCAGGTGTTGCGAACGATGGTGGTGAGTTCCTCAAGGAGGGTGCGAAAGCTGTGCGCCGCGGTGCCATCGGGCAGCGTATGGGTGAGCGCCTTGTGTTCAGCGGAGGCGGAGCGTTTTCCCGGGGCGACGGGATCGCGCTGCGTCTTGGCCTGTTGGTCTTCATCGGCGAACAGGACCGAACGCCAGGCTTCTCGCATGTGCCACTCGACGTAATAGGCGAGCATGCAAAGGAAGATATGGCTTCGCACGCGCTCGGCGAGCCGGTGGTGGATGGGGCGTACCTTGAGGTCCACGGTCTTCAGGCAGCGAAAAGCACGCTCGACGTCGCTCAGTGACTTGTAGCTACGCACGACTTCGGGCGCGTCCATCTTCTTTGCCGCAAGAGGGGTTCGCAGGATGTAGATGCCATCCAGGGCGGCTTCCTGGACGACTTGTTCATCGCGGATGCGAAAGGCGAAGCGCTGCGCTTCGATGGTGAGCTCGAAATGCTTGGCCACCTTGTACTTGTTCACCACGCGGCCCACGCGCACGCCGATCTGATCGACCCCGCGCAGGCGTTTGCGCTCCACCATCGAGCGCACCTTGTCCAGTTCAGCCACCGTGGCTTGCAGGAGTTCTTGGCGCTTGTGCGCCCGCAGTTCGGCCAGCTGCGGATTGCGGCACGCCAGCAGTCGCTCGCCGGGGAAATCCGGATGCGTGAGTTCCAGCAGGTTGCGCTCATCGAATAACCCCAGCTGCAGACTGCCTTGGTCAAGCAGCAAGCGAATCTGCGCGCTCTTGAGCGCGGTAATCCAGCTCACGCCTTGCTGGCCCCGAAGCTCTTCGATCGCCTTGTGCGAGATCATCCCGCGATCACCGACGATGACCAGCGTGTCGATGCCGAAATCCTCGCGCAAGCGCTTGACCTGGGGCAGCAGCGTTTTCGCATCGGCGGTGTTGCCCTCGTACACCGAAACGGCCACCGGACAGCCGCCTGGCGCGCTCACCAGCCCGTAGTTGACCTGCAACTTGTTCTTCTTGCCGTCACGGTTGTGACCGATTCGGGCCAGCGGACAGCAACTGCCCTCGAAATAGCTCGACGAAAGGTCATAGAGCACCAGCCCGCCAGCTCGCAGATGACGCCCGGCCAGCTTCGTCTCGATGCGCGCTTGTCGAGCCAGCAACCAATCCATCGCGGCGTACAGATCGTCCTCTGTGGCATCGACCACGCCGAATTCTTCGGCCAAGGTCGTGCTGTGCCACCAGCGCGTGGTGGCAAGCTTGGTGTGCGGGGCCAGCACGCGAGCGGCCACCATCGCGCATACCAAGTCGCGTTGCCGGTTTGGACGCGATGCCAATTGGGATTCAAAGCCCAGTCGCTGCATGGCTACACGCACGGCCTGCACATGGCCATGGGCGCGCGAGGCGATTGCCTCGAAGCGCTCAGCGACAGGACTCAGTTGCTCGCCGCGCAGCACGGCACGAATGGCGAGAATCTGCTCGTCGGAGAGCGAGGACAGATTGGCGAGCGTGCGCTTGTGCACGCGCACGCCTTCACGGTAGGACTCGCGCAGCAGATACGCAGGGCGTGCGCCACGGTTTGGAACGACATCGATGTGCATGGCTACATAATACATCCATGCGCAGCCTAGTCAAGCCCTATACATGGCTACAAGTTACAACACACCAACTACAATCAACCCCCTGAATCAGCTACGCTTCTGCCCCTCAGAGACGCCCGAACGAGAAGGAACTTCAGGTTAAAGGCGCCAGATCTTCAGCCCCGCTGACCGCACCGCGGCCGAGTCGAGCTTGGCGAGTCTAGTTCAGAATCTCCCCAATGACGGCAAGATAGCGATCGATGACGAGCCGCTCGTCGAACTCGCGCTCCATTTTCTCACGTCCTTTGCGCCCCATATCGGCGAGCGCATCAAGCGGCAGCGCAAGGAAGCGCTCCATCTTGTCGGCCAGATCGCCAGCGTCCTTCACCTGGCACAGATAGCCGTTCACACCGTTCTCCACCACTTCCCGGCAGCCAACGCTATCGGTGGTTATCACGGGTCGTCCCATTGCTGCCGCTTCCAGCAGCGTGCGTGGCGTCCCCTCCCGGTAAGACGGTAGCACGACGCAATCCGCCGCTTCGATGAAAGGTCGCACGTCATCGGTTTCGCCCAGGTATTCCACAACGCCTTCCTGCACCCAACTTGCCACCTGGTCGCGCGATATGGCCGTCCGGTTCGCCACTCCGAGCGCCCCGAGAAGGCGGAACCGAGTCCTCGGATTGCGCGTCTTCACCCGCCGCGCCGCCTCCACGAACTCGCCCACGCCCTTGTCCCACAGCAAGCGAGCGATAAGCAGAAACACCGGCGCATCATTTCCCGGCGTGGGAGAAACGGCGAATCGCGAAAGATCGATGCCCGACCCAGGCAGGCGCTCGACCTTGTTCCTAGACACCAAGCGGCGGCCGACGAATAGATCGAGATCATCCGGATTTTGAAAAAACACTTTCTCCGGCCACGTCTGAGATACTCGGTACAGCCTTTCCACCACGCGGGTGAGCCAGGAATCCCGCAGGAAGGCGGTCCCAAGACCGGTCACCGTGCTCACACACGGAACACCCGCCCATCGCGCCGCGAGCGTGCCGTAGATGACCGGCTTGACGGTGAAATGTAACGCCACTGCCGGCCTGATTCGCTGGTACAGCGCACGATAGATCAGCAAAGTTCTTGCATCAAAGAAGGGGTTGCTGCCCATGTTGTCCATCCGAACGTCGAACACTTCGCAACCCATGCCGGCCAACCGAACGCTGAACTCGTCCTGTGGTGCGACAATCACGACACGGAAGTGGCGTCCGAGCAAAGCGCGGATGAGCCCAGCGCGAAAATTGAACAGATACCACGCCGTATTGGACGAAAGTGCAACGGTCGTCAATTGGCCTGAGCCTCAAGCCACGACTGGAACATCAGGACGTCCCACAAGTGATACTGCCAGTTGCGAGCGCCCGAGAAATGCTCTTGCCACTTTCGGCGGATCGGCTCGGGACAGAAGAAGCCCTCCCGGTTTAACCTCGATTCATCCAGCAATGCCTCCGCCCATTCCCGCAACGGACCGCGAAGCCAAGCATCAATCGGCACCCCGAAGCCCATCTTCGGCCGCTCGATCAGCGTCTTGGGCACATGTTTGTACAACACCTGTCGCAGCACCCATTTACTCGTCCCTTCCCGTAGTTTAAATTTGAGCGGCAAGTGCCAGGCAAACCCCACAACCCGGTGATCGAGAAAGGGCACGCGGGTTTCCAGCGACACCGCCATCGCCGCTCGATCGACCTTGCAAAGGATGTCGTCCGGTAGATAACTCAGCAAGTCGAGCGCCATCATCCGCTCAACATCCGATGCTCCCTGCGGCTGGCACGCCGGATCGGTCAGTACCGTGCCTGGTTCCGTACTGCCCAATACCAGAGCTGACGGATTCTCCCAGTGCGATACAAGACCACGATACAACTGCGCTGAGGAGCGGCTTGCCAGCACTCCCGCCCCCTTGTGGATCTTGTCACCCCAATTGGCTAGGCGATAGCGTGCGGGCAACACGTCCTGCAAGACTTTGGCCAGCGCATTCCACGTCTGCGGCGACAAATGAGTGAGTGCCGCCGCGACCCCGCGACGCAGCCCCACCGGTAGCATAGACAAACGCCGCCACAGCTGCCCCCCCAGCGTGTAGCGGTTGTAGCCGCCGAACAGCTCGTCCCCCGCATCCCCGGATAGGGACACTGTCACCTGCTGGCGAGCGATCTGCGACACCAGAAAGGTCGGGATCTGGGAAGAATCGGCAAACGGTTCGTCATATAGATGAGGCAAGAGAGGAATCACGTCCAACGCGTCTTGAGAAGAGACGTACATCTCGGTATGTTCGGTGCCCAGGTGCTGCGCCACCGCCTTGGCGTGCGCGGCCTCGTTGTATATATCGTCGTCAAAACCAATGGAAAAAGTACGCACTGGCCGCGCCGATTGCGCCTGCATCAGCGCCACCACGGTGGAGGAATCCACCCCGCCGGAGAGGAACGCCCCTAACGGTACATCGGCCACCATCTGCTGTCCAACGGCGTCCATCAGCAAGGCTTCCAGCGCAGAAACCGCCTCCGACGCGCTACCGTAAAACGGATTGGAAAGCCCTGCCTCGACCACCTGCTTGCCGCTCCAGAAAGGGACAATCCGCGGCTCGCGCTGTGACCACGACACAGAAAGGAGACAACCGGGCGACAGCTTGGATATACCCTGGTATATAGAGTAAGGCGCGGGAATGTAGTTGTGCCGCATCAACAGGGCCAGCGCATTGCGGTCGACCTCCGCCCTGAACGAGGGATGCGCCCTCAGCGATTTGAGTTCCGAGCCGAATAGAAATGTTTCGCCCTGCCAGCCGTAGTAAAGAGGTTTTTCCCCCAAGCGGTCCCGCGCCAAGGTGAGAGAGCGGGTTTGCTTGTCCCACACGGCAAAGGCGAACATGCCGATCGACTTTTCAACCGTCGCGGTAATGCCCCAAGCGTCAAAACCGGCAAGCAGCGTTTCGGTGTCGGAATGGCCGCGCCAGCACGTACCTCCGCCAATTTTTTGCAAACCCTCCCTTAGCCGAAGGTGGTTGTAAATCTCACCATTGAAGGCAATCACATAGCGCCCACTGGCCGAGAACATCGGTTGGTGGCCGGCGGGAGAAAGATCGAGAATTGAAAGGCGGCGGTGCGCCAGCGCGATGCCTGCTTCCGCGTCCCCCCACACCCCTTCATCGTCTGGCCCACGATGAGCGATGCGCTCGACCATACGGGTGGCCAGTACGCAAGCTTGGTCGGAGTTAAGACCGTTAGCTTGCCAAATTCCAGCTAAACCACACAAGCGACGCCCCTTGCATAACCCACGGCACACCAAAAAGGCATCTCTTCACTAAACCTGATGTTTTCCAAACCAGCAGATTCCATCATGGTCCTTATTTCAAGCTTAGTGAATCGCTGCTCTAGGCGCGTACCGAATCGATCCAAAGCATCCGTGCGCATCACATAAAAGCCGAGATCTCGATATCTGAAGAGAGGGAAGTTAGCCGCATTGATACCCAAAGCCTCTACCGCCTTGGCGAAGCGCGCCAAGGGCCAGTAGACAAGCCCAGCGATTACCTGGCTCACTGCATATCGTAAGCCGTAAGGCCTACGCGATAACGCCTTGCGTACCCAGTCACTCACGTGCCAGAGCGCACGAAACCACACCGGACGATTTTCAAACGCGTAATACAAGTACAAAAGGAAAGGCGCACCCGGCTTGAGCTTCGCTACACAAGCAGCGAGTGCGGCGCGGGTATCCGGTATGTGGTGAAGTACGCCCAAGCTGTAGCCAAAATCCATAGATTGGTCTTCAAGAGGGATATCATCTACACCGGCCTTATGGAACATGCAATTGGTGTGCGCATTGAGGTTCTTGCACGCCACTTCTATCGCAATGCTCGGGTCGATACAGTGGAGAACACCTACACGCGGGGCAACCAGCCTTGCCCAACGGCCACTACCACAACCAAGATCAAAACCTACAGCACTTTTTGGCAAAGTCGCCCAAGGAAAAATGGAAAAATAGCCGGCAAATATTTGATTTGTGTCTTCATCCGACATGCCGGCCTGATCAAACTGAGTCCATTCATCGCCAAACCCTTCCACAGTCTTGGGGTCGGAATTGGGCAGCACAACTTTTTTTCTGTAAAAATTCCCGGGCAAATCCATTGGGTTGGTGAGATCAGGGTTGCAAGTTGAGATAGATCTTGCCGGTCATCCAGTCGTCGAGGCACACGCAGGACGCGGGGTTGGGGAAGATCGACGCGACGCGGGTGCGGCGCTTGATCTCGCGATTGACGTGTTCGAGGCCGTTCGCGCTCTTCACCATGCCCTTTAACCCGCAGAAGGACCTCGCGCTAATAACGACCCTGGTCAAGGAGCCGATCCAGAAGCCTGAATGCCATGCTGTCATGGCTGTACTTGAAGGGCGTATCCGTATCTGCTGGGAACATGAATGAAGCATTGGCGGCGCTCTTATTTTGTTACTCCTGCCTGGATAAAGCCTTCGATCTCTTCAGGCTTGAACGGCTCACTGCTCTTCCAGGGGTTGGCCGGTTCATCGACCGTCCAGCGCGCTGCGTCTGGCAAATTCACTGAGCGGTCAACGTCAGGCAAGCTCAGATATAGACCCCGACTGTGAACCATGTGCGTGCGCCGGATGCGGTAGCTGAAGCGTATAATCGATTCAAAAGCGCTCTGCCGTTCAGAACCTTTGGCATTGAAGTAAGCGCCATAGAGTTCGACATACCGGGTATAGAGAACCAAGTCGTCAAGCCGTGCGCGTATGGCGCGATCGTTCGATAACTTGCGTGCTGCCTGCAGATTGCGATACAGGCGGCCAACATAGCTATCCGTCATTGGCAGTCCGTCATTAGCAACAGTTGTCCGGTCCGTAATTGGCACCAGTGGGTCGGGCCGCAGCAGCTTGTAGTAGTCAGCCATAGGGCCGCGCGCCGGGCCAAAAGCCTTATCCAGAAAATCGTTGACCAACTCATCGAGACGACTCGCCTCATCCGTGTTCCACAGCATCCGCGCGGCAAGGTAGTAACCCAGTCCGTGCGGCCCCCAGTTGTCGCTCGACTCGGCAGACATGAAGCGCGCACCTATGCGGTAGAAACGCGGGATCGTGCTCTGGAGAGAATCGAGCCTGCTGGCACCGCCGACTCTCGGCATATCCCGATCCCAAGCGGGGATGCTGTAATATTCGTAGATACCGATGGTGGCGCCCTGCTTTTTCCAGCCTTCCAGAAGCTGCGCGACGCTGGAACCCTTACTGAAAGACGCCGTGTAAGACGTCGCGACGTGGACCACTACGTTGGGGTGAACCCGAATGTTGGGCGGCGGCGAGTGCTGTTTATAGGCGAGGAGGCCAATGTATTTCCTGTCGAACCGATTGGAGACAGCTTCGGCGACCTCATTGGCCAGCAGCACGACGCGATCGCTGATGCTGCCCAGCTGCTTTTCTTCTGCGCTATCGCCCCAGCTGCCTTGGTCACTGGGCTCCATCGAAATCGAATCGGCAGTGGGATACTTCTCGAAGTAGCGAATGGCGTGATCCACCACTAGCTTGCGCAAGTCGCGATTGGCAATATTAAATTTCGAAGTCGGCTTGCCGTTCACGATAGAGAAGTACTCAGGATGCACCGCGAACGCTTCCTTGTTGGCCTGCACGATGCGGTCGTAGGCATGGCTGATGCTGATTTCCACCCCGGACGTAGCGCGATTGCGCGCGCTCCATTCACTGTGCTCTCGGAGGTTTTCCGGCCATGTCGAGTAGGAAAACCAAATCTGCCGAGCCAGGTAATGCGGGTGTTCCCTCTGGTCAACCGCCACCCGTAATTCCGGCATCCTGGGTACGATCTCCCAGTTCTTGCCGGGAAAGAATTGGCGATAACCCAAGCGATAAAGGATATCCCAGACCGCGTGCTGCACGGCCAAGTAGGTCGAACCGATCAAGTAAACGCCATGCGCGTGAGAGCGCAGCAGATAATCTTCGCGTTGCGTCGGGTCGTTGAGGTCAAAACTCACATCAATTCGCAACGCCGGAAACTCGGCGGCCACGCCCAGAGCGAGACCCGTTTTGCCGTCCCCCCTTTCGACGGTAAACGTTGCACCGCTCATTTGGCTTAGGTACTGCGCTAACTGGGCTGCTGCATCGGTCACACTCTTCGACGCCTTTGCGCCGACGATAATCGGCATGAGCGCGCGACCCTGCGTGGCCAGGCGAACCGTTGGCGCCGAAGATACCGCTTTGGCTGCGCCCGACGATGGCTTGATGCTGTCTGCATCGCGTGGTGCAGTCACACCAATTTGAAGGTACATTGACAGAAAAGCGGACGAGCACAACGCGGCAACAACGCGTCCCGGAAATCGGCAAAGAGAAATCATAGAATTCCTTATTTGGCAAACTTGCAAACTGGAGTTGCCTCGCCTTCGTGGACACTTTTCAATGCTGAGATTGAAGGAGGTTCACGATGCCCCGCAGTCGCCCGGCCTACCCGCCGGAATTTCGGCAGAAGTTGATCGAGCTGATTCATGCTGGCCGCAGTCCTGAGGAACTGGCCAAGGACATAACATCTCGGAAGTAATCGATGCAGTGCTTGGAGCTGAATTTCGCGAGTGCCGTATTGCGCACGACATCCGAAAACCCAGGCTCGAGCATGATCCTGTCAAGCAGCAATGCCAATTGATCGGCAAGCTCGCGTGCATCCAGCCGCGCGTGGCAATAGACCAGGCCCGGAAGATCATGACCGAACTCGCGCGAGTCGCCGGTGTCGCGCACGATCGCGCCGCAGCCAGCGATCAAGGCCTCGGCGACCACTCGCGACGGGTAGTTCGTCGATTCCTGCATAGACAGCAAGACTGCGGCGCTTGCCAGCAGTTCGCTGGCGACTGCGTAGCCGACAAACACGATCGGCACGCCGGAGCGCGCCAGTGCGGCGACACGCGTGGCGACGTGCTCCTGCAGCGATCCGTAGCCGGCGATCTGGAATGAAACGTCTTGCGACGCCCGCTCGCGCAGCAGTGGCCAGACGTCCGGCAGCACGTCGAGAAAATCGTCGACGCCCTTGTCGGAAATCAGGCGGCCGAGAAACACGACCGTTGGGAATCTGCGCCATGCGGCGGGCGGCGATGGCACAAGAAAGGTGCCCCCAGGGGTTAGGCTCATCTTCTTTGCCGTGCGGTAGCGTCGCAGCGCGGAGAAGATCGCCGGGCTCAAGATGTCGATCCGCGCGACGAAGAAGAACGCGAGCCAAGTCCACAAGCTGGTGCGTGTGCCCCCGAAAAATCCAGGCACGCGCGTGCAGTCAGTAACCGACATCGATACTTTGTCGCCACGACCAAGGTGCAGCGGCCACAAGCAGTTGAGGGGGTAGTGAAAACTGCAGCCGCGCGGCAAGGTCTGTAGCAGCTTGCGAAACCTGCGCACGAACTCGAGACGGCTCCACGCCCCCATTGCCACCGGCGCCAGCGCCGCCAGCACGTCGTGGCGATCCTGGTGATCGGCCTTCAGTTGGTCGACCAAGTTCGACGGTGCGATCAGCACCACGTCTTCGCCGCTTCGCCGCAAGCACGTGAAAATGTCGAAGAAGCGTTTCTCGGCACCCCCATACGAGGGCGACACAATCACGATGTAGCTACGCACTTTTCTCGTGTGATGAGGCCGAACTGATTGAAAGAGCGAGTCGCACAGTCAGGGCTTGCCGGCCGTTAGCGTCAAATCGATGAATCGCGCCGACTCACGAGCGTAGCTTGCCGTGATATGCGCAGTATCCTTGTACAAAGGCGTTCCCAAACGGTCGATGAGAGGACATTTGGAGTCGGAGCAGAACGAATCGAATGGGTCCAGGACAGTGGCGCCCTGCCGTGCTGCGATCTCTCTCAAGATGGCGTCAAGTCGCGGAAACGGCGCGCGCGCGGCGGTCTCGTCGACGAAGTGATCGGCATCCGGTCGGTATTCCAGGCGGTTCAGCCTTGACCCGCTCAGCAGGCTCGTCAGCGAAAACTCAAGACCGGCGGGCATGTTGAGAATGATGAATGTTGCCTTGCCCCGTGGGACCGACGATAGCCGAGCCTCGAACGATGCGACGATCGCAGGGTTATCAAGGAGGCCGGATAGGTTCCGCCAAGCTTGGCCGAACACCACGGTCGTGACACCGACCGACTGGATGAGCTGGTCGACTTGCCGGAGTTTTCCCTTGCAGTCATTCATTCGCTCCGCCAGCAGCGGCACCGCGAACGGACAGCCCCCTTTGGTTGCGAAGATTGCTGAAGGGCCTCCGATCTATGACCGCCTCGACACGCGGGCCGTACTGCTCCATGTTGGAGTCGCCGATGAAGAGCGTTGTGCCCGGTCCGCTTCCGGCCTTCCTGTAGAAGCTGGAATCAGAGATCCGAATGTAGGGTTTGAATCTGGCGGCCGGATAGTCCCGGTTCTTGGTGGCTGCCACAATTCTCATCAGGTCATCTCCTTCCATCCGGTTTTTCACGGCACCGGTGCAGAACAGGAGTCCAGCATGCACCGCTTCAGTGGGGCGCGCTAGCACATTTGAAGTTATCGCAATGTTCATCACTGAGGCGACGTTCGGAAAAAATTGCAAGACTGCCGATAGAGCCAGTGCTGCGCGGGATCAGGCTGGTGCGGCAAGGGCGCGCCGTTGCCTCGTCAGCGAACGCTGGCCTTCTACATGTAGTACCACCGCGTACAGAAAGAAGAAGTAGACGAAGGAGTAGTAGCGCCAGTGCATGATCTCGCTCCACATGATCGGAATGGGTGCAGCGAAGCCGGCGACGATCAAGCGCTTGACGAGCGGGCTGAGTGCCTTTCGGTCCATCATCACCTTGCACGCCCAAAAGAACATTAGCATGGACCACACCGAGACAACCCCGCCCATCGCGTCTTCGGTAGCCACGACGATAAAGCTATAGGCGCGGATGGGCATTAATATGAGGTACTTGAAAGGGTACACCGCGGCATAGCCGTAGTGGTCGATGAGCGTCGCGAAGATGATGCTGATGGTGCCGGAATCGGCGGCGATTAGGTTTTCGCTGGAATACTCGGGGATGAATTGCTTCGCAATCGGGGCCGCGAATGAGAGGGTCAGCAGGACCGCGACGATCGCCTTGTACCGGGGAGGCCGCTCGCGCGGTACGGTGAACAAGAGCAGGAGCAAAGCCGCCAACATGTAGTACCGCGCAAAAGCGCCGATAGTCAACGCGAGCACCAAGTGAGAGCGCCTGCCCCGAATTAAATAGCTGCCGAAGAAGATCGCGGAACACATTGCGTAGATCTCCTTGTTCAGACCGAGAAAGCCGAAAAGGAAGTAGGGAAAGACCAGCGCGCACGCAAGGAAGAGCAGACGGCCGTTGAGCGTGCCGAGGCTGCGCATGGCAACTCGAAGGCTGAAGAACATCAAGGCGAGGTTGCACGACTCGATCAGGAAAAGGTTGCCCCCCGACAGCTTCATGAAGAGGATCGGCGACCCTCTGAGGAAGAGCACCGGACTCTCCGTGAGATCGGCGTTGGCATAGAGCGTCTGGTAGGCCTCGAAATAGACAGAAGCGTCGGAGGCAAACTTGTTGATCGTTTTATCGACATGAGCCTGCAGCAATGCGTCGCGCAAAACCAACAGCACTGCCAACAAGACGACGAAGGTACTAACGAGGATGACGCTGCTCCAGCGTATGCGATACACCGTCACCTCCCCGGCAAGAACCGCTTCTGCAACTGCAGCAGCCTCGCATAGAGGGCCGCCTCGCTGTCGAAGTCGTCATGCGCGCGCTCGGGCCGCGCCAGGTAGTCGGCCAAATCCTGTTCGCACCAACCCATTTTCTTGAGGAAGTACTCGATGTCGGCCTGCAGGTCGTCCGGATCCGGGTACGGGCTATGCGCGAGCAGCTCCTTGGCCTGCTCCCGACTCATCTGGCCAGAGCAGATCAGCGAGGACAAGTGCAGTCTGCGCTTGTCGACGCCGAACTTCGCCGGCAGCAGATAACCCTGGTAGAAGCGCGTGAACATCGACTCGTAGTGTTTGTACGGGTAAGGCCGATAGCCGAGCTCCCTGACCAGCACGTCGATGCAGCGCTGCTTGTTGTAGTCGATGAAGTCGAGGAACGGAACCCACTGCGTGCCGCGAACCAGCCGGTGCCAGACGTAGCGCCAAACACCAATGGTCGGAAGGCTGCGCACCTTCACGCCATCGGGGCGGGCGATGGCGAAGATGTTCTTGCGGTCGAGCTTGTTCCAGTTGTAATTGCGCGGGGTCCGCATCCCTTCGGTCGTGGTGTTGCTGCCCGAGAGGATGTACTTGACGCCGTACCGTGCTGCGAGCCCGTAGTTGACGGCGAGCATCGCGTTGTCATAGAGCAGTTCGACATCGATGACGTCGGCGTCGAAGAAGGCTTGCTGCATGGCACGGTACTCCCGCCAGTCGACCACGTGGGTGTAGAGGTCGACACCGAGCTTACGCACCAGGTTCTCGATGTTGTTGACCGCCAGTTCGGAGTTCCAGCCGTTGTCCATGTGCACTGCGAGCGGCCGCAGGCAGTGCTGGCGCGCCAGATACAGCGCGTACGCGCTGTCGGCGCCGCCGCTGACGCCGACAATGCAGTCGTAGCGCTTACCGCGTCCTGCCGCGCGCACCTTCTCCACAAACGCGGCGAGCTTGGTTTCCAGCACCTGCTGATCGGCAGACTGGTGCGCGGCCATGCGGGTCAGCATCGAAGTGCAATAGTTGCAGCGGCCCTCGTTATCGAAAACAGCGTCGGCTGCGTGTGCGTCAATCACGCAGCGTGTGCATTCCTGAAACGTCCCGCTCATCGTTTAAATAGCCGGCGGACGGACGCGTAGTCTGGGTAGTTAATAAGAACCGCCCGGTGCGGTCCGTAGAAGACGAATATGCTACCGGCCGCAGCGCCAGACGCGCCGGCGTCCACGGCAGCACGCATGTCGTCCAAGTTTGCCGCACCGCCACACGCGATCAGGGGGACGCTCACGGCAGCTGACACCCTTGCAATCAGGTCCGTATCGAATCCGCAGTACCGGCCGTCCCGGTCGACGTTGTTCAGGAACACTTCACCGGCGCCGGCGGCCACGAGCGCCTTCACGTGCTCCACCGGGCTCAGACGGGTTAGGCGGCGCTGTCCGGGATGGTAGACCCGCTCGCGCCCGAACAGGTCACGCTTCACGTCGATGGCCGCGACGACGCTGCTCGCCCCCAACTCCTGCGAAAGCTCGGCGAGAAGGTGCGGGCGGTCGATGGCCATGCTGTTGACAGCAATCTTTTCTACTCCGGCCGCAACGACACGCCGAGCCTGCTCAAGTCTGCGGATGCCGCCGCCGTAGCACAGGGGCATGAAGCACTCGCCTGCGATACGGGAGATAAGGTCGTAGTCCGGTTCGGAGCCCGTGCGCGATGCGGTAATGTCGAGGAAGACGAGTTCGTCGACGTACTTCTCGTTGAAGATCCGGATCGCGTTGATTGGATCTCCAACATAGCGTGGACGTGCGAAATTCGTGGTCTTGACTAGGCCCCCATCCTGCAACAACAGGCAAGGGATGACACGATTGAACAATTCGGTCATAGAGCGACAAATTTGCGCAGAAGTCCCATGCCGAAGAGGTGGCTCTTTTCAGGATGGAACTGGACACCGAAGAGATTGCCCGCCTCGAACGCCGCCACGAAGTCGCACCCGTAGCGGCAGGTGGCCGCTACGTGGGCTGGATCTGCGGCGCGAACGTAGTAGCTGTGCACGAAGTAGAAGCGCTCAGCCTCAGCGGCGTCGCGCTCGAACAGGTGCGCGTTCACGCTCGGGCGAACGACGTTCCACCCCATGTGGGGTACCCGCAAGCCGGGTGCTTCGGGAAAGCGATGGGTGAAGGCGTCTACCCAGCCCAGGCCCGGCACGTCGCTCTCTTCGCTCCCGCGCGTCATCATCTGCATGCCAAGGCAGATGCCGAGCACTGGCTTGCGGCGGAACAGGACTTGCTCTTCCAGCGTCGGTATGAGTCCTGTTTCCGCGAGTTGGGTCATGCCACGGCCGAAATGGCCGACCCCCGGCAAGATCAACTTGTTGGCAGCCTCAATATCCGCGGCCGCGCCGCTGACACGTGCTCTTGCGCCGACTTTCCGTAGCATGTTGAGCACGGAGCCGACATTGCCGACGCCGTAGTCGACGATGACGATCACGAAGCCCCCTGACAGTATTCGCCATTCGCGGGCGCAACCGGAGTCGCCTTAGCCCGCTCGATCACGGCGGCGTAGAAGCGCAGTTCGGCCTGGTGCCTTTGCTCTGCGTCGTAGCCGGATTGGTTGCGTCCGATCCGCGGTGCGCAGCGTTCGATCCACGCGACAATGGCTTCGGTGTCCAGTTCACCGAAAGTGACGAGACCAGAACCTTCGAGTTCCCTGAAAAATCCATCATGCGCTCCGCCGCGCCGCAACGTCGGACACAGCATTAAAGACGGAACGTTCGCGCTAGCGGCCTCACCGACCGAGCTACTAGACATGGTGATGTGGCCGCAAACTTCATCCAGCAGCAGCGGGAGAGGCATTGTGCTAGCTCGAGCGCACTCGACGTGCGGATAACGTGCTGGCAGTGACTTGACGTACCTGCTGTGATGCCGATAACCCGGCTTGATCATCTGGATCGGATGCATGCGAATTGAAAAATGAATGTCGTGACCGGTTGTTGCCGCAAATGCGGCCTCGAGCACTGGATGCAATATGCCGTTAGGGATGATATTGCTCAGGCTGGCGCGCTCTCCGTCATAGCCCCACTGCAGTGTCACTAGGATCCGCTTGCCTCCCTTACCCTCGTCTGGAGACTTTCGCATGGCTTTGTACGACCAGGCCTGAATACGCCTCAGGCTATGCAGCCAAGGATTGTTCGCTTTGAGTGGAATGATCTCGCGGCCGGCGCAAAGAGTGGCCAACGTAGCGTGTGTAACATCGTCGAAGCTCAGCACGAAGTTGGGCAGCAGGTGGTCTGGATTTGCCAAGTGCGTGGCAAACACTCGATTGCTGAGGCTGACGTTGGTGGCGTGCATCGCCTCTGCGACCCTCACGCCTAACTGCCGCGCCGCTTGGCACATCGCCAGCGGCGGTTGTATCGAGAACACGACCTCCGGGCTCAGAGTCTGCAGAAGATCGCGGTACAGGCGCATTTCGAGTTCGAGGCGGGCGCCCTGCGCGCGGTTCGGGGTTACCAGCTGCCGCCACAGCACGCACAGGCGCACTGCCAGTATTCGGTAGTTGATGGTAATCGCTTCGTCTTTGATCTTCACACTGCGGAAGACAGCGTACGGGTGCGTCAGGTTGACTGTCGTGTATCCGAGTTCCATTACGATCTCACGAATGCCTTCCAGCAACGGCGAAAAACGCCGGTCGCCGTTGCTCATAGCCCGATCAGCGTCGTGACACGAGAACAACACCACGCGCCCGGCCGGGCGGTCAATGCCGGTGTCGAGCACTGCCAGAGCGCTGACAACGCGGTGTATGAACCGCCATGCATTGCGCAGATTCATAGACGAAAATCCAGCATTTTCGGCTCGCAGCCACAATAGTGTCGCGCAAAAGTCTTAGTGATGTATGCCTCACGCACTACGGGCTCCCGTGCGTGCGCGGATGAAGATCGCGTCATCGATCGCACCGGGTTGGACAATGCGTGAACCTTCCATATGTGATTGCAGCATTGAGAACGCGATCTGCTGGCCGGCCAGCATGTCGCGCTTGACGATCGAATTCTGGTCGATGGCGGCCGCGTCGCCGTCGAGGCACGCGACGAGTTGCGACACCGGAGCAAGCGTGCCGCCGGGGCCGGGAGCCGCGGCTTCACCATCGAAAGCTGCCAGCGTCGGATAGGCACCGGCCTTGCGTGCAGCATAGATCTCAAGTGCAGTGCCGTTTGCGCGTACGGTAATCTCGGCGTCAGCGCACGAGAGCACGAGGTCGGCGCCAAGCGCCTGGGTGATGTGCCCAGCGACACCATCTTCGAAGTGAACCGTCGCCACCACGACGCGAGGATCGGACTCGATATCGCAGCTCGACATCCCGGCGAAGACATCAGCAAGGCGCGCCTGTACCCCCGCAACCGAACGCCCACCGGCCGCGAACAGGATGAGATCGATCGAGTGCGGATGGGTCCAGAACAGCGCTCCCGACCCCAGGTTCACGCGGATTTCGCGCAGCGGACCGTAGCGGCCGGAGTCGGCGAGCTGCCGCGCCTGTCGGTAGATTGCGAAAAAACGCCTGACTGCCCCGTAGCTGACGAAGACGTCGCGCCTTTCAAGCACGGCACGCAGAGCCGCCAGTTCACGCACGCTATTGCATAAAGGCTTCTCGACGTGCAGGGCGCGCACGCCGCGGTCGATCGCATCGAGAATGAGTTCAGCACGTCCGATAGTTCGGGTGGCGATGCCGAGGAGCACGGGACGCACCTCGTCGAACAGTCGGTGCGCATCGGTATAAGTGGCCGCTACACCGTAGGCGGAGGCCGCCCGGGCCAATGCTTCAGCATCGACGTCGCAAAGCGCGCGCAGGCAGAGGCGGGCATGATCTCGGATAGCCTCGGCATGGCTCAGCGGAAACCAGCAGGCAGGCGCGTGCTGCCTAACTGTTTCGCTGGTAAAGGCCCCCATTCGGCCGCAGCCGACAACTGCGCTGTCTATTCTCGATTCCATTGCAGGACGTAGGTCACGGGTGAGTTCTTTCTGGCAAGCAGATCCTCGTACGCCTGCTCGATTTGCACGCCGGGATATCGATCCGAAATGAGCGACGATGGCTCCAGGCGCCCTCGCACCATCTGGTCAACCAAGTAACGCAGATTGGCCCGCTCGTTGAAGCGAGCAAAGCCACGGCTGTCGGAAAGCTGGGGGGAGTGGCCGACCGCTTCGATGCGTAACTGCTTCGCATAGAACGATCTGCTGTCGAGCGGGTTGAAGCTGCCGGCGTCCTCGGAACGGCCCGGAAAACCCAAGACAGCAATCGTGCCACGCTGGCCGGCGAACTCCAGAGCGAGCGCCCAATCCGACCATGCGTTGGTGGTGCAGATCACGACGTCCGCCAGTTCAGCATCCAAGGCGCTACGGAGATCAGGCATGCTGTGGCGCGCGAAGACTTGAACCGCACCAAACTTCATCCCGAGTTGTTGCGCGTGCACATGATCTGAAATGCCAAATACATCGGCACCTGCCAGCGCGGCCATCGCGACAGAAGTTAGCCCCAGCACGCCGAGCCCGACAACCAGTACATTGGATCCGGCGCGCACGGCGGACCGAAGCACGGCGTTGTAGCCGAGGTGATATAGATAGGCGCACGCCGCTTCGTCGGACTTCGCAACAGGAGGCAGCGTGACCAGCAAAGCCCCGCTGTCGATGATGAAGTGACTGCGATGGGAACTGAAGGTCAGCACTCGGTCTCCAGGGGCGGCCGAATTCACGCCAGCGCCTACAGCAAGCACACGCGCGACGTTGCAGTAGCCCTGTAAGCGCGGGTAGGCGGCGCCTACACGCAGTGGAGGCAGGCCGATGTACGCGGCGAGTTCGGTTCCCGGCGAGATCACTGTGAGGAGGGTTTCGCAAAGAACTTCCGATGGAGCGAGGTTTGCGGGGTCGAGCGACTCGCGACGGAAGTGGAGTTCTCGCGGACCGGTGAGGACCACGACTGTGGCCTCGATCGCGGCTAGCCGCGCGGTGCCGGACAGCTGCGCACCGTTCATACCATGTAGTCCCTGCTGATAGGAATGTGGTAGCTGGGGCGGTGGCGATCCAACTCCTTGTTCATCAGGTAGGTACTATCTGTTTGTAAATCGTCTGCCGGCGAGAGCCGCGATGGCTTGCGGTCGTATAGAAACACAACAGGGGCGACGAAACTTCCGCGCGAGGTCTTCGTCCAGAACCGCGGTCTTCTATCGCACTCGAGCATGTAGTCGAGGGTCCGCCCATCGCCGCCCAGCCATTGGCAGAGCAGATCCACATGCGGCAGCGCGGCCGTCTGGCGCCGGCACACCAGCGCCGTCGGCAGTGCCGCAGTGAGACGTCCATAGCGTATTTCTCGCGACGCATGATCGGTCAAGGGGGTTTGGTCTTCTGACACGAATAGATTTCCTCTTGGATATGTTGCGTCACTCACGACTAGCAAAGCAGGTCCCAGCTGAGGGGGGTGCCACGTCGCACCGCGTTTCTTACCTTCCGCCCGATGACTTGCTCGATGTACTTGGGCGCAAGGCCCAAGCCCGGGCGGATCGCCCGGACATTGTCCGACGTTAGCGCATCGCCAGCGCCGAGTTCTTTCACCACATACAGCGAGCGTCGGAACTGCAGCGACTTCTTCTCCGCACTGGTGGCGCCGTACCGCACGCAGCCCAGTCCCTGCCAGGCGCGCTCAGTCTCGACTACCAACTGCTTCAACTCCTGCGGTTCGAGAGAGAAACTACTGTCGACGCCGCCGTCGGCGCGCGCGAGCGTAAAGTGCTTTTCGATCACGGTGGCGCCGAGGGCGACGCTGGCAACCGACACGCCGACCCCCATCGTGTGGTCTGACAGGCCGACCTGGCAATCGAAGAGTTGCCGCATGTGCGGGATGGTCGAGATGTTGGTGTTATCGGGCGTCGCCGGATAGGTGCTTGTACACTTGAGCAGCACGAGGTCCTTGCAGCCCGCGCCGCGCGCCGCTTCCACCGATTCGTGCAGTTCGGCCACGGTGGCCATACCGGTCGAGATGATCATCGGCTTGCCGGTCGCCGCGACGCGGCGAATCAGCGGCAGATCGGTATTCTCAAACGATGCGATCTTGTAGCAGGGCACGCGCAGCTCTTCGAGAAACTCGACTGCCGACTCGTCGAACGGCGTGCTGAACGGGATCATGCCGAGCTCGCGCGCACGGGCGAAGATTGGCGCGTGCCACTCCCACGGCGTGTGCGCCTCCTGGTAGAGCTTGTACAGCGAAGCGCCTTGCCAGAGACTGTTCTGGTCCTCGATGCGAAACCCGACGGCGTCGCTGTCGAGTGTCATCGTGTCGGCCGTGTAGGTCTGCAGCTTCAGCGCATGGGCGCCCGACTTCGCAGCCGCTTCAACGATCTGCAACGCGCGCTCGAGCGATTGGTTATGGTTGCCCGACATCTCGGCGATGACGAAAGGCGCGTGGTTGCGGCCGATGCGCCGGCCGGCGATGTCGATGTCCTGGTCTGCACTCATGGTCAGGTCCTCTTCGTGTACCGGGTCGACCGCAGGTCGTAGCCGCATCGCTCGAACAGGCGTTGCGACGGCGTGTTGCCGACATTCACATGGGCGTGCAGCGTCCGAATGTGGGGCCGTTCGCGCTTGAGCCATGCCTCGGCGGCGAGCAGCAGCGCCGCGCCCTCGCCCTGGCCGATGCGTGCGGGCGTGAGATAGATCGAGACCTCCGCCGCGGCGTCGCTGGTGTCGAAGCGCACCACGCCGGCCGGCGTGCCGTCGCGCTCGCCGATCAGCAGGTGACGCGACGGCGAATTCAACACGCCGTCGAGCCAGCGCTCATGGTCGGCGTAACGGATCTCGGCCGGGTCGCGCGAGATGGCGCGAACCGTCGGGTCGTTGCGCCAGGCATGCAGATGCCTGGCGTCATCCCGGGTGGCGCGGCGCATCGTGATGCCGCCCGCAACCAGCGCCGCGGCCACGCGTTGCGCGCCTCGGGCGTCGACGAGGTCGAGCCCGGTGCGAGAGAGATGGTGGCGCAAGCCGCTGTTGGCGAGCAGCGCGCGCAGGTGCAGCGCGAGCGCCGAAGCGTCGTCTGCGGCAGCGTCGGGCGCATAGAGGAAGCCGCGACGGCTGCCGTGGAACAACACTTCACGCTGGTTGTCGGCCAAGCACAGGCCGAGCGTCGGCACGCCGAGTGCGCAGCGCTCCCAGGTCGCACTGCCACCGGCGCCAATCGCGAGGTCCGCGTCGGCAAGCAGTGTGGCCATGTCGCAGGTCTGAATGTGGCATCGTGCGTCGGGTAGCGCTGCGCACCGCGCCTGCACACGCTCGCGCGCCGGGTGCAAGGCGCCGATCACTACATCGACCGCGAGGTCGGCGCGGTCGACGAGGGCGATGGCTTGCAGCACCATCTCGGTCACGTTGTCGGTGTCCATGCCGCCGACGAAGACGAGCAGGCGCCGCACCTCGCCGTCGCGCGGCTCGACACGCTGTCTCGCTTGCGCGAACTCGGGTCGCAGCAGGGCGTAGCGCGGTCCGAGCAGCAGCGTACAGTCGTCGGGCACGTGGCTGGCATAGCGCCGGTCGGGCTCGGGATGGAAATTCTGGTCGAGCAGCAGGTCGCAACGATGCGGCCGCGCCAGGTCGTCGATCGCAAACAGCCGGGCCGCACCACGCAGCGCGGTCTCCCAGGCCGCGCCGAGCGCGTAGTGGTCGACGACGAACCAGTCACAGGGCCCGCATGCGGCCAGGGTCTGCTCAGCGTCGAGCGCCTCGTCCACAGCGGCGTCATTCGGCAGCGAAATCATCTGGTGGCCATGTGCGATGAGCATCTGCGCGAGCTGTTCAGGCAGCGCCCGGCTCACGAAGCGCACCGACGCGCCGCGGGTACGCAGTACGTCGGCCAGGCACAGACAGCGCATCACGTGCCCGCTGCCGATGGCGGGCGACGCGTCCGCGCGGATGACCACTTTCACGCGTCCACCTTGCGCGACAACGCGCGGTACAACGCCTCGGCGCGTTCCCAGTCGGCGGGGGTGTCGATGTCGACAACCCGCCATTCGGGCAGCACGATCGTCTTGCCGTTGGCGTGGATGTTCAGGCCGTCGAGCCACGCCTCGCGCGAGCCCCAGTAGAACTGGCCGGCGTCGTGGTAAGCAGTTTCGAGATCCTGCGTGCGGGTGTTGACGTACTCGGGGTGGAAGGGGCGGGTCGTACCGTCGGGCTGGCGCTTCAACGCGCGCTGGATGGGCGATGGAAACGGTGTCACCGGGAACACGTAGGCGGTGTCGCCATGCTCGAGCAGCGCCAGCGCCTGCGCAATGTCGGTAGCCTCGATCAGCGGCACGCCGGGATAGATGCAGCAGACCTGTTCCACAGGCCAGCCGAGTTCGCAGCAGGCCTTGATGGCGTGGGCGACCACCGGCACGGTGGGCGTGTGTTCGTCTGCCAGCTCGGGCGGGCGCATGAAAGGTATCTCAGCACCGAACTCGCGCGCAATGGCCGCGATCTCGGGATCGTCGGTCGATACGACAACATGCCTGAACACACCGGACTCGCGCGCAGCGTCGATCGCATACGCAATCATCGGCCGCCCTGCGAATTGCCGGATGTTCTTGCGCGGGATGCGCTTGCTGCCCCCGCGCGCAGGAATGACTGCAAGACTCATTCCGAGCCCGAAGTCGTAGTCCGCGGCGTTCCTTGTCACCTCATGTACCCGACCGTGTGTTCCCGGCTTTCGCCGGCATCCCGGAAAGGGCGGCTCGCAGCGTCCTGAAGACAATGTCTTGCTGCTTCTCCGTCATCGCCGGGAAGAGCGGTAGCGAGATTGCCCTGCTGTAGTAGTGTTCGGCGGCTGGAAAATCCCCGCGGCGGAATCCCAGCCTTGCGTAGTAGGGCTGTGTGTGGATCGGAATGTAGTGCACGTTCACCCCGATACCGGCTTGACGCATCAAGCCAAAGACCGATGCCCGCGTTGCCTGTGTGCGACTCTCGTCCAGTTCCACGGCGTAAAGATGCCAAGCAGATACCCGGTCAGCTTGCCGCGGCGGCAGGATCACCGGCAATGCAGCCAACAGCCCGTCATAGCGGTCGGCAAGTTCGCTGCGCCGGGCATGCATTTGCTCCAGGCGGGCGAGTTGGGAAATCCCCAGCGCCGCCTGAAGGTCGGTCATGCGGTAGTTGTATCCAAGCGATTGCTGCTCGTAGTACCACGGCCCTTCGGGCAGATGCTCCATCTCCGACTCGTCGCGGGTCATTCCATGCGAACGCAGCAAACGAACGCGCCGTGCCAGCTTGCCGTCGTGGGTGGTGACAATTCCGCCCTCGGCTGTAGTGACGATCTTGACCGCATGGAAGCTGAACACACTGGCATCCGCGTATGTACTGCCGACGGGCGCCCCTTGGTAGCTCGCGCCGGTAGCGTGAGATGCATCCTCGAGGATGCGAAAACCATACTGGTCTGCGAGTGCGCGCATTTCGCGGAGGTCGCAGGGAAGTCCCGAGAAGTGCACGGGGATCAATACGTGAGGAACGGCGTCGCCAACCGAAGCCAGCTTCCTGCGCAGTGCGGCTATCGACATATTTCGCGTTATTGGGTCGATGTCGACGAAGTCGACTGTCGCTCCGCAATAAAGCGCACAATTGGCCGAAGCCAAAAAACTGTTGGGACTTGTCCACACTTGGCTTCCTGGCCCGACACCCATTGCCAAGCAGGTGAGATGTAGCCCAGCGGTGGCATTGCTGACCGCAATCGCGTTGGTCACCTGGTGCCGTCGAGCGAACTCCGACTCGAATGCAGGGACCGCCGGCCCTTGGGTCAATGCATCGGAACGCAGCACCGTCGTGACGGCCGCGATGTCGTCGTCTGTGATGTTTTGGCAGCTGTATGGAATTGCGTACATTGTGCGATTTCGCTTCCCGAGGGCTATTGCGTATGAACCGGCTCGAGGACATGCAGCCGAATCAGTGTACGCAACTGTTCGACATCCAAGAAATTGGGGTTGGTGCCGCTGTTGTATGAAAAACCGGCAGCTACGCGTTGTGCTTTTGCGCCTTCACAGTACTCCTGAATGTTGTATTGCCTCGCCGAGGGCAAGATAGCGTAGTAGGCACCGAGATCGACGGTGTTTAAACTATCACTGGCAGTGATCATTTCTTCGTGAATCTTTTCGCCCGGCCGCACGCCTACAATCTCCTGCCTGCAATCGGGTGCGATGGCAATGGCGACGTCGGTAATGCGGTAGGAGGGGATCTTTGGCACCAGTATTTCTCCACCCCAGGCGTGCTCGATGGACCACAGCACCATATCGACGCCCTCCGTCAGCGAGATGTTGAATCGCGTCATCTTAGGGTCGGTAATGGGTAGCACACCGCTACCGCGCTTCTCTAGAAAAAATGGGATGACCGAGCCGCGGCTACCCATAACGTTGCCGTAGCGCACGACACTAAACCGAATACCGCGTGCACCCTGTATGTTGTTCGCAGCAACGAATAGTTTGTCAGAGCATAGCTTAGTGGCCCCGTAAAGGTTGATGGGGGCAGCGGCCTTGTCGGTCGATAGCGCAACGACACGCTCAACGTGGCTATCCAGGCATGCCTCTAGCAGGTTCTGAGCCCCAAGCACATTGGTCTTGATGCACTCGAATGGGTTGTACTCGGCAGCCGGGACTTGCTTGAGAGCCGCGGCGTGGACAACGATATCGATTCCTTCTAACGCGCGTCGGATCCGCTGCTCGTCACGGACGTCCCCAAGGAAGTAGCGAATCGCTGGATATCGGGCCTCGGAGAACGTCTGCGCCATTTCGAATTGCTTGAGCTCGTCACGCGAGAAGACAACCAGTCGCTTGATGCCCGGAAAGCGCTGCAACACCCTCGCCACAAAGGCCTTGCCGAACGATCCGGTACCGCCAGTGATTAGCACTGATTTATTGTTCAACATACGGTAGGACTCCAATTGATCGTTTCCTAGGCGCTGGTCGGCTGCTTGACGGACCTGTGGAACGCGCTTAGCCAGGGCATGGGGTGGCACCTGGCCGCGATGTACCAGGTGAGAAGGAACATCAGCAATTGCGAGACCGCGTAGGCTTGAGCGGCACCCACCGCGCCATGGCGTCCAACTAGAAAGTACGTTGCGACCACATTGAACAAACCGATCAAAAGGCTGGCAGCGGAGAGAAACTCATTGCGGTTCGCGTAGAAGATGTAGCTCACGACCATCAGGTACATGCCACCGAAGGCGCTGCCGAGCGCGACATACATGACAACTGCTTGGTTGGACCGAAATTGCTCGCCCACGAGCAAGAGCATGTAAGGTGCCGCGACTCCGAAGGCAAGGCTGACTACCGCGATGCCGAAGAAGAAAACGTAGGTGACGCGGACAATTCGTCGCCTGAGCACCTCGTCGTTACGACTCAGGTTTGCGTACAACCAGGGGCCGATGGCCTTTACAACCGAGTCCGCAAGCATCCCGATGATCAAGCCAATTTGCATTCCTGCAGCGTACATACCAACATCGCGCACGCTCATCATATTGGCGACCATTAGGCGGTCGCTTGCCGCAATTAGCAGGCTCCCCACGACGTGGGGGACCAGCGGCAATCCAAACCGTAGCGCGTCTCTTGCATATGCACGGTCAAAGCGCCACTCGACTAGTGACGTACGATGTAGAGTCAGCATCCCAAGTGCCGCAAACATGAACGTCGCGCCCGATATGCCGACGGCTCTTCCCTCCCAACCCATTCCGACGACGCTGACCAGCAACAGCGAAAGACCGAGGTTCAGCGCGGTCTGCAGTACCTGAAAGACGCCGTAGCGTATCGCCTGTCCAGCTACCTGCCACATGAGCAGCCTGACCTGGATGACGAATTGCGCCGCCGAGGTCAACGCCGCCAGCACGAGCCAAAGCTGCGACATCTGGGTCCACTCAGACATCCAAGGCGTGGCCAGAAGCACGAAAAGCAGCACAACCAAGGTGCTTCCAGCAAGGATCGCAAGTGCCGTTCCTACATAGCGAGGATGTTCAATCTGCGCGTCAAAGAACCTCACGTTGACAGCGCCGTGGACGCTTAGACCAGTTAATGCTCGGAATGCAGTCACAAGAACGGTAAAGATAGCCAGAACGCCGTATTCCTCTGGCGACAGCAATCGGGTTAGCACCGGCAGCAGTAGCAATGGAATTGCGCTGTTGGCTGCATTGGCGAGCGTGTATATCGCCGCGTTGCCAAGTAGTCCGTGGCGGCTCACGTGTATTCTGACCTGCCGTAAACACTGGATAGCATATGGCAGGAGCACGCGGCGATGTTGGAGTTTCTGCGCTGCGCCGATTTGAGCTTGCTGCGCACGGTTGCGGCCAGTTCGGTCAGGCCGTCGGGACGGAAGTTGGCGAGCGCGTGGCGCTTGAGCCATGCCCAGAGGTACTCCACCGGATTGAGTTCGGGGGGCGTATGGCGGGTGGAACGTCAGATGAATCGCACGGCCGGAGGTGTCAACGTACTCGCATACCAATCGGCTGCGGTGTGCGAGCCGATCAGCACGAGTTTCCGGTTCTTCAAATCCATTGCTTCCTTTCCTGAATCAATGCCCTTCCACCAAACGGCATCGCTCGTCCTCGAGAATGTATCGGTCGCCGGTATGCGGGCAGGCAGCCTGTGCGCCGCCATGGAGAGGCAAGGCCAGGCGCTCGCCGTAGCGGCTCATCCAGCCCGCCCGACGCGCGGGCACTCCCAACATCAATGCAAAGTCCGGCACGTCGCGATTGACGACCGCCCCGGCGCCGATGAAGGCGTACTCCCCGACGGTGATGCCGCAAATGATGGTGCAGTTGGCTCCAAGCGTTGTGCCCCGCCGGATCAGGGTGCGGCGGTACTCGCCTTTGCGCACGACCGCGGAGCGCGGATTGTAGACGTTGGTGAACACCATGCTGGGACCACAGAACACGTCGTCCTCGAGGGTGACGGCGTCATACACCGAGACGTTGTTCTGGATCTTGACGTTGTTCCCGATGTGGACGTCGTTGCCGACAAAGACACCCTGCCCCAGCGAGCAGCGCGTGCCGATGTGCGCGCCGGCACAGACATGCGCGAAATGCCAGATGCGGCTGCCGTCGCCGATCTGCGCGCCGGCGTCGATTACCGCCGATTCGTGGGCCGTATAGCCAGGCATCGTCAGGTCCTCGCCAAGCGGCAGAACGGGTGGTAGTCGCCGCTGAGCGGCGATTCCTTTTCGCTGCGGATCCGGTACACGGCGTCGACCGCGGTGCGCGCCTCTCCCAGGCCGAAGCCCGCCCCGGAGAGAATGTGGCGGTAGCTCTCCGTATGCAGGTCGGCAAACCCTTCCGAGAATTCGATCTCCCTGCCGCCCACCGTGATCGAGCGGTAGGTGCGCTGGGCTCGGTCCCTCTGCGCCTCGGGAAGGTGGCCGGCGTTGATCGACAGGAACCAGCGCACCCGCGCCTTCTGAAGCTGCAGAAAGCCGGCCGCGCAGTCGGCGCGATTCAGATGGACGACGCTCGATCCGACCGCGCCGAACACCCAGCAAAGCATGTCAAAGAAATGCACGCCGATGTTGGTCGCGATGCCGCCGGACTTCGCGAGGTCGCCCTTCCAGCTCGACTGGTACCAGTGCCCGCGCGAGGTGATGTAGGCGATGTCCACGTCGTGGACCGCGCTGTCTGCCCGGGCAATCTGGTCCTTCAGGGCAGCGATGGCGGGATGCAGCCGCAGTTGCAGGATGTTGTAGATGCGCGAGCCGGTTTCCGCCTCGATCTCGGCAAGCGCCTCGACGTTCCAGGGGTTGAGCACGAGCGGCTTCTCGCAGATGGCATGCGCCTGGTTGCGCAGCGCGAAACGGATATGCGCGTCGTGGAGATAGTTCGGCGAACAGATGCTCACGAAATCGACTTTGCGGTTCTTGCGCCGCAGCTTGTCGACGTGCCGGTCGAAGCGCTCGAATTCGGTGAAGAAATCGGCGTCCGGAAAGTAGCTGTCGATCACCCCGACGCTGTCGTTCGGATCGAATGCGGCCGCCAGGACATTCCCGGTGTCCTTCACCGCCTTCATGTGCCTGGGGGCGACGAATCCGGCGGCACCGACGAGCGCAAACCGGTAAGGCGCGCGCCCTGCGTGGGGCGCCGCTTCAGCGGGACTATTCACGGCTATCGCCGATACTCACGCAATCAAGCACGCTACCGCCCTTGGATTTAGCGTCGAATTTTCCAAAAAACGCCTCGCTCACCATCATCCGCGCCAGACCGGCGCTCACCGCCGACGCCTTACGCCGCCCGGCGCAGCGCTTCCATGGGAAACGTTGCCTTGCATGGCTTGCCAAGCAGTTCCAGCAGCACCATCGCACGCGCTTCGCCGTCGGGCATCTGATAGATGCCCTCGAATCCGGCAAAAGGGCCTGCGGCCACGACCACGCGCTGTCCCGCTTCAAACAGGCGCATCGGTGCCCTGCTCGAGCACAGGAACCCGGCCATCCAGCTCGCGGGCACCTTTGCCGGAACTCCGCCAAACCGGAGCAGTTGGCTCACGCCGCGCGTGCTGCGCAGGACGCTCCACTTTGCGTCCGCGCCGCCGAGTTCGACAAACAGATAGCGGGAAAACAGCGGCTCGTCCACCCACAGCCGGGTCGCACGGCGGATCTTCTCCACACGGAGCATCGGCAAAATGCAGAAAAAACCCTGCCTCTCGAGATGCTCGAGGGCGCGCGATTCCTGCCGGGGTTTGGTCTGCACGACATACCAGGCTTCGGGCGGCGGAACGGGTGAAGGGTTGGCGCCGGAACCACCCTGTTCCTGCGCAGGAAGGTCAATGGGCTTCATGAGTTGTCTTCACCTCCTGCCTGAGTACTTGGATCTCGGCCTGCAGGGCTTCGTACTCGGCTTCCTTGCGTGCGAGGTACGTGCGCGTCAGGCGCACCTTGGCGCCGATACCCTTCGGCGTAAGCAGGTAGGCGTACTGAAGCTTGTTCTTCGCACGCCGGAAATTGCGCGCCTTGAGCAGGCCTTTTTCGAGGAGCGAATGGATCAGGAAATTGGTCTTGCCGAGGCTCACCCCCAGCCGCTCGGCCAACTGGCGCTGGCTGAGGTCCGGCTCCTCGGCGACGATCTTGAGGATGCGCAGGTGCGCGTCTTCGTGGGTGGACATGAGCTGCGGGGCGTACCGTTCAATCGTTGAACGGATAAGTCTAGCCGCGGCGGCAGCCGGGCGCAATACCCGCGTTACACTACAGATTGCCTCGCACCCTGAGGCAGATTACCGGGGAGATGTCATGAAAAGCTATCAGAAGATTCTCGGCGAGATTCAGCGGCTGCAGCGCATGGCGGGCAAACGCCGCCGCAAGGAAGTCGGCGCAGTGATCGCCGAGATCCGGCGCAAGATGGCCGACTATGGCATCACGCTGGAGGAGTTGGGGAAAGCCCTGCGCAAGCGCGCGGTCGCATCCGGCAAGAAGGGCAAGGCTGCAAGGGCGAAGAAGAAGCGCCGCGTGGCGCCGAAGTACCGCGATCCGCAAACGGGCGCCACCTGGTCCGGGCGCGGGCTTACGCCGAAGTGGCTCGCCGCGAAGGAAAAGGCCGGCGCGAAGCGCGACGCGTTCTTGATCGCCAAGCCCGAGGCGAAAAAGGCGGCGAAGCGCGGGGGGTGATGGCCCGGCTTGAATCCCTTCGGCAGTGGCAGACGACCCCGACCACGATCAGGTCCGCGCCTGCGCGGTTGCCGCACAAGCCTTGACGCTGGCGATCGGCAAGAACAGCTTCAGCGGCTGCTCAGGCAGCTCCAGGAATCCATACTTGACGTAGAAGCGCCTGGCCGCCTCGTCCTTCGCGTCGACCACGAGCGCTGCCGCACCGACCACGGCGTCGACCTGGCCGACGTTGCGCATCGCATCGAACAGCATCAGCTCCCCTACCCCCTGCCGCTGGTTCGCGCTGGCCACCGCGAGGCGGCCCAGTCGTACGGCGGGAATACGGCTCGGGAACCGCTTCCGGAACGGCTCAGGCAGTTCCTCGCTCCTGAGCTCGCAAACGCTCAGCGAGTAATAAGCGACGATGCGGCCTGAATCGGATTCCTCGCAGGCGACGTAGACCCTCGCGAGGCTCTTCCTGACGTGCTGCCCGGCGATCTGCCGGAGGTAGCTATTTAGCTCGGCGTTTCCGCAGTCGAACGACTCGCGGTCGTGCCGACCACTCAATTCGCTGACTTGCAGCATCGAACTTCTCCGCATAACGGGCCGCCGCCCGCTTGAAAGCGGCGGTGGGCGCCGGCGGATTCGCAAGCGCCCGGAAGAAGATCTCGGCATCACGCTTCGACAACGTGATGACTTTCTCCTTCTCGATGATCGCGTCCGCCTCCTTCAGCGCAGACTGAACCATGAACTGGTTCAGCGTAGCCCCGGTCAGGTCAGCGGCATACTGCAACCGGTCCTGCACCCCCTTGGGCACTCGCGCGCTGACACGTGCTTCCTGGCGTCGAGCAGCAGCTTGGCTGGACATGGCGAGAATGTGTTAGATGGCGCAATTTGCGACCCGTGGCCGACGCTTCACCGACTCGCGGCAGGGCCGCTCTTCGGCCCTGCGCGCACTATACCTGCCCGGTACCAAAATGGCAACGGGCTGCCAACCTGGAGACACGCCGCAAGACCCGGAGGGATCGGCTCGATTGCCTCATCTCGTCCTGCGGATGGCGCGAATTCGCTGACGGATTCAGGTGCGCGGTTCAGGCACCGCGGCGCCGCTGGAGGCACCATGGAAATCGAGATACCACTCCACGAATCGCGCCACGCCGACATCGATCGGTGTCGCGGGCTTGTATCCGACCGCTTTCTCGAGTTCGCTCACGTCGGCATAGGTGTCCGGCACATCGCCTGGCTGAAGCGGCAGAAGTTCTCTTGCCGCACGTTGTCCCAACGCGTGCTCGAGCGCTTCGATGTAACTGGAGAGCCTGACCGGATTGTTGTTGCCGATGTTGAAAACCCGGAACGGTGCGTTGCTGGTGGCCGGGTCGGGGTCGTCGCTCTGCCAAGCCGGGCTGGGCTGCGCGATGTCGTCGCTCGCACGCACGACGCCCTCTACGATATCGTCGATGTAGGTAAAATCGCGAGTGTGGTTGCCGTGGTTGAACACCTGGATCGGCTTGCCTGCCAGGATGTTCTTCGTGAAAAGGAAGAGTGCCATGTCGGGCCGGCCCCAAGGGCCGTAGACCGTGAAAAACCGCAGGCCCGTGGTCGGCAGGCGGTACAAATGACTGTAGGCGTGCGCCATCAACTCGTTGGCGCGCTTCGTCGCGGCGTAAAACTGCAGCGGATGATCCACGCCCTGGTGTTCGCTGAACGGCATCCGGGTGTTGGCGCCGTACACGGAGCTGGTGGACGCGTATGTCAGATGCGGCGTGCGATGGTGGCGGCATGCCTCCAGGACGTTGACGAAACCAACGATGTTGCTTTCAACGTAAGCGCGGGGATTTTCGATCGAATGGCGAACCCCTGCCTGCGCTGCAAGATGAATAACTCGATCAAATGGGTGCCCTGTGAAGCAGTCATCGACCGCCCGTTGATCGGCCAGGTTGGCGCGGGTGAAGTGGTAGGCGCTGCCTGTCTTCGCGGCGGTTTCCTCGAGGATCCTGAGCCGGGCTTCCTTGAGGGTGGGATCGTAGTAGGCGTTGACCACATCGAACCCTACGACTGCGTCACCCCTTTCGAGGAGACGTTTGGCGAGGTGAAAGCCGATGAAACCCGCGCTTCCGGTGACGAGAACCTTCATTCTGTCGCCCGGCGCCTAAAGCCGCCCGTCGGCGGAACCGTTGGGGAGGACCGCCTTGACGTCGTAGAGCACCGAATGCGATTTACCGAACCCGCGAACCCCTTCGGCACCCAGCTGCACAAATTCGCGATGCGCAACTGCCAGCACCACGGCGTCATAGGCGCCGCGCTCGGGCAGGCTGGCGAGCGGTGAAATGCCGTATTCGTGCCCCGCTTCTGCGGCGTCGACCCACGGGTCATACGCATCCACGATCGCGTTGTAGCCCTGCAATGCAATGATGGTGTCGGCGACCTTGGAGTTGCGCAGATCGGGACAATTTTCCTTGAACGCGAGCCCCAGCACCAGAATCCGTGAGCCGACGATGTGGATGCCCTTGCGGGTCATCAGCTTCATCACCTGCTCGGCGACGTACTCGCCCATGCGGTCGTTGATGCGCCTGCCAGCGAGAATCACCTCCGGATGGTAGCCCGCCTCCACCGCCTTGTGCGTGAGGTAGTAGGGATCGACGCCGATGCAATGCCCGCCCACGAGGCCCGGCCGAAACGGCAGGAAGTTCCACTTCGTGCCGGCGGCTTCGAGCACCTCCAGGGTGTCGATCCCGAGACGGTGGAAGATGAGAGACAGTTCGTTCATCAGCGCGATGTTGAGATCGCGCTGGGTGTTCTCGATCACCTTGGCGGCCTCGGCGACCTTGATGCTGCTCGCCATGTGCGTTCCCGCAGTGATGATGCTGGCGTAGAGCGCGTTCACCGCGAGTGCGACTTGAGGGGTAGATCCGCTCGTGACCTTCTTTATCGAGGGCAGCCGGTGCGCCTTGTCCCCAGGGTTGATGCGCTCGGGACTGTAGCCGCAGAAGAAGTCGCGATTGAACTTCAGGCCCGAGTGGCGCTCGAGCACCGGCACGCAGATCTCCTCGGTCGCGCCGGGGTAAACCGTCGATTCATAAATGACGACCGCGCCCTTGCGCATCGTCTTGCCTACCGTTTCCGAGGCGCTCAACAAGGGCCCGAAGTCCGGCCGGTTGGCGCGGTCGATGGGCGTAGGTACGGTGACAATGAAGACGCCGCAAGGGCGAAGGTCCTCCGGCACGATCGAGAAGGAGAGATGTCTCGCATCGGCAAGCTCGGTCGATGAGACTTCGAGCGTCGAGTCGTCGCCGACCCGGAGTTCATCGATGCGCTTTTGTCGAGTGTCGAATCCGACCACGGGCCGGCGCTTGCCGAATTCGACCGCGAGCGGCAACCCGACGTACCCGAGGCCGATGATGGCGATTTTTTCGTGATCGAAGTTCACTCGAATTATCCAAAGTACGCGCGGGTTACTACGGTGCAGCCTGACCAGAATCCTATTTGTCTGCGCGCCTGAGCAGGCCCCGAAACCCCGACAAGATGCGCGCGAGCTTCGTTGCAGACTCGGGCGCGCTGCGCGCATTGCGCAACGCCTCCCGAAAGAACACGAACAGCACTAGGAGCATGCCGGTCGCGAGCGTGGTGAGGACCGCAATTTGCGCTCTCTTGGGACGGGACCTGAACTCCGGTGGCAATGCCGCATCCACTACCTGAATGTTCGCTCCCTCACGCGCTTCGTCGAGGCGGGCGGATTCATACTGCTTGGCGAGAAGTTCGAAGAGCGTCTCCTGATACTTGAAGTCCCGGAACCGATTCAGGTACTCGGCACCGTGGTTACCGGCGGACGGTTGATCGCGCTCGGCCTGGGACAGTTGCGTCTTGAGCGCACCCAGTTCGCGCTGCGCCTGGCGGAACTCGGGGCTCTGCTCGGTGAGGAAACCGCGCATGGTCGAGACCTTGATCTCCTGCGCAGTGACGAGCGCCTTCAGACGCGCGGCGCCCTCGACCATTGCCTGCGGTGCGGAGCGGATCAGGCTCTCGCCCGCCCCCGCCTGGCCAAGTGCGAGTTCAGCCTTCTTCAGGTTCTCCTGCGCTTGCTGCAGCTGCTTCTCGAAGAATATCCGCCGCTGTTGAGCTTCAGTGATCGCCAACCCGTCGGTGAGCCGCGAAAGTTCCTCGACGTAGGCGTTCGCCATGGCGGCGGCGCGCTTGGGATCCCCGTCGTCCACTTCAATGGAAATCAGCCCATCCTTACCGGCGGTCACCTTGGTAGCACGCTCCAGGGATCTGCGTGCGTCCTGCCGCAGCTTGGCTTCATAAAGCTGCATCAAGTTGAAACGGTCGATGACCCGATCGGCGACCGTGCGGCTCTTGATGAGCGCGACGTAGAGATCGGCGGGGTTCTTCAGGCCGGATGCCCCGCCAAGGCCGGCGACGCCGGCGAGTGCACCCAGTTGGGAGGCGAGCAGCGCCGCAGTGCTCTGCTGCTGTTGCGGCGGCAACATCGTGGTCGTGGCGGTGAACGTGGGCGTGATCGTGAACGCGTAGCCGAGCGCGAGCAGCCCTACCGCGAGCGGCCCGAAAACCAACAGCCGCGCGTTTTCGGCGAGCACCAGCAGCAGGTCGAGCAGGCTGATCTCGTCCTCTGGCGGCGATTGCATTTCGGGTTGTTCGGTCATCAAGCGTGCACACCGGCGCAACGGCACCGATGGGGTGCGCAGTATAGCGAATCTGTCAGCGAATCAGGGGCGGGAGGTCGAAGGAACCGCCCGGAGCGGCGCGCGCTCGGCCTGCGCCCGGCCCTCGGCGTGGCCAGCCACCCACTTGCCAAACATGGCGCGCATACGCTCGCGCGCAGCGGCGTCGTGGCCATCGGCCTCGAGCCTGCCGAGT
>Ga0209343_10001127_pt1 | contig 36783 bp, 33 predicted proteins | sample RifCSPlowO2_02_FD_184026 | JGI IMG/M metagenome (GOLD analysis project Ga0209343, IMG submission 184026) | Groundwater microbial communities from Rifle, Colorado - Rifle CSP2_plank lowO2_0.2 (SPAdes) (version 2) | ecosystem: Environmental > Aquatic > Deep subsurface > Groundwater | place...
CTATGGCATCCGCTTCTGGCCGGACTTCAAGGGCCGCGATGGCTGCCGCACGCCGATGCCCTGGACCCGCGAGGGCGACTATGCCGGCTTCTCCGCGCAACAGCCCTGGTTGCCGCTGGCCGAGAGTCATCGAGCGCTGGCGGTTGATGTGCAGGAGCAGGATCCACAGTCGATGCTCAACAACTACCGACAGTTTCTCGCCTGGCGTCAGCAGCAGCCGCTGTTGATCGAAGGCTCTATCACCATGCGCTATCACGACGACGGCCTGCTGGTGTTCGAGCGCCGCCTGGGCGAACAAGCCTGGCTGTGTCTGTTCAATATGAGTGCCGCGCCGCGCCGCTACGACCTGCCGCTGATGGTCGAACCCCTGGAAGGGGTACCGGCCAGCGCCGCCGAGTTTCTCGGCAGCTGGGTAAACTTGCCGGCTCACGGCTTCGGTTTCGCCCGCCTGCTGGGGTGATGGCTCCTACACGTTTATAAAGGGTTCCGGCCTGGTCGATGCTATTCGGCCAGGCCCTGTTCGAGAGAAATCATATGGCTAGTCTCACCCTGCGCAATATCTGCAAGAGCTACGACGGCACCGCGATTACCCGCGATATCAACCTGGACATCGAGGACGGCGAGTTCGTGGTCTTCGTCGGTCCGTCCGGTTGCGGCAAGTCGACCCTGCTGCGGCTGATCGCGGGCCTGGAAGACATCAGTTCCGGCGACCTGCTGATCGACGGTCAGCGGGTCAACGAGCTGCCGCCGATGGACAGGTCGGTGGGCATGGTGTTCCAGTCCTACGCGCTCTATCCGCATATGACGGTGGCCGAGAACATGGCCTTCGGCCTCAAGCTGGCCAAGGTCGATAAGGGCGTGATCCAGCGCAAGGTCGCCGAGGTGTCGCGCATCCTGCAGCTCGACAAGCTGCTCGAACGCCGGCCCAAGGACCTCTCCGGTGGCCAGCGTCAGCGCGTGGCCATCGGCCGCACCCTGGTGCGCGAGCCCAAGGTGTTCCTGTTCGACGAGCCGCTGTCGAACCTCGATGCCTCACTGCGGGTGCAGATGCGCATCGAGATCTCGCGCCTGCATCAGCGCCTCAAGGCCACCATGGTCTACGTCACCCATGACCAGGTCGAAGCCATGACCATGGCCGACAAGATCGTCGTGCTCAACGCAGGGGAGATCGTCCAGATCGGTCAACCGCTGCAGCTCTATCATTATCCGCAGAGCCAGTTCGTCGCCGGCTTCCTCGGCTCGCCGCAGATGAACTTCCTCAAGGTCAGGGCACTCAGTGCCAGCAGCGAAGCGGTGGAGATCGAGATGCCCGGCGGTTACCGCATGCCGGTACTGGTCGACGGCAGCGCCGTGGAAGTCGGCGAGGAGATGACCCTGGGCGTGCGCCCGGAGCACTTCGTCGCCCCCGAACAGGCCGATTTCGCCTTCCACGGCGAGATCGCCGTGGCCGAGCGCCTGGGCGATCACAACCTGATCTACCTGACCCTGGAAGGGGTCGATGAGATGGTCACGGTGCGTGGCGACGGCAACCTGCGGGTCGCGGTCGGGCAGACCTTCGCCGCCGGCCTGATGGCCAGCAAATGCCACCTGTTCCGCGCCAACGGCCAGGCCTGCCCACGGCACTATCGCGAGCCGGCGATCTACGGCTGAGACCAGGGGCATCGAGCATGGTGCGCAAGGCATACCTTGCGCGCTAAGCTGCGTCACTCATCGTCCTGCGCGCAAGGAGCCGCCATGCAGCTGATTGGAATGCTCGACTCACCCTACGTCCGCCGTGTGGCGATCTCCCTGCAGTTGCTTGAGCTGCGCTTCGAGCACCGGGCGCTCTCGGTGTTCAGCACCTTCGATGAGTTCCAGCGGATCAACCCGCTGGTCAAGGCACCGACGCTGATCTGCGACGACGGCACCGTGCTGATGGACTCCGGGTTGATTCTCGACTACGCCGAAACCCTGGCCGCTCCCCGAAGCCTGATGCCAAGTGGGCTGACGGACAGAGTGCGGGCGCTGCGCATCATCGGCCTGGCGCTGGCCGCCTGCGAGAAAAGCGTGCAGGTGGTTTACGAACACAATCTGCGACCACAGGAGAAGCTGCACCAGCCCTGGCTGGATCGGGTGGTCGGCCAGCTGCGGGCGGCCTGCCAGGCGCTGCAGGATGAGTGGGCGGGGCGGGTGCCCGAGTTGAGAGAAGCGTCTATCGACCAGGCCGCAGTGACCACCGCGGTGGCCTGGCAGTTCGCGGTGCAGATGCTGCCCGAACTGATCGAGCCGGCGCAGTATCCAGCGTTGGCCGAGCTTTCAGCTCGCGCCGAACGCCTGCCGTCCTTTCGCGCCGCACCCCATGGTATCGGCACCTGCAGCGCCTCGGCCTGATCGGCGCGCTGTATGAGGTGTTGCTTAGATAAGGTGCCTTGCTGTTCGGGGTGGCAGCCACCGTGTACTGATCTGGCCGAGCGCTGAAGATTGCGCTGAGCTCGACAGGTAGAAAGCGGCCAGAAGCAGCTATTCCTGATCGGCGAAGCTCACGCCGCCTTAGAGCTACAACAACACCGATAAGCACCAGCTATGCGACGCTAAGTATCAAATGGCCTTCTCAAGCGCATTCAGCAACTGCTCAATCTTCTTCTCATTGCGTTTGTAGTAAGTCCAGGGACCAATGCGCTGAGACGTAACCAGCTGAGCTCTCTGAAGGGCTGCGAGGTAGTTTGATACGGTCGACTGGGATAGCCCTACTCTTTCCTGGATGATGCTTACGCACACACCAAGCTGATCAGGATCTGCTTCCTGCTCGGGAAAATTCCTCCTTGGATTCTTGAGCAACGTGAGAATGGCGAGGCGTGTGGGATTATCCAGAGCCTTTAGCGCTTCGCTGAGATCGATGTTCATAGTAAATGGCACATGGTTGGCTTTTCGCTATTTTACGATATTTCGATTTCAGTTGCTGCGCGCACTCCGACGAGGCGCGCAGCTCTGGCTCTGTCAGCCTTTGTAGAAGGGGTAATCAACATACCCTTTATCGGTACCACCATACATGCTGTTGGCATCCAGTGGATTGAGCGGCCAGCCATTGGCGATCCGTTGTGGAAGGTCTGGGTTGGCAATGAAGGCGCGACCAAAGGCGATTAAGTCAGCCCAGCCAGCGTCAATCGCTGCAGCGGCACGCTCCGCCGTGTACTTCCCGGCATACAGAATGCGGCCACTGAAGACCTCTCGTACCGCGTTGCGGAATGTATCTGGCAGTTCTGGAGCCTCATCCCAGTCTGCTTCGGCCAGCGACAAGTAAGCGACACCTATTTCCTCGAGCACTTTGACGGCCTCAATGTAAGTCTCGTGTGGATTATCTTCCACAAGGCCTAGATAGACCCGAAGCTCATCGGTGCTTGCAAACAGTGGAGCAAATCGAACACCTAAGCGATCAGCGCCCACCACGTCAGCAACAGCTTGTGTTATCTCGCGCAAGAATCGCAGGCGGTTCTGCAGGCTGCCACCATACTCATCCGTGCGGCAGTTGGTGTGTGCTGAGATGAATTGGTTTACCAGATAACCATTGGCGCAGTGCAGCTCTACCCCATCGAAACCGGCCTCTAGAGCATTATGTGCTGCTTTGGCGTAGAGCTGGACGAGCTCTTTCACCTCTGCAGTGGAAAGCTCCCTTGGCTCAGACGGATTCGCCAAGGTACCGGTACCTGGTCCCGTTTCGATGAACACCTTCACGCTCCGTGCTGGCAGCGCTGATGGCGCTACAGGAGCATCGCCATTTGGCTGCAGCGAGGTGTGGGACACCCGACCAACGTGCCAGAGCTGCGCAAAAATTACACCACCCTCTGCATGTACCGCTTCGGTGACTTTCTTCCAGCCTTCGATTTGTTCTTGGCTGTGAATTCCCGGAGTCCAAGCATAGCCCTGGCCTCGTGGCTCGATCTGAGTTCCCTCTGTGACCATGAAACCCGCACTAGCTCGTTGTCGGTAGTAGGTCGCCATTAAGTCGTTGGGGATGTTCCCTGGCTGCGAGCTACGCGAGCGAGTGAGGGGCGGCAGCACAATACGATTACGGAGGTCATAGGGGCCGATCTTTGTCGAGCTAAACAGCTTGTGTCTATTCATTAGTAAATCCAGATATCGAGAAGTATAGATTTAAAGAGACGCTTCGCATCGCTTCTGAGACGGCTTTAGCTCAACGCACTTCCAATAGGCGCGCTGATCAAGGGGCTGCCGAATGGTCAAAACTCTAATCTATATATCTAGAAATGCAAATATCTAAATTCTTTCGGCCGCTCCAGGAGAGCCTAAAATGGACTAGCTGTAGCCCAGGTACATACCCTCCGACGGACTGAGTTTCCCTGGCATCGAGGCCAAACTTATCTTCACACCTCACCCCAGAACCAGGTACAGCAGTCTGCATCGGCCAGGATTTTTTAATCTGTTAATGACCGCGTCTGGCCGCTTTCTACCCGTCACAAAGGGCCACAACGACTCGCAAACCACCGACCTGCAAGCACCCTGCCGCGCGGCATATGCTGGGTTCGCACTGTGTCCTGCGGGCAGGCTACGGATGTAAGCTCGCCGTTTCGTCCGCTGGCCCGAAAAGGATTTCGCTATGCCTAGCCCCATCGTCTTTATCCACGGTCTGATCGGCACGCTACAGCTGCCCGATATGACCGCCGCCTTTGCCCCCGGGCGGGCGCTGGCACCCGATCTGCTCGGTTATGGCACGCAGCGCGAGGTGCCGCCTGAGGCTATTGATCTGCCGGCGCAGGTGGAGCATTTGCAGCGGTTGATCGAGCGGCATTTCCCCGGCGAGGCGGTGCACCTGGTGGGGCACTCGGTGGGTGGGGTGGTGGCGATGCTGTTCGCCCAGGCCCATGGCCAGCAGGTGCGCAGCCTGGTCAGCGTGGAGGGTAATTTCAGCCTCGACGATGCCTTCTGGTCGGCTGCGGTGGCGCGTATGCCGGCGGCTGAGGCCTGCGCCATGCTCGAGGGTTTTCGCGCCGCGCCGGCCGCCTGGCTGGAGCGCGCCGGGGTCCAGGCCGATGCGCGCAGCCTGGCGATTGCCGAGCACTGGCTGGCCCAGCAGCCGGCCAGCACGTTGCAGGCCATGGCGCGTTCGGTGGTCGAGCTGACCGCGCCGGCGAGCTATCAGGCTGGCCTGCGCCGGGTCTTTGTCAGTCATCCCGTGCATTTGCTGGCCGGGGTGCGTTCGCGCGCCGGCTGGCATGTACCGCAATGGGCCGAGGAGGCCGCCGCCAGCCAGGCGCTGGTCGCCGACGCCGGCCACCTGATGATGCTGGAACAGCCCGAGTCTTTTCTCTCTGCGCTGAAAGCCGCGCTGCAACTCGCCTGAAAGATTTTTCCGACGACTGTCGATTCGCCCGTCGCTCGCTCGACTATGGTTTAGAACCCTGCCATGGGTTCGCTGTCTGCAGTAGGGCGTATAGCGCTCCCTGCGTGCGGTTTTTCGAGCCGGACAAGGAGAAAGGCGATGCGTTTTATGGTGATAGTCAAGGCCACTGCGGATTCAGAAGCCGGAGTGATGCCCAGCGAGGAACTGTTGGCGGCCATGGGCCGTTACAACGAGGAACTGGTCGAGGCCGGCGTGATGCTTGCCGGCGAAGGCCTGCATCCCAGCGCCAAGGGCGCGCGGGTGAAGTTCTCCGGCAACCAGCGCACGGTGGTCGATGGCCCTTTTATCGAGACCAAGGAGCTGATCGCCGGCTTCTGGATCTTCCAGGTGGCCTCGCTTGAGGCCTGCATCGAGTGGGTCAGACGCTGCCCCAACCCCATGCTGGGGGACAGCGAGATCGAGATCCGGCAGATCTTCGAGGCCGAGGACTTCGGTGCCGAGTTCCCCCCCGAATTGCGCGAACAGGAAGCACGTATTCGTACGCGTATTAGCAGCGAACACTAAGGAGAGTTGCGATGAAGATTCATGCCTATCTGATGTTCGACGGCCAATGTGAGGCCGCTTTCAACTACTACGCCCAGTGCCTGGGCGGCACCCTGGAAATGATGCGCTACGCCGACAGCCCGGAGGAAATGGAGGTTCCAGCGGAGTACCAGCAGCGCATCATGCATGCCTGTCTGAAGGTGGACGACCAGTTGCTGATGGCCTCTGACAGCCTGCCGATGCACCCCTATGAAGGGATCAAGGGTTGTTCGATTTCCCTGCAGGTGGGCAACGTCCCCGAGGCCGAGCGGTTGTATGCCGCGCTGTCGGCTGGTGGCTCGGTGCAGATGGAGCTGCAGCAGACCTTCTGGGCCACGCTTTTCGCCATGTTCACCGACCGTTTCGGGGTGTCCTGGATGATCAACTGCGAGGTGGACAGCCAGATGGGCTGAGCGCCCGCTGGACTGCGCCGATAGAGGTGCCCGCCGCTTTGGCGGGCACACCAGGGCGCTGCTGGGCTGTAGATCCGCGGCGGATAAGGGCAGGAGCCGCGAACGGCTGAAACTGCCGGCAGCTGCTTGGGTCTAAGCTCTCAGGTATAAGCCTGCAGGAGGGTTCGGCCATGAAGCTGCGCTATCTGTTGTGTCTTGTTCTGTTAATGCCGCTGGCAGCCTGTACCGTGCAGGTCGGCGGCGATCGCGGGCGCTGGGTCGAAACCCCGCACTATCGTTATGCACCGCCACCCCGTGTCGAATGGCGCTGGGACCCCGATCTGGATGTCTATGTGGTGTTGGGCTGGCCGCATCTGTATTACCGGGATCGTCTCTATTACCGCTGGCATGGCGATGCCTGGCACTGGTCCGAGCGCCCCGATGGGCCCTGGGCCAGAGGCCATAAGAATGTACCGCCACGCCTGAACAAAAAGTACGGTAAGCCGCGCCGCGGTCATGGCACTGGGGGCGGCTACTAGCCCAAAACCCTTGGGCTATGGCTGCGCATGGCGGCCCCACGAAGGCGGGCCGCCGCGCATCCCTCAGTACTTAAATATTGACCAGACCCAGGGCCTGCTGCAGCCGGTCCTCGCCCAGTTCATTGACGCCGGAGAGGAACTCGTCGCCCCAGCGGCGGATATCGTTGTAACTGACGATATCGAACAGCTCGCGCAGGCGCGCCTGGGCCTCGTCCCTGGGCATGTTCAGGGCCAGGTAGCAGGTCTGGGCCATGTCCATGGGGTCGTGGGGGTTGGTCAGCAGGGCACCCTTGAGTTCGGCCGCGGCCCCGGCGAATTCCGACAGCACCAGCACGCCGCTGCCTCCGAGCAGGCCCTGAGCAGCGACGAACTCCTTGGCCACCAGGTTGAGGCCGTCGCGCAGTGGGGTGATCCACATCACGTCGGCCATGGCGTACCAGGCGCTGACTTCCTCGAACGGCAGGCTGCGGAAGAAGAACTGCAACGGCGTCCAGCCGATGCGCGCGAAGCGACCGTTGATGCGACCCACTGCCTGCTCGATCTGCCCTTGCAGCTCGTCATAGATGGTCATTTCCTTGGCCGCCGGCACGCAGACGGTGACCAGGGTGACCTTGCCGAGCAGCTCGGGGTTTTCCTCCAGCAGGCGTTCGTAGGCGTTGAGTTTTTCCAGGATGCCCTTGGTGTAGTCGAGGCGTTCCACCGAGAGGATCAGCCTGACGCCGCTGAGTTCGGCGCGCAGGCGCTCCATCATTTCCTTGATCTTCGGCGCGGCCAGGGCGTTGCGCACCCGCTCGATATCCAGGCCCACCGGATGGGCACCGAGCTTGACCACGCGGCTGCCGGTATCGACGGCGGTGGTCATGCGCTCCAGGCCCACAGCGCAGCCATAGGTGATAAAGCGCGGCGCGCAGTTCTGTCGGCTGATGGTCTGCAACGGCATCACGCCGCGGGCGGCATCGACGAAGTTTTCCACCTGGCGCGGGATATGGAAGCCGATGTAGTCGCACTGCAGCAGGCTGCCGATGATCTGCCGACGCCAGGGCAGCACGTTGAATACATCCGCCGAGGGGAAGTAGGTGTGGTGGAAGAAGGCGATGCGCAGGTCCGGACGCAGTTCGCGCAGGTAACCGGGGACCATCCACAGGTTGTAGTCGTGCAGCCCTGGCGTCGGCAGTTCGGCGGCTTCCAGGGCGGTGCGCTCGGCAAAGGCGCGGTTGACCTTGAGGAATACCTGCCAGTCGTCCTCGCGGAACTGCGCGCGCTCCCAGAAGGTGTGCAGGGTCGGCCAGAAGGCTTCCTTGGAGAAGCGCTTGTAGAAGATATCGACCTCTTCCTTGCTCAGCGCCACCCGTGCGGCGGTCAGTCTGGGGTAGCGTTCGGCATCCACCGTGGTGTGGGTGTCGAAGGCTTCGCTGCTGTTTTCGTCATGTTCGGCCCAGGCGATCCAGGAGCCGGCGCGGCCATCGCCGAAAAAGCTCAAGAGGGTCGGGATAATGCCGTTCGGCGAGGTCGGGCGGCGGCGCTGCAGCTTGCCGTCGCTGCCGCGGAATTCCTCATAGGGCAGGCGGTGATAGACCATCACCAGGTCGGCCTTGCCCGGCTCGGCGACCTGCTTGCCTTCGGCGGCGATACCCTGCTTGCCGAGAAAGCCGAAGTGCACGAAGGCTTCGAGAATGCCGCCACAACCGGCGCGCTCGGCATGGAGTACCCGCGAATGCTGACGGGTGGCCTGCAGCAGGCCGTCTTCGGATTCGCCCACACACACGCCCTTGAACTGGCCGCTAAGCATGGAGAGGTCATTGAGCGTGTCGCCGGCGGTCAGCACCTGGTCGTTGTCCAGTTCCAGCCACTCGACCAGCGCTTGTAGGCTGCTGCCCTTGTTGACGCCCTTGGGCAGGAAGTCCAGGTAGCGTTCGGCTGAGTAGAGCAGGTCGCAACCCAGGGCGTCCGCTGCTTCCAGCAGGGCCGGGTTGGCCGCCTCTTCCGGGCTGCAGAAGTAGGAGCAGCGGCGTACCTGCGGTACGTCCTGGCGCTCCAGGGCAAAGCGCTCGATGGCGCTGGCGACCTGGCTTTCGCCGGGCCAGAGGGCGTCCACCGCATTTTGCAGCGGCTGAATCGATTGCAGGCTGTCGCCATGCACCAGGCTGGCACCGACGTCGGAGATGATGAAATCCGGTTGCGGCAGGGTCGGGTCTGCCAGCAATGGCAGAACCGACTCCAGGCTGCGCCCGGTGACATAGGCCAGGCGGATTTCCGGGTGGGCGGCAATGGTCTGGTAGAGACTCAGGCGATCCTTGGGATCGCCGCCGAGAAAGGTTCCATCGAGATCGGTGGCAAGTAACATGCGCTGTCTTCCTGTCCAGTTAAGTGGGTGCAGTGACGCGCCGACATGGGCCGACGTGCTGATAAAGGGCAGGCATGTGCTGTACTCACCGCCGGGGCGTGAGTACAGCGCATGGCTACGGGGTGGTTGGGGCTGGTTCCTCTTCGGTTGGCGAGGTGGGTTGCTGTTCATGGTCGCTGGGCGGTGTGTCGGGCATCAGCTCCAGCACCGTATGGCTGGTGCGCAGCATGGGCATAAAGTGCCCGGCCGGCGCGCTGACCAGGTCGCTGACATGGCGCAGGCGGTACAGCGTGTAAGCCGCGAGCAGGCCCAGGGTGGCGGCGAAATACAGCGGCAGCGCCTGGGCACCGAGGTGCTGCATCAGCAGGCCGGCGAGCAGTGGGCCGCATACCGAACCGATACCATTAACCATCAGTAGACTGCTGGAACCGGCGAGAATTTCATCGCTGTGCAACTGGTCGATCAGCTGCGCCACGGCGATGGGGTAGATGGCAAAGGCCAGGCCGCCCCAGATAAACATCAGCCCCAGCAGCAGGCGGCCGGCGGGCAGCAGGCTCATCAGTACGGCGACCACTACCGACAGCACGACCACCCAGAACAGCACCTGGCGGCGGTCATGCTTGTCCGAGTAGATGCCGATCGGCCATTGCAGTAACGCGCCGCCAAGAATCGCGCTGCTCATCAGCAAACCCACGCCAGTGGCGTCGAAGCCGTTCAGGCTGGCGTATACCGGGGCCATGCCCCAGAACGCACCCAGGGCCAGGCCGGATAAACCCGCAGCGGCCAGCGCCAGCGGGGCGATACCAGCGATCTGGCGCAGGTTGGTGTGCAGGGTGTCCGGTACGCTGGGCTGCACCTGACGGGTCAGGGTAATGGGCATCAAGGCCGCGCTGATCAGCATGGCGGCCAGCACAAACAGCACGAAGTCGCTCGGGGAAGCCAGGTTGAGCAGCTGCTGGGCGGCGGCCAGCGCGCCGAGGTTGACCGCCATATACACGGCGAACACCTGGCCGCGTTTGTCGTTGGGCACCTGGGCGTTAAGCCAGCTCTCGATCACCATATACAGGCTGACCAGCGCCAGGCCGTAGAGCACACGCAGGCCCAGCCAGACCCAGGGGTCAATGATCAGCACATGGAGCAGGGCGGTGATGGCAGCCAGCGCTGCGCAAAAGGCAAACGCACGGATATGCCCAACGCGGCGGACCAGCGGAATCGCTAGCCAGGTGCCAAGGAGAAAACCGACAAAGTACCCGGACATGATCAGTCCGAGCATCCCGGTGGAGTAGCCTTCGGCGACGCCACGCAGGGTCAGTAGGGTGTTTAGCAGGCCATTGCCGAGGAGGAGTAAAGCAACCCCACCGAGCAACGAGCTGATAGGGGCAATCAGGGACCACATGGCGACCTACCCTAGGGGACTATGCCTGTGAACGCAAGCATGAAAGGTGCCAGTGCTTAGCTAGGTAACTAATTAAGTTGTTGTTTTAAAACAGTTATTTTTATAGATAAACGGTCTTTGAATATTTTAAGTCGTTGGTTTTGCGCGTGCCGAGGGCGTTGTAACGCCGTGCTGCACCAATACCGTTCGCGGCCTCGGCCGCTACAAGGTTGTCTTCGCGGCGCTAGAAGGTTGTTCGGCGCTCGTCGTGCCGGGTATGCCAAGCAGCGCAATAGGCTCCAGGGCTGAACTGGTCTGGTTGATGCGTTCGAGCAGCTGGTTGATGGATTCGCGATCACGGCCGTTGCTCAGGTGCTGATCGGCAGCTTCCTGCACGCTGCGCACATGCCGCAGCAGATCGGTTTTCTGCGTAGTGCGCAGCGGCTGGTAGAGCAGATTCTTGAAGGCTTGCAGCAAACCGAGCAGCACAGTCACATCGGCGCAACCGTAGTGGCGAATGGGGCCGAATACCTGTTGCAGCAACTCATCCAGCGAGAGTTCGTAATGCCAGAGACGCGGTGGGCCGTCGTCCGTCAGGGTGACATCCAGGTCCGGCAGGGGCAGGCGCTTGCTGAACAGCACGCTGAGCAGGTCGATGGCGGTAATCGCCGTGCCGGGGTCGTTGATGCCCGGGCTGAGCGCCTTGACGGCGATTTCCGACATCTGCGTGCAGCCAAACAGGTAGTGGGTGTGGGCGTATTCCTCGAGAAAGAAATCGAAGCAGTCGAGCAGCGCATCGCTAATCGCAGGATCGACCTCGCGGTCGAGCTTGAACAGCGGCCGGCCACTCATCACAAAGAACCCACGGTGGATCATCACGGTCATGCGCAGGTCGTGCTCGCACAAGATTGTGTTGATCGTGTTGACGTTGATCTCTTTGAAATAACCACTGCGTTGTGCGCAGATTTCCTGCCATTTCTGATCCTCTGGCCAACTGGGCAGATTGTCGATAGAGGCCAGCTTGGCTTCGCGCGCGGCGAGTTTCGTCAGGGTGGTGTGGTACAGATTGTTGAGGATGTACTCCACCTGAATCGAGCGGGAAATCGAGTGGATAAAGTGCACAAACAGGCCCAGGCAGGCGAGGCCCATCGCCAGTGCCATCAGTACGCCGAGGCTGGGTACCTGGGTTGAGTTGTCCAGTTCAATCGTGGTGATCAGCAGCAGCGAGAAGAGGATGGTGCCGAGGTAGAACCCCAGGGTCTTCTGATGGCTTTTATCGCTGATCAGGCCGGGCACTACGCGCGGTGACAGCGCGGCGGCGGCATTGTTGAGCACCACCATGACCATGGAGAAGCTGAACACCATCAGCGACAGGATGCCGCCGACCAGTGTGCCCAGAATCAGGCGGGCATTTTCGGCATTGCGCACCAGGCCGATATCAATCTTGCCTTTGAGCGACATCATCCAGGGCTGGTATTCGATGCTCATGCTCAGCAGGCACAAAACGAAGAAGCCCAATGCGATCAGCGTCGGATAGAAGGCCAGGCTCTGCAAGATGCGCTGGTACAGGCGGAAGACTAAGTTCAACAAGCGGGGCACGGGCGTCTCGGAGCGATGGGCGTACGGCGACTATAGCAAGCTTGTTGGCCCATGCTGCTACCTGAGCCCCGCTGCTGCAGGGCTCAGGCGCGTTTCAGTCGCAGCAGACGCGTGAAATGGCGCTGGCCAGCTGATCCAGGCGCTCACCGTCGAGCCCGGCCATATTCGCTCGGCCTGAGCCGACCATATACACGCTGAACTCATGACGCAGGCGTTGCACCTGGGTTGGGCTCAGGCCGGTGTAGGAGAACATGCCGCGCTGCAGCGCGATATGCGCAAAACGCTCGCTGAGCCCATAAGGCTGCAGGGCTTCGACCAGGCCTGCACGCAGGCTGGCGACGCGCTGGCGCATGCTCTCCAGTTCTTCACTCCACAGGGCTTTCAGTTCGGTATTGTCGAGAATGCTGGCGACCACCGCTGCGCCGTGGGCCGGCGGGGTAGACCACAGATTGCGCGCGATAAACGCCAGCTGGCTGCGCACATCCTGCAGCTTTTCCGCGGTCTCGGCGCAGACGATCAGTGCGCCGGTGCGCTCGCGGTACAGGCCGAAATTCTTCGAACAGGAGCTGGTGATCAGCAGTTCGGGCAACTCTGCTGCGAACAGGCGCACGGCGAAGGCGTCCTGCTCCAGGCCATCGCCAAAACCCTGGTAGGCGAAGTCGATCAGCGGCAGTAGCTCGCGGGCTTTCACCACCTCCAGCACGCGCTTCCAGTCGCGCGGGGTGAGATCGAAGCCAGTGGGGTTGTGGCAGCAGGCGTGCAGCAGCACCACATCGCCCTTGGGCACGTGGGTGAGCGCGGCGATCATCGCCTCGACATTCAACTGGTTGTCTGCGCCGACATAGGGGTAATGACCGACGCGCAGGCCGGCGGCAGCAAAGATGCTCTCGTGGATCGGCCAGGTCGGGTCACTCAGCCAGATGCCACGGCCCGGCAGGCAGTGGGCGATAAAGTCCGCACACAGACGCAGCGCACCGGTACCGCCAGGCGTCTGGGTGGTGCCGGCGCGTTCGGCCAGCAGCGGGCTGTCGGCACCCAGTACCAGCTGACTAAGCAGGCTGCCAAACAGTGGGTCGCCATGGCCGCCGATATAGCTTTTGGTCGTTTCGCTTTCCACCAGCCGCTGTTCGGCGAGTTTCACCGCGCTGGGAATCGGCGTCAGGCCCTGGGCGTCCTTGTACACGCCGACGCCGAGGTCGAGCTTGGCCGGGTTGCGATCAAGCCGATAGGCGTCCATCAGGCCGAGAATCGGATCGCCAGGTACTCGCACTATGTTGTGAAAGTGGCTCACTTGCGGCCCTCGGCACCTGCAGCCAGCACATCGGTGCGTGCGGCCATGATGAAGTCGTTGCGGTGCAGGCCGCGCATTTCATGGCTCCACCAGGTCACGGTGACCTTGCCCCACTCGGTGAGCAGGGCCGGGTGATGACCGACTTCCTCGGCGATGGCCCCGACTGCGTTGGTAAAGGCCAGGGCGTGGCGGAAATTCTTGAACAGGTAGACCCGCTCCAGTTCCATATGGTCGTCGCGTACCTCGATATTCCAGTCCGGAATCTCGCGGATCAGTTCGGCCAGCTCTTCATAACTGACTTTCGGCGCATCGGCGCGGCAGGCTTCGCATTGGGCTTGGGCAAGGGTGGTCATGTCGGGTTTCCTTCAATCTGTGGGTATTGATGGGGCTGAGATTAGGCCTTTTGTAGGAGCGGCGGGAACGCCTAGTTCATGCCCGCGATCGCGGCCATGGGCCGCTCCTACAGTAAGTAGGGTGGACATGCGCAGCTTGTCCACCGCTGGCAATGAGGGTGGACAAGCCTGGCGGCATGTCCACCTTACGCGGCTTTCGGCGGAAACTTCGGGGCGTGCAGACCCAGGCGCATGGCCTGCTGGACCATGCCCATGATGTCTTCATGGGCCAGTTCAAACAGGCGCTTGAGCTCGGGCAGGACAAAATACAGCGGCTGCAAAATGTCGATGCGGTAGGGCGTACGCATCGCCTCAATTGGGTCGAAGGCCAGGTGCTGCGGCTCGTCGGACAGGCAGTAGAGGGTTTCCTTCGGCGAGGACAGAATGCCGCCGCCGTAGATGCGTTGGCCCTGGCTGGTATCAACCAGGCCGAACTCGATGGTCAGCCAGTACAGGCGCGCCAGGTACACGCGCTCCTCCTTGCTGGCAGCCAGGCCGAGCTTGCCGTAGGTGTGGGTAAATTCGGCGAACCAGGGGTTGGTCAGCAGCGGGCAGTGGCCGAAGATCTCGTGGAAGATGTCCGGTTCCTGCAGGTAGTCCAGCTCCTCAGGCGTGCGGATAAAAGTCGCCACCGGAAACTGCTTGCTGGCCAGCAGCTCGAAGAAGGTCTGAAACGGAATCAGCGCCGGCACCCGCGCCACGCTCCAGCCGGTGCTGGCCCGCAGCACCTGGTTGATCTCGCCGAGCTGGGGAATGCGCTCATGGGGCAGACTGAGCTGTTCGATACCGTCCAGGTATTCTTGGCAGGCGCGCCCTTCGATCACCGTGAGCTGGCGGGTGATCAGGGTATTCCACACCTGATGCTCGGCTTCCGGGTAATGGATAAAGCCGCTGTCATCCGGTTCGCGAGCCACGTACTGGGTCATGCTGCTGCCTCCTGCTGGGGCTTTTGTTGTTGTGTTTGAGCCAGAAATACTCCAGTGGTTGCGCTTGTGCAGCCCTCGACTGGGCCGGGTATGGATAAACAGGGTGGTTATTCCGTAAAGAATTGGTTACGTATGCGCCGATGTGGCGAAGCATCGTCTTGCTGCTGCGCTAATCTGTCACATATTCTTGACGAAGAATCCGCCGAATCTGTCGATTTTTTCGCCAGAAGGCCCATAAGAAGCCTGTTTAGAGTCCTGCCATGCGTATCAAAGTCCACTGCCAGAACCGAATTGGCATCCTGCGTGACATCCTCAACCTGCTGGTCGAATACGGCATCAACGTCGCCCGCGGCGAAGTCGGTGGCGAGCAGGGCAATGCCATCTACCTGCACTGCCCGAACCTGATCAACCTGCAGTTCCAATCCTTGCGGCCCAAGTTCGAGGCGATTTCCGGGGTGTTCGGCGTCAAACGCGTGGGCCTGATGCCCAGCGAGCGTCGCCATCTGGAGCTCAATGCCTTGCTTGGTGCCCTGGATTTTCCGGTGCTGTCGATCGATATGGGCGGCAGCATAGTCGCCGCCAACCGCAGCGCCGCGCAGCTGCTCGGGGTGCGGGTGGACGAGGTGCCGGGCATTCCGTTGTCGCGCTACGCCGAGGACTTCGACCTGCCGGAACTGGTGCGCGCCAACAAGTCGCGGATCAACGGCCTGCGGGTCAAGGTCAAGGGTGATGTGTTTCTCGCCGATATCGCGCCGCTGCAGACCGAGCATGACGAGAGCGACGCCCTGGCCGGCGCGGTGCTGGCCCTGCACCGGGCGGATCGGGTGGGCGAGCGCATCTACAACGTGCGCAAGCAGGAACTGCGCGGCTTCGATTCGATCTTCCAGAGCTCCAAGGTGATGGCCGCCGTGGTACGCGAGGCGCGGCGTATGGCACCCCTGGATGCGCCGCTGCTGATCGAAGGCGAAACCGGCACCGGTAAGGAGCTGCTGGCGCGCGCCTGCCACCTGGCCAGCCCACGCGGGCAGTCGCCGTTTATGGCGCTGAACTGCGCCGGCTTGCCGGAATCCATGGCCGAGACCGAACTGTTCGGTTACGGCCCCGGTGCCTTCGAAGGTGCGCGGCCGGAAGGCAAACTCGGCCTGCTGGAACTGACCGCCGGCGGCACCCTGTTTCTCGATGGCGTGGGCGAAATGAGCCCGCGCCTGCAGGCCAAGCTGCTGCGCTTTCTCCAGGACGGCTGCTTCCGCCGGGTCGGCAGCGACGAGGAGGTTTACTTGGATGTGCGGGTCATCTGCGCCACCCAGGTCGACCTGTCCGAGCTGTGCGCCAAGGGCGAGTTCCGCCAGGACCTGTATCACCGCCTCAACGTGCTCAGCCTGCATATCCCGCCGCTACGCGAATGCCTGGATGGCCTGCCGCCGCTGGTGGAGCACTTTCTCGACCAGGCCAGCCGGCAGATCGGCTGCCCGCTGCCCAAGCTGGCCCCGAACGTTCTGGATAAACTCGGTCACTACCACTGGCCGGGCAACGTGCGCCAACTGGAGAACGTGCTGTTCCAGGCCGTATCGCTGTGCGACGGCGGCGTGGTCAAGCTCGAACATATCCGCCTGCCGGACTACGGCGCGCCGCAGCCCTTGGGCGAGTTTTCGGTGGAAGGCGGGCTGGACGATATCCTCGGCCGCTTCGAGAAAGCCGTGCTGGAGCGCCTGTTTCACGATCACCCGAGCAGCCGTCAGCTGGGCAAGCGCCTGGGGGTGTCGCACACCACCATCGCCAACAAGCTGCGCCAGCATGGGTTGGGTAAGGAGTAGGGGGCTATCGGCCTGCTAAAGTGTTGCCAGCCAATGGACTGATCACAAGGACGACCATGACCCTCAGCCGCAGTGATGCCCAGCAACGGGCCGACGATATTGGGGTATTCAACCGTGAGTTGGCCCGCTTGGAGGCCGAGCAGGTGCTAAGCCTGAGCGATGACCAGCGCGCCCGTTTGCACGGCCATCAGCAGCAGTTGCTGGCCAGTTACCGCACGGCCTTCGATATCGATCACGACAACCAGGCCCGGCAGTTGTCTTTGGGTATGCGTGTCGCCTCATTTTTCGGCGCACTGGCCCTGGCCGCCAGCCTGTTCTTTCTTTTCTATCAGTTCTGGGGGCTGTTTGGCGAGGTCAGCCAAGTGGCCATCCTGCTGGCGGCGAGTCTGGGTTCCTGTGCCTTGGCTCTGTGGCTGAGTCGGCGCGATGGTTCGGGTTATTTCAGCAAGCTGGCGGCGCTGCTGGCCCTAACCTGCTTTGTGCTGAATATCGTCATGCTCGGGCAGATCTTCAATATCACCCCTTCGGACAAGGCTCTGTTGCCCTGGGCCGCCTATGCCCTGTTGCTGGCTTATGCCTGTCACGCGCGGCTGCTGCTGGCGGCGGGCATTCTCTGCCTGCTGGCCTTTATCGCTGCGCGGGTGGGCAGTTGGGGTGGCCTCTACTGGCTGGACTTCGGCGAGCGGCCGGAGAATTTCTTCCCGGCGGCGCTGCTGGTCTTTGCCGTGCCGCTGCTGATCGCGCAGCGCCGCTATGAGGGCTTTGCCGTGATCTACCGGGTGTTCGCTCTGCTGGCGTTGTTGTTGACGGTGCTGGTGCTGTCCCACTGGGGCGAGGCCAGCTACCTGAACTATTCGCCGGCGCTGATCGAAGGTGGTTATCAGTTGCTCGGCTTTGCCCTGTCCGCCGCGTTGATCTGGCTTGGGGTGCGCCGTGGCTGGAGTGATGTGGTCAACACCGGGCTGAGCTTCTTGGTGATCTTTCTCTACACCAAGCTGTTCGACTGGTGGTGGGCGCTGTTGCCCAAGTACCTGTTCTTCCTACTGCTGGGTTTGATTGCGGTGCTGATCCTGCTGGTGCTGCGGCGCTTGCGCAGCCGCCATGGGCTATTCGCGGGGGTAGGGCAATGAAGGGTACTCAGGGTTATTTCCTCGTGGCTGGCCTCGGTCTGATCGCGCTGGTCAATGCCATCGTGCTGCTCGGTGTGGCCTGGAATCGCCAGGAGCCGGCGGAGAGTCGCCTGCAACTGTCCGAGCGCGAGTTGCTCAGCCACTATGGCTACGCGCGCAAAGAGAACAGCGGTATCGGCCTGCGCCTGGATTATCGCTGGCCGAGCGCGGAGGACGACGAGGGTTTCTATCCGTCGATCTCTCTGGAGAAAATGCTTGAGCTGGGGTTCCAGCAGCCGGCAGGGCCGGATGATGACAGCCTGCGCCGCTATAGCCGCCAGCAGCAGCGCGAGGCCTTGTTGGTGCTGGAGCTGGATGGGCCGGCCTATCAGCGTGAGGTACAGCTGGCCAGGGATCGCTACGCCGAAGCGCAACGCCTGCAGCGGCTCGATCCGGGTAACCAGGCGCTGGCCGATGAGGCTCGCCAGGCGGCCAGTAGTCTGGACAGTCGGCAGCAGCGGATCAGTCGCCTGATGGTGGTGGATCTCGGGCTGGACCGGCAGACGCTGCGCGCGCGATACCCGGATCGGCAGCGCTACGCCATTGTTCGTGGCCATGTGCGGCCCTTTGCCCACCGTCAGTGGCTGCCGTGGCGGGGCGAGGGCGATGACCCGCGCCCCGATGAGCAGCGCTGGCAATGGCAGCTGGGCGGCAGCGGCGAAAGCGCCGGTCTAGGGCGTATCCATCTGCCGCAGCGCTGGCATAAGCTGTTTGTCAGCCTGCCCCGGGGTGGCGTTAAAGGCGATCTGCACGGGAAGAGTTACGACAAGCAGTTCATTGTGGCGCTGGCCTTTGGTCGGCGGCTGGAGCCCTGGATTGTCGACCTGCAGGAGCGCACGCGCTGAGATTCTCGGGTGCTGATGGCAATGTGCGGATTATGGGAGGTGGTTTATGGGGCGAATGCTGGCCAGCCTGATGTTTCCGGCGCTGCTTTTCAGTGATGCACTATGGGCCGCCGGAGCTGATATGCAGAGCCATGAAGCGGACATGCGTTCGCAGCACTATCAGCTGCACCGGGTCTCCCGCGACATGCCGCCTCCAGGGCGCTGGGACAAGGCCCATGACAGCTTGGTAATCGACCTGCTGTCCTTCAAGGATCGGCTCGATACGGCACCCGAGCCGGTCAGGCGTTACGTCGCGCAGCTGACGGCTGACTTCTCCAGATCGGTGCCGCTGCGTGATGTGCTCAAGCGCGATGACGTGGTCTATTACAGCGATTACTGGACCACCAAGGGCAGCGTCCTGAATATCGTCGAGTACCGTAAGGTGAATTCGGCCAGCGATCTGACTCCCTATCTGGGGCCGCTGTCCTCCATCCCGACCTCCAGCTATGGTCTGGCAAAATATCACTTCAACTACAAGGGTGAAGTGCTGCCCTTTTGGGGGATTGCGCAAAAGGACAAGTGGTCTCTGCGCAAGCGCTACTGGGCGCGTGCCCAAGTTTTTCTGCCTTTCGGCGAGTCGGCCGGCCTGGATATCGCGGTGATCGGCATGGAGCTGGGGGTCAATCATATGGAGGCGGTGGGTACCTTTATTCTGCTGCCCAGGGATTTTCAGTGACGAGCGTTGCGATCACAGGCAGCGGCCCATGGCTGTGCCGTTACCTGCTTTGGATAGATGGTTGCGCTGCCGCGGCGGCCGCTTTGCTGCTGTTAGCCTTCGGCCCATGGCTGCAGCACTGGTATGGCTTGCCGGCGGCCCTGTTGCCGCTTATCGCCATGGTCAGCCTGGGTTATGCCGCTTACTCGCTGAGCCTGGCGCGCCTGTCCAGGCGGCCCGCTTGGGCGCTGGTGCTGCTGGTGATGGCCAATGCCTTGTGGGCGCTGCTGTGCATGCGCTGGGCGCTGTTGTATGGCCCGACTGCGAGTCTGTTAGGCGTGCTGCATCTGCTTGTCGAGGCCCTGTTTGTCGGTACTCTGGCCTTGCTGGAGTGGCGTTGGCGGGCACACCTGCGGGCTGTTTAGCTGTTCGGTTCACCACGCCAGGCCGCTACCACGCGCTCACGCAACGCCTGGCGATCCTGCAACTGGTTGATCGCCTGCTCGGCCAGGTTGATCCAGTAGCGGTCTACCTCGGCTTGGCGCACCGAGGTGCGTGAAGCCAGCTCTGCCCAGGCTGCAGGCAAGTGTTTGCCGTCAAAGCCGCCTGGTTTGTCGTCGGCCAGGTAGCGCACGCGGGTGATGCCAGCCAGCAGGATGCGGCCGTAGCACATCAGGCAAGGTTGCAGGCTGACGTAAAGGGTCAGGCGGCTGCGATCCTGCTGTGGGTGCTCGGTTTCCAGCTGATCGAGTAACAGCATCTCTGCATGAGCGGCGCTGTGGTAATGGCCGGCAAATACCTGGTTGCGGGCGCTGCAGAGCAATTCCTGGGCGTCGTTGACCAGTACTGCGCCCACGCCATAACAGTCTTGCTCCACAGCCAACAGCGCCTGCTCGCAGCACAGCCGAGCCCAGATATCGTCGGGGTGCTGGCTGGGCGGGGCGTGTTGTAGCAAGCGGATGTGCTGGTTTTCCATCGGTTGCTCCGTGCGCTGGAAGGCGGGCAGGGCGGGCATGCTGAAGTCTTGTCAGACTAGCCCTGCCTGTGGCGTCTGCCCGGTGGATACTGGCCGACCCGGATGGCAGGGGCCTTACGACCTTGGTGCAATGGTGTCGGGATACGGGGCAGGGCAGACTGCAGGCGTTCCAATCCTGCGTGGTTTGGACGCAAGCGTTTCTCCATTCCTCCCCCGGAATGATTTGGGTAGGCGGTCAGATGACCGCCTTTTTTTTTATCCGAGAAAAGTGTCCGCAACCATGGTCGTAGACCGTTAAGACCATGGTCGAATGGCTCAAAGGTGGGGTCGCGGATACAAAATGCACCATAGAACAACAACTACCCACCGAGGTATTTCCAATGAGTGCTGCGTCCCTGTATCCCGTGCGCCCCGAGGTGGCGGCTCAGTCGTTGACCGATGAAGCCACCTATAAAGCCATGTACCAGCAGTCGGTGATCAACCCCGATGGCTTCTGGCGTGAGCAGGCCAAGCGCCTGGACTGGATCAAACCCTTCACCAAGGTCAAGCAAACCTCCTTCGACGATCACCATGTCGATATCAAGTGGTTTGCCGATGGCACCCTCAACGTTTCCTACAACTGCCTGGACCGCCATCTGGAAGAGCGTGGCGATCAGGTGGCGATCATCTGGGAAGGCGATGACCCGTCCGAGCACGAGGAAATCACCTACCGCCAGCTGCATGAGCAGGTGTGCAAGTTCGCCAACGCCCTGCGTGGCCAGGACGTGCACCGTGGCGACGTGGTAACCATTTACATGCCGATGATTCCGCAGGCCGTGGTGGCCATGCTGGCTTGTGCCCGTATTGGTGCGATCCATTCGGTGGTGTTCGGCGGCTTCTCCCCCGAAGCTCTGGCCGGGCGGATTATCGATTGCCAGTCCAAGGTGGTGATCACTGCCGACGAAGGCCTGCGCGGCGGCAAGAAAACCCCGCTGAAAGCCAACGTCGATGACGCCCTGGCTAACCCGGAAACCGCCAGTGTGCAGAAGATCATCGTGTGCAAGCGCACCGGTGGCGACATCAAGTGGCACCCGCACCGCGACATCTGGTACGAAGACCTGATGGCGGTAGCCGGCAGCGTCTGCGCGCCGAAAGAAATGGGTGCTGAGGAAGCGCTGTTTATCCTCTATACGTCCGGTTCCACCGGCAAGCCCAAGGGCGTGCAGCACACCACCGCGGGCTACCTGCTGTATGCAGCACTGACCCACGAGCGGGTGTTCGACTACAAGCCGGGCGATATTTACTGGTGCACCGCCGACGTCGGCTGGGTCACTGGGCACAGCTATATTGTCTATGGCCCGCTGGCCAATGGCGCGACCACGCTGCTGTTCGAAGGCGTACCGAACTACCCGGATATCACCCGGGTGTCGAAGATCGTCGACAAGCACAAGGTCAATATCCTCTACACCGCACCGACCGCGATCCGCGCCATGATGGCTCAGGGTGATGCGGCAGTAGCCGGGGCCGATGGCTCCAGCCTGCGCCTGCTCGGTTCGGTCGGCGAGCCGATCAACCCGGAAGCCTGGAACTGGTACTACAAGACTGTCGGCCGGGAACGCTGCCCGATCGTCGATACCTGGTGGCAGACCGAAACCGGCGGCATCCTGATCAGCCCGCTGCCGGGTGCCACGGCGCTCAAACCGGGTTCGGCGACCCGTCCGTTCTTCGGCGTGCAGCCGGCCCTGGTGGATAACCTGGGTAACCTGATCGAGGGTGCCGCCGAAGGCAACCTGGTGATCATCGATTCCTGGCCGGGTCAGGCCCGTACTCTGTACGGCGACCACGACCGTTTCGTCGACACCTACTTCAAGACCTTCAAGGGTATGTATTTCACCGGTGACGGCGCGCGCCGCGACGAAGACGGTTACTACTGGATTACCGGCCGGGTCGACGACGTGTTGAACGTGTCCGGCCACCGTATGGGCACCGCCGAAATCGAAAGCGCCATGGTTGCTCACCCGAAAGTCGCCGAGGCTGCCGTGGTTGGCGTGCCGCACGACATCAAGGGGCAGGGCATCTATGTCTACGTCACCCTGAATGGCGGTGAAGAGCCTTCCGAACAGTTGCGCCAGGAGTTGAAGAACTGGGTGCGCAAGGAAATCGGTCCGATTGCCTCGCCGGACGTGATTCAGTGGGCCCCAGGCCTGCCGAAAACCCGCTCGGGCAAGATCATGCGCCGCATCCTGCGCAAGATCGCCACCGCCGAATACGATGCACTCGGCGATATCTCCACGCTGGCCGATCCTGGCGTGGTGCAGCACCTTATCGACACCCACCGCGGTATGCAGGCCGCCTGACCCCGGTCCGGCCCCTGCAGGCAACGCCCCAGTTCGGCCACAAGCCGGCTGGGGCGTTGTGCGTTATGCGCCTCTTGGGCAGTGGCAGTCGGACTGAAATCCGACTTTTCGACTGTCACTGGTCGGTAACGTTGGTGCACCGCGCTGGGGTGCATGGAAACGTTTCGCCCTGTTTTGAGGCCGTTTCGAGGCTGCCCGGCAAACCAAAAACCTTACTCAAGGCCTTTAGATAAAGGGCTTTGTCAAAGTGGGCGCGTTAATTGCTTTATCTATAGGTTAACTGTCTTTTCTGTCTACCCATATTTGTGGGTGGCTGTCAATATCCTCGCGTTGCCCGTCCGGGCCTTTTGTAATTACTTGTCGCATTGAAGAAATATCGACTTTCGAGCTGTCGCTAGAATGCCGCTCACCCGGCTGGAGCCGCTTGCGGTCTGCAGGTAACGCAGCTTTGCGGCGACTCACTACAATTTATGCATGGCTGGATGCATGCCCCACCCTCACTGCCAACCGATGCCATTCCCATTCGAAGGAGTCACAAAATGAAGAAGATTGCACTTCTCGGCGCACTGGCGCTGTCCATGCTGTCGCCGCTGGCCATGGCTGAAGAGGCCAAACCTCTGCGTATCGGTATCGAAGCGGCTTACCCGCCGTTCGCGTTCAAGACTCCGGAAGGCAACATCAGCGGTTTCGACTACGACATCGGCGTCGCCCTGTGCGAAGAGATGAAAGTGGAATGCAAATGGATCGAGCAGGAGTTCGACGGCCTGATCCCGGCGCTTAAAGTACGCAAGTTCGACGCCGTGCTGTCGTCCATGAGCATCACCGAAGAGCGCTTGAAGTCGGTTGATTTCACCAAGAAGTACTACCACACCCCCGGCAAGCTGGCGATGAAGGCCGGCACCGTGATCAACGATCCGCTGGTTGACCTCAAGGGCAAGAAAGTCGGTGTGCAGCGTTCGTCGATCTACGACCGTCACGCCAGCGATGAATTCGAGCCGGCCGGCGTTGAAATCGTGCGTTACAGCTCGCAGAACGAAGCCTTCCTCGATCTGGCCTCCGGCCGTCTGGACGCAACCCTGGCCGACGTAGTCAATATCGACGAAGGTTTCCTCAAGACCGACGCCGGCAAAGACTTCGCCCTGGTCGGCCCGGACTTCACCCAAGAGAAGTACTACGGCCATGGTGCCGGTATCGCCGTGCGTAAGGGCGACAAGGCGCTGGCTGACAAGATCAGCGCTGCCATCGACGCCATCCGCGCCAACGGCAAGTATCAGGAGCTGCAGGACAAGTATTTCGACTTCAACGTCTACGGCGACTGATCGTCTGCACTGAAGGTGGTGCAGGCCCGCAGCCTGCTGGTCTGCACCACCTTTTATGACCACCCTCTGTGGTGGTCACCCTTCAGGCCGTCGCGGGGCGACGTCAAAAATTGCTCCCGGTAATTTTTTTATGACCGCCATCCTTGGCGGTCACTCTACGAGCCGTCGCGGAGCGACGTTAAAAATTGCTCCCGACAATTTTTTGTTGTGCTTCCTGGCGCCGTCTGGCGCTTGCATGAGGTAACCAGAGCATGCTTAACGGCTACGGCTCGACCATTCTCGACGGTGCATGGCTCACCCTGATCCTGGCCCTGACCTCCATGGCGGTGGCGATCTTTCTCGGCCTGCTGGGCGCGGCCTTTCGCCTGTCGCCGATCAAGTGGCTGGCGCTGCTGGGAGAAACCTACGCCACGGTGATTCGCGGGGTGCCCGATCTGGTGCTGATCCTGCTGATCTTCTACGGCGGCCAGGACATCGTGAACCGTGTCGCGCCGATGCTCGGCTACGACGACTATATCGACATCAACCCCTTTATTGCCGGCGTGTTCACCATGGGCTTTATCTTTGGTGCCTACCTGTCGGAGACCTTCCGTGGGGCCTTTATGGCCATCCCCAAGGGGCAGGCCGAGGCCGGTGCGGCTTACGGCATGAGTGGCATGCAGGTGTTCTTCCGCATCCTGGTGCCGCAGATGATCCGCTTCGCCATTCCCGGCTTTACCAACAACTGGCTGGTACTGACCAAGGCCACCGCCCTGATCTCGGTGGTGGGGCTGCAGGACATGATGTTCAAGGCGAAAAGCGCGGCCGATGCCACTCGCGAGCCGTTCACCTTCTATCTGGCGGTCGCGGCGCTGTATCTGGTGCTGACCAGCGTATCGTTGCTGGCGCTGCGTTTCCTGGAAAAACGTTACTCGGTCGGCATCAAAGCCGCCGATCTCTGACAGGGGAATGCCACCATGGTTTTTGATTTTTCGGTGATCTGGGACAACCTGCCGCTGTACTTCGGCGGCGTGCTGGTAACCCTGCAGATCCTCCTGATTGCGCTGGCCGGCGGCTTGGCCCTGGCCATTCCCCTGGGCCTGATGCGGGTGTCCAAGTCGCCGTGGGTGAACTTCCCTGCCTGGCTCTACACCTATGTAATCCGCGGCACGCCGATGCTGGTGCAGCTGTTTCTGATCTACTACGGCCTGGCCCAGTTCGAGGCGGTGCGGACAAGTTTCATGTGGCCCTACCTGTCCAGCGCCACCTTCTGCGCCTGCCTGGCCTTTGCCATCAATACCAGCGCCTACTCCGCGGAGATCCTCGCCGGCAGCCTCAAGGCCACGCCCCACGGCGAGATCGAGGCGGCCAAGGCCATGGGCATGTCGCGCTTCAAGCTGTACCGGCGCATCCTCCTGCCGTCGGCGCTGCGCCGGGCGCTGCCGCAGTACAGCAACGAAGTGATCATGATGCTGCACACCACCTCGCTGGCGTCGATCGTTACCCTGATCGACATCACCGGTGCGGCGCGCACGATCAGTTCGCGCTTCTATATGCCGTTCGAAGCCTTTATCACCGCCGGCCTGTTCTACCTCTTCCTGACCTTTATCCTGGTGCGCCTGTTCAAGTTGGCCGAGCGCCGCTGGCTGGCCTACCTGGCCCCACGCAAGGCCTGAGGAGACACCCATGCAACGGATCGATCACCTACTGCCCTGGGGCTGCCCAGGCACAGAACGACACTTGAGCGTATTCCGTTTCGGCAGTGGCCCGTGCAAGGCCTATATCCAGGCCTCCCTGCACGCCGATGAGCTGCCTGGTATGCGCGTAGCGGTGGAGCTCAAGCGTCGCCTGCGTGAACTGGAAGCCCAGGGGCGTCTGACCGGGGTGATCGAACTGGTGCCGCTGGCCAACCCCATCGGCCTCGGGCAGATGCTCCAGGCCAGCCACCAGGGGCGTTTCGAACTGGCCAGCGGGAAGAATTTCAACCGCGACTTCTTCGCCCTGGCCGAGGCCATCGCGCCGGCCCTCGAAGGTTGCCTGGGGCCGGATGGGCCGACCAATGTACGGCTGATTCGTACGGCCATGCTGGCCGCGCTGGATGCCTTGCCGCCGGCCGCATCGGAGTTGCAGGGCCTGCAGCGTCTGTTGCTCAGGCACGCCTGCGACGCCGATCTGGTACTCGACCTGCACTGTGATTTCGATGCCGTGGTGCACCTCTATCTGTTGCCGCAGCAGTGGCCACAACTGCGTTCCCTGGCTGCGCGCCTGCAGGCCGGGGCGGTGCTGACCATGGAGGATTCCGGCGGCGGTTCCTTCGACGAGAACTGCGCGCTGCCCTGGTTGCACCTGAGCCGCCGCTTTCCCGAAGCCGCCATTCCCCTGGCCTGCCTGGCGGTGACGGTGGAGCTGGGCGGCATGGCCGACACCGAACGGCCGCGGGCCGAGGCCAGTGCCGAGCAGATCCTGGCCTTTCTCGCTGAGCAGGGCTTGATCGCCGGCGACTGGCCGAGCGCCCCCGAGCCCTGCTGCGAGGCCACCCCCTTCGCGGGCACGCAGTACGCCTACGCCCCCCATGCCGGGGTGGTGAGTTTTCTGCAACCAGTGGGGGCGCGGGTCTTGGCCGGCGATCCGCTGTTCGAGGTAATCGATCCGCTGGATGATCGCCACAGCATCGTCTGTGCCGCCACCGACGGTGTGCTCTATGCCCGTGAGCGGATGCGCTTTGCCCAGCCCGGTCTATGGCTGGCCAAGGTCGCCGGCCGTACCCCTATTCGTCAGGGTCGCTTGCTCAGCGACTGATTCAAGAGAGTGGAAACCATGTACAAACTCGAAGTTCAGGATCTGCACAAGCGCTACGGCACTCACGAAGTCCTCAAGGGCGTGTCCCTGGCGGCCAAGGCCGGCGATGTGATCAGCATCATCGGCTCCAGCGGCTCGGGCAAGAGCACCTTTCTGCGCTGCATCAACATGCTTGAACAGCCCCATGGCGGCAAGATCCTGCTCAACGGCGAGGAGCTCAAGCTGGTGGCCAACAAGGACGGCGCGCTCAAGGCCGCCGAGCCCAAGCAGCTGCAGCGCATGCGCTCGCGTCTGGCCATGGTGTTTCAGCACTTCAACCTGTGGTCGCATATGAGCGCCCTGGAAAACGTCATGGAAGCGCCGGTGCACGTGCTCGGCATGAGCAAGAAGGAAGCCCTGGAAAAGGCCGAGCACTACCTGAGCAAGGTCGGCGTGGCCCACCGCAAGGACGCCTATCCCGCGCATATGAGCGGCGGCGAGCAGCAGCGTGTGGCGATTGCCCGCGCCCTGGCCATGGAGCCCGAGGTGATGCTGTTCGACGAACCCACCTCGGCGCTGGACCCGGAGCTGGTCGGCGAGGTGCTGAAAGTCATGCAGGACCTGGCCCAGGAAGGTCGCACCATGGTCGTGGTGACCCACGAAATGGGCTTTGCCCGCGAGGTGTCCAACCAGCTGGTGTTCCTCCACAAGGGCGTGGTGGAAGAGCGCGGCTGCCCACGCGAAGTGCTGGCCAATCCGCAATCCGAGCGTTTGCAGCAGTTTCTCTCTGGCAGCCTGAAGTAACCGACGGCAACATCTGTACGCATCCACGCTATGCCCATAATCGCCAACAGAGCCTAAACTGCCCCCCATGAATGCCCACCGAATTGGCTTCCTGCTTTGGCCCTCGACTAAGCCCCTGACCCTAGCCTTGGCCGAAGAAGCGCTGCGCGTCGCCCAGCGTGTCCACCCCGAGGTGGTCTACGAACTGGTGTTCCTCCAGGCCGAAGCGCCGGGCGAGGGTGCCTGGCGACTGCCGGGTGAACCCTGGGCGAGCAAGCTTGAAGGTTGCCAGAAGCTCTTTCTGCTCGCCGACGAGCCGCCCACTGCCATGGCTCCGGCGCTGTCCGGCGCGCTCAAGCAGCAGGTACGCGCCGGCTGCGTGATCGGCGGCATCTCCGCCGGGGTCTATCCGCTGGCGCAACTGGGCCTGCTCGATGGCTACCGCGCTTCGGTGCACTGGCGCTGGCAGGACGACTTTGCCGAGCGCTTCCCCAAGGTGATCGCCACCAGCCATCTGTTCGACTGGGACCGCGACCGCCTGACTGCCTGTGGCGGCATGGCCGTGCTCGACCTGCTGCTGGCCTTGCTGGCCCGCGACCATGGGGCCGAACTGGCCGGCGCGGTCAGCGAGGAACTGGTGGTGGAGCGCATCCGCGAGGGCGGCGAGCGCCAGCGCATTCCGTTGCAGAACCGTCTGGGCTCCAGCCACCCCAAGCTGACCCAGGCTGTGCTGCTGATGGAAGCCAACATCGAAGAGCCGCTGACCACCGACGAAATCGCCCAGCACGTGTGCGTGTCGCGGCGTCAGCTGGAACGCATCTTCAAGCAGTACCTCAACCGCGTTCCCAGCCAGTACTACCTGGAACTGCGCCTGAACAAGGCCCGTCAGCTGCTGATGCAGACCAGCAAGTCGATCATTCAGATCGGCCTGTCCTGCGGCTTCTCCTCCGGCCCGCACTTCTCCAGCGCCTACCGTAACTTCTTCGGTGCCACCCCGCGCGAAGACCGCAACCAGCGGCGCAGCAACAGCCCCTTCGAGCTGACCTCGACGCCGCCCGCCGAGCGCGCCTGAGCCGCAGGCGGCAGAGGCCGCTCGCGCCGCCTTGAATCGGCTCGATTCTGGCGCTATCTTGCAGTGCTGTTGGCTGGCCCGCGACCGCGGTGCCGAATGGCGTCAACCATGGAAGATAGGCTGTATGGATACTGACTCGACGGGAACCCTGGCGCGCCTTCTGCTGGCCCTTGTTCTGTGCCTGGCGGCACCTGTGCTGCGGGCAGACACCCTGATCGCCATCGACAATGCCAACCCACCCTTTATGTACGAGCAGGACGGCCAGGCCAAAGGCCTCTATCCCCTGGTGCTAGAGGCCGTGTTCGCCCGTGCCGGGCAACCGGTGGCAATCCAGGCGATGCCGTGGAAGCGTGCACTGAGGCGCAGCGAGAACGCCGAAGTGGGCGTGGGCGGCATCTACAAGACCAGCCGACGCCTGGAGCTGTATGACTATTCGCAGCCCATCTTCGAAGAAAAACTTATCGTCTATGTGCACCGGGACAAGGCCTTCCGTTTCACCCAGGTCAGTGACCTGCACGGCAAACGCATCGGCGTGATCCGCGGCTGGAGTTACACCGAGGAACTCGACGAAGCGATCAGGGACGGTCGCATCAAGGTGACTGAAAGCAGCTCGGATAAGGCGAATTTCAAGATGCTTGCTTCCGGCAGGCTGGACGCGGTGATCGCCATCGAACTGGCCGGCCAGAGGATTATCCAGCAGCTGCAGATGCATCAGGTACTGGCTCTGGAGCCGCCCCTGAGCATCAACCCGACCTATCTGGTATTCGCCAAACAGGCCCGGCAGCAGGCGTTGTTGCAGCGCTTCGACCAGATACTGCTGGAGATGCGCGCGGACGGCTCGTTCGACAAGCTGGTGCAGCAGGCCGTGGGCAATCGCTAGTGGCCTGGACGGCGAGTGGGTTAACCCAGTAACCCAAAATTGACTGATTGAACTGGTCACACAGGCCACTTGGTGGGCGTTTCAGCCGAGCAGGCCGCTGCCAGCCTGCTGTCTGCCGGGCCTCAATGGCTCCAGATCAGTCCCACCAGCAGGTAGCTCACCAGGGTTACCAGCACCACGCCGATCAGGTTGAGGGCAAACCCCGCCTTGATCATCGACTGGATACGCATATGCCCGGTGCCGAACACGATGGCGTTCGGCGGGGTGGCGACCGGCATCATGAACGCGCAGCTGGCGGCAATGGCTGCGGGGATCGCCAGCAACTCTGCCGGCATCCCCTGGGCCACGGCCAGAGCGCCGAGCAGCGGCAGGAAGGCCGCGGCGGTGGCGGTGTTGGAGGTGACCTCGGTGAGGAAGATGATCACCAGTACCACCACGCCGATCATCGCCAGCACCGGCAGGACGCTCAGGGCACCGAGGCTCTGGGCGATCCACTCGGCCAGGCCGGTGCTGCGGATCACCCCGGCCAGGGACAGGCCGCCGCCGAACAGCAGCAATACCCCCCAGGGCAGTTTGCCGGCGCTTTCCCAGTTCATCAGGAACACCCGCCGTTTGGCGTCCACCGGGATGATAAACAGCGCCAGGGCGGCGGCAATGGCGATGCTGGTGTCGTTGACTCCGGGTATCTGCTGGGCAATCAGCGGCTGCAACACCCAGGCCAGAGCGGTGAGCACGAAGACCAGGGCAACCAGTTTCTCGCCGCGGCTCAGCGGGCCGAGATCGGCCAGTTCGCTGCGGATCAGCTCACCGCTGTCGTGGCCGCTGAGCCGGAAGCCGCCACGGGTCAGCCACCACCAGATAAAGGCCAGCATCAGGATCGACACCGGCAGGCCGATCAGCATCCATTGGCCGAAACCGATCTGCACGTCGTAGTTTTCCGCGAGGAAGGCGGCGAGCAGGGCGTTGGGCGGGGTGCCGATCAGGGTAGCGATACCGCCGACGCTGGCGGCATAGGCGATGGCCAGCAGCAGGGCGGTGGCGAAACGTTCGCGCTCGCTATCGCCGGCGTCTCTCTCGCCAGCCAGCAGGGCGATCACCGACAGGCCGATGGGCAGCATCATGATAGTGGTGGCGGTGTTGCTCACCCACATGCTGAGAAAGGCGGTGGCCAGCATAAAACCGGCGATCTGCCGGCTCGGCTGACTGCCCACGGCCAGCAGGGTCATCAGGGCGATGCGCTTGTGCAGGTTCCAGCGTTCCATGGCCAGACCGAGGATAAAACCGCCAAGGAACAGGTAGATGGTCGGATTGGCGTAGGGCGCGGTGGCTGCATTCAGACTGTCGATGCCCAGGGCCGGGATCAGCAGGATCGGCAGCAGCGAGGTGGCGGGTATCGGAATGGCTTCGGTCGACCACCAGGTGGCCATCAGCAGGGTCAGGCCGACCGCCGCCCAGGCTGTGTCGGACAGGCCGGCGGGCGGCGTGCTGAGCAGGCAGGCCAGGAGCAGCAGCGGGCCGAGCAGTAGCCCGATCCAGGCGGCCTTGGCGGGGGCAGCCGCGGCGGTGGTCGAGTCGGCCATAACGGGCTTCCTTCCAAGAAAAAGGCTGCGTTATAGCCTAGCTGGCCACCTGGTGGGTGGCCGGTTTTGCTTCAGTCTGTGTCGGCGGGCGGCTTTTGAGAGGGCGACGCGAGCGGGTAAAGGCTATGGCCGCAGCGGCTGCAGAAGGCTGCCGTCTGTTCGTGGTGGTTTTTTTTGCAGCCCGGGCAGGGATGCTCGAACTCGCCGTCGGCACGCATCGCCGCGGCCAGCTCGGCGGTGAAGATGCCGGTGGGTACGGCGATGATCGAGTAACCGGTGATCATCACCAGGGTCGACAGCGCCTGGCCCAGTGGGGTTTTCGGCACGATGTCGCCAAAGCCCACGGTGGTCAGGGTAACCACCGCCCAGTAGATACCCTTGGGAATACTGGTAAAACCGTGGGCCGGGCCTTCGATCACATACATCAGGGTGCCGAATACCGTGACCAGGGTGGCGATGCAGGCGAAGAACACCACGATCTTCTGTTTGCTGCCGCGCAGGGCAGTCAGCAGGAAGTTGGCCTGGCGCAGGTAGGGGCTGAGCTTGAGCACGCGGAACACCCGCAGCATGCGGATCACCCGGATGATCAGCAGGTACTGGGCGTCTGCGTAGAACAGGGCGAGGATGCCCGGCAGAATCGCCAGCAGGTCGATCAGGCCGAAGAAGCTGAAGGCGTAGCGCAGCGGTTTGGGCGAGCAGTACAGACGCACCACGTACTCGATGGCGAACAGCGCGGTAAAGCCCCATTCAATTCCCGCCAGCAGCGGTGCGTACTGTCTGTGGATGCTGTCGATGCTGTCGAGCATCACCACCACCAGACTGGCCATGATGGTCAGCAGCAGGTAACGGTCGAAGCGTTGCCCGGCCGGAGTGTCGGTTTGGAAGATGATGATGTACAGGCGCTGACGAAGGTTCTGCCGCGTGTCCATGGTGTTCGGGATGCTCCATATGTGCGCTGTCCGCCACTATCGCGAACAGGCTGATGGCGCAGCCTAGGGAGTTTTGTCCTGACGATGCAAGCTCTTGCACTTGTTGGGCGGCAGCGGTGTGCAGTCGGCCGCTGCCTTGTGCAGCAGGCGCTGGGTCGCGCTGACCAGCCAGCAGGTGAGGATAAACGGCATGGTCAGCGCCGGCAGGCCCAGGGCGCTGAAGCCGGGTTGCAGCACCAGTGCCAGGGCGATGCCGAGGGCCGGCAGCCAGGGGCGGCGATGCACCTGGCTAAGGGCGATAGCCGCCAGGGCGGCGTTATAGCCATACAGGCCGGTCAGCGCACTGTGCTGCGGCAAGCCTTGATACAGCGCCAGAGCCAGGCCGCCAGTGGAACCGAGCAGCGCCCAGCAGGCAGCGCGGCGATCGGCCAGCAGCAGACCGAGCAGCAGGCAGACACCGGCCAACGGCTGATCGAGAAAGATCACCTGGCCCAAGCCGCGTGCCATGGCGATCAGGCTGGCCCACCAGTCGAGCGGTTGCGCCTGGTTTGGCGCGGCCAGCGTCAACTCAAGCTGCAGAGCGGGTGCCAGCCACAACAGCAGCCAACTCAAACCGACAAAGGGGAAGGTGAAAGCGGGCAGCCACTGACGCTCGCGCATGCGCTGCATCCAGGCGGCCAGCAGCAGGCTGGAGAGGCCGGCGCTGAGGATGATCAGCAGTGGCAGCAGCGCCGACCAGGCGAATTGCAGGCTGATCAGCAGGCCCAGCAGGACCCCGTTGTAGCCGTACAGGCCGAGCTCGATATCGGCTTTGGCATAGCCGCGGCGCTGCGCCGTCAGCGTGCTGCTAAGGCCGCCGAGCAGCGCACCGCCGAGCAGCTGCGGTGCGCCGATGGCAATCGCCAAGAGCACCAGCAAGCCACAGCCGGGATGGGCTTGCAGAAAGATCTGGCTAAAGCCGTTAAGCAGGGCACGAGAGCCTTGCAATACGTGGGCGTAGGGCGCTAATGGCGGCATACAGTCGGTCTGCCAGACGTAGGGTGGGTTAGGCGCATGGCGCAGGGCGCGAGTGTTGGCGGGGATTTTGCTGCGCCGTAACCCACCATGGCGGTCTGCCAGGCGGACGAAAAAATGGTGGGTTACGCGGCGCTCCGTCGTCGTAGTCGACTTGGGTCACGCAGTTCTGCGCCGCTAACCCACCCCACGCAAAGCTTGCAGCCTTGATCAGTGGAGGATTTCGATACGCAGGCTGTTGGTGCTGCCTGGTTGGCCAAACGGCTCGCCGGCGGTAATCACCAGGGTGTCGCCGGTCTTGGCCATGCCGTGCGCCTGGGCAATGCTCAGGGCGGTGCGGGTGACGTCCTCAACCTTGTGCAGGCGCGCGTTGACCACCGAGTACACGCCCCAGGCCACGCTCAAACGCCGCGCGGTATCCAGGCTCGGGGTCAGGCTCAAGATCGGCGCTTTCGGTCGCTCGCGCGAGGCGCGCAGGCTGGAGTTGCCCGACTCGGTGTAGTTGACCAGCACGGCCACCGGCAGGATGGTGCTGATACGGCGGATCGCGCAGCTGATCGCATCCGAGGCGGTGGCTTCGGCCTGCGGACGGCAGACATCGAGCTGGGCCTGGAAGTCCGGGCCGTTTTCCACCTGGCGAATGATCTTGCTCATCATCTGCACGGCTTCCAGCGGGTAGTCGCCGGAGGCGGTTTCCGCCGACAGCATCACCGCATCGGCACCTTCGGCCACGGCGTTGGCCACGTCGGTGACCTCGGCGCGGGTCGGCGCAGGGGAGAAGCGCATGGACTCGAGCATCTGCGTGGCCACCACCACCGGCTTACCGAGCTGGCGGCAGGTGCGGATGATGTCGCGCTGGATGCGCGGCACGTTCTCGGCCGGCACTTCCACGCCCAGGTCGCCACGGGCGACCATGATCGCGTCGCACAGCTTGGCGATCTCTTCCAGGTGAGTCACCGCAGACGGCTTCTCGATCTTAGCCATCAGGAAGGCGCGATCGCCGATCAACTGGCGGGCTTCGATAATGTCTTCCGGGCGCTGCACAAACGACAGCGCGACCCAGTCCACGCCCAGTTCCAGGCCGAAGCTCAGGTCTCGGCGGTCCTTCTCGGTCAGCGGGCTCAGTTGCAGCACGGCTTCCGGTACGTTGACGCCCTTGCGGTCGGACAGCTCGCCACCGGCGATCACTTCGGTAATCACTGCATCGCTGTGCTTGGCGGTGACCTGCAGACGCAGACGGCCATCGTCGAGCAGCAGGCTCATGCCCGGCTGCAGCGCTTCGATGATTTCCGGGTGGGGCAGGTTGACCCGGCTGACGTCGCCTGGGGTGCTGTCCAGATCCAGACGCAGGGTCTGGCCGCGTTGCAGGTTGACCTTGCCCTCGGCAAAGCGACCGACGCGCAGCTTCGGTCCTTGCAGGTCCATGAGGATGCCGATCGGGGTATTCAGCTGCTGTTCGACTTCACGCACCCAGTCGTAGCGCTGGGCGTGGTCGGCGTGTTCGCCGTGGCTGAAGTTGAGGCGGAACAGGTTGACCCCGGCCTCCACCAGCTGGCGGATGTCATCGATGGTTTTGATCGCTGGGCCAAGGGTGGCGAGGATTTTTACTTTCTTGTCGGCGTTCATTTGGCAGGGGTCTCAAGGATCAGAATGGCGCGAAAATCGTTGACGTTGGTACGGGTCGGCCCGGTGACGATCAGTTGATCGAGGGCGGCGAAGTAGCCGTAGCCATTGTTGTTATCCAGCTCATCGCTGCTGCTTAGCCCCAGTTTGCAGGCTCTGCTATAGCTGTCGGGGGTCATCAGGGCACCGGCGTTGTCCTCCGAGCCGTCGATGCCGTCGGTGTCACCAGCCAGGGCGTACACACCGGGCAGGCCCTTGAGGCTGTCGGTGAGGCTGAGGAGGAACTCGGCATTACGCCCGCCACGGCCATTGCCGCGTACGGTCACGGTGGTTTCACCGCCGGAGAGAATCACGCAGGGTGCCTTGATCGGCTGACCATGCAGGCGCACCTGTTTGGCGATGCCGGCGTGCACCTTGGCGACTTCCCGCGATTCGCCTTCCAGATCACCGAGGATCAGCGTCGGCAAGCCGGCGGCGCGCGCCTTGGCGGCGGCAGCCTCGAGGGATTGTTGCGGGCGGGCGATCAGCTGGAAGTGGCTGCGGGCCAGGCACGGATCGCCCGGTTTGACGGTTTCCGAGGCCGGGTTCTGCAGCCAGGTGCGCACGTTGGCCGGGATCTCGATGCTATAGCGCGCGAGAATCGCCAGGGCTTCGGCCGAGGTGGTTGGATCGGCCACAGTCGGGCCGGAGGCGATTACCGTGGCTTCATCGCCCGGTACATCGGAAATCGCGTAGGTGTAGACGCTGGCCGGCCAGCTGGCCTTGGCCAGGCGACCGCCCTTGATTGCGGAAAGGTGCTTGCGCACGCAGTTCATTTCGCCAATCGAGGCACCGGATTTCAGCAGGGCCTTGTTGACCGCTTGTTTGTCCTTCAGGCCGATGCCCTCGGCGGGCAGGGCGAGCAGGGAAGAGCCGCCGCCAGACAGCAGAAAGATCACCTTGTCGGCTTCGCTCAGGTTGCTCACCAGTTCCAGCACGCGCCGCGCCACGCGCTCACCAGCGTCATCCGGAACCGGGTGGGCGGCTTCGACCACCTCGATCTTGTTGCAGTTGGCACCGTGCTCGTAACGGGTGACCACCAGCCCGGAGACTTCGCCTTGCCATTCCTGCTCGATCACTTCGGCCATGGCGGCGGCGGCCTTGCCGGCACCGATCACGATAACGCGGCCACTGCGATCTTCCGGCAGGTAGTCAGCCAGAACCTGGCGTGGATGGGCGGCGTCGATGGCGCTGGCGAACAGCTCGCGCAGCAGAGACGTTGGATTGAAAGACGGATCGATGGACATGGCGATCTCTCTTGATAGGGCCGGAGCCGCTTTTTATTACTGAAGCACGTTCGATTCTAGTGCGCAGCGTCCTGGGCCAAGGCGCTGCGCACTAGAATCGACCCACCCGGCAGGCAGGCCGTGACACCGCCTGCCGGACAGATCGAAAGGGTTGTGTAGGGTGGGTTGAGCGTAGCGATACCCATCACGCGAGGTATCGATAACCTGATGGGTATCGCAGGCTTAACCTGCGCGGCCCAACCCATCCTACGGTTTTACTTACTCACCACGGATGTTGAAGTTGGCCATATGTTCCAGGCCCTTGATCAATGCCGAGTGGTCCCAGTTGCTGCCACCGATGGCTGCACAGGTGCTGAACACTTGCTGGGCGTTGGCGGTGTTGGGCAGGTTGAGGCCCAGCTCGCGCGCACCAGCCAGTGCCAGGTTGAGGTCCTTCTGGTGCAGGCTGATACGGAAGCCAGGATCGAAGGTGCCCTTGATCATGCGCTCACCGTGCACTTCAAGGATCTTCGAACCGGCGAAACCGCCCATCAGCGCTTCACGCACCTTGGCTGGATCGGCACCGTTCTTGGCAGCGAACAGCAGGGCTTCGGCCACCGCCTGGATGTTCAGGGCCACGATGATCTGGTTGGCGACCTTGGCGGTCTGGCCGTCACCGTTACCGCCGACGCGGGTGATGTTCTTGCCCATGGCCTGGAACAGCGGCAGCGCGCGCTCGAAGGCTTGTTCACTGCCGCCGACCATGATGCTCAGCGTGGCCGCTTTAGCGCCGACTTCACCGCCAGAAACCGGTGCATCGAGGTAGTCAGCGCCAGTGGCCTTGATCTTGTCGGCGAAGGTTTTGGTCGCGCTCGGCGAGATCGAGCTCATGTCGATCACGATTTTGTTCGGGCCGACGCCTTCGGCGATGCCTGCGCTGCTGAACAGC